>WNGB01009265.1_pt1 | contig 17250 bp, 19 predicted proteins | sample 5400681 | NCBI WGS metagenome assembly WNGB01 (sample SAMN13153367, study PRJNA577476) | soil metagenome | isolation source: 115 cm soil or saprolite under grassland replicate 2 | place: USA:California | collected 2016-06-15 | reverse complement strand
GAGCGGCTTACCGTGCCCGCGCGGGGGGGCACGGCCACCGTGGTCGATGGTCTCGTCGGTTGCGAGCTCGTGGACCCCGAGCGCGTGCCGGGCCTCTACGACGCGTTGCTCGAAAGGCTCGTCGTGGCGCAGAGGAGGGCAGGGAAATGAATCGCCTCGCCTGGCTCGTGGCCGGACTTATTCTCGGTGCGTCGCTCACCGCACACGCGTCCGGTGACCTTGAGCGGTCGGCGGAACGCGTGGTGTGGGCGCTGGACCGAATCGCGACGGCTTTGGAGAAAGGCTCACGGTAACGGGTACACGCCATGATCGCCGTACACCCAATGGATCCGGAAGTGCTGGCTCGCCTTAATGGCCCGCGCCTCGTCTGCCGCGGCACGTTCTGCGTTTCGCTGCTTGGGGCTTTTTCCCATCATCTCTGGACGAGTCTACCATCGCTGCTCGCGTAGGAGTTTGCCCGTGCCCCAAGCCAAACCGACCGTTCGCCACATCCCCGGCAAGGGCTTCGAGACGAGACTTCGGTTTGGCCGCGGTCAGCGTTCGCGTTTCACCATGCCGCACGCGCCCAATGAAGCAACCGCGCTTCGGTGGGCCGAGAAGCTCACCGGCGCGGCCGGCAAGCTGGCGAGAAACGAGCATGCGAGAGAGATCCTCACGCGCGCGGCCGAGGCTTCAAGCGAGAAGGACCTGATCGAGCGCCTGAAGTGGATCGACGCCTACCTCGCCGGAAAAAAGACCTTTGCACCGGCGTCGACGTCGAGCGGCCTGACATTCCAGCGACTCGCGAACCGCTGGACGAGTGGCGAGCTTCACCGCGATCATCCCGATCACGTGAAGGAAAAGCGGAGCGTCGACGACGATACCTACCGCCTGGATCTGCTGTTCAAAGAGATCGGCGTGATTCCCCTCTCATCTTTCCAGCTTGACGACGCGGAGCGCGCGATGCGCAAGCTCCCCGCTCACCTCTCGCCCGCGTCGCGACGCCACTACGCGCAGCTGATCTCGCGCGTCCTCCAGCTCGCGGTCTACCCGGCACGGATCATCAAGGCGAGTCCCATCCCGCGCGGGTGGCTTCCGAAGCTCGGCGCGCGCAAGGCGTTCGCCTACCTCTATCCGCCCGAAGACGCGAAGCTGATGGCATGCACCGGCGCGAAAGGCGTCCCGCTCGCGTACCGCCTGCTCTATGGCTTTCTCGAACGCGAAGGCATGCGACGGGGTGAAGCTCAACAACTCACCTTCGAAGATCTGGACATCGACACGGGCGCGATCAGTTTGAACGAGAACAAGACCGATGACCCGCGCACCTGGGCGCTCGACCCCGGCACGCGGCGGGCGCTCAAGATCTGGAAGGATGAGTATCGCAAGGGTGCCAAGTCGAGTGATCTCGTGTTCGTCGACCCAGGTGGTGATCCACTCGACTGGGAGCACTTGGCGGATCGTCTTCGCGAGCACCTCGCGGTGGCCGGCGTGACGCGCCAGGAGCTCTTCAAAACGACGAGCGCGCGCCATCGACTAAGAGCGCACGACCTTCGCGGAACGTTCGTCACGCTGGCGCTGGCGAGCGGCAAGACGGAAACCTGGGTGATGGATCGCACCGGCCACACGACGAGCGGCATGCTGCAGCGCTACCGGCGCGCCGCGCGCTCAGCCGCGGAGCTCGGACTCGGATCGCTCGCGCCGCTCGACCAGGCGATTCCGGAGTTCCGAAGGGTGGGCCAGAAGGTGGGCCAACCTGGTGGAGGCAACGGCGCGGCGAAAAAGCCTCGCGCCAAGAAAGCTAGTGCTTCCAATGCTGTGCACGAGGAGGGAGTCGAACCCTCACGGTGTTACCCGCCGGAACCTAAATCCGGTGCGTCTGCCAGTTCCGCCACTCGTGCGAGAGATTGAGTCCCTTTTCCTTCGGATGCAGGGGCAGCATATCCCGGCGGGGCAGCTCGGCAACTTGTTCGCGCCGTCCGGTAGCCTCGGCACACATGATCGCGGATCGCGGGGCGTCCGGTCAGTTGAAGCATTCGCGGCGAGCGCCACCGTGATGAATGTTGCCCGAAATGGTGGGCCCGAACGCGGCGCCAAGTGTAAGTATGCTTACCTCGGCCCTCGCTCGAAAACAGAGACGCCCAGCGCAAGGCGTTGCTCGACGAGAGCAAGAGGCACCTCAAAATGGCGCGCGCGAAGGAATCCAGGGGGGTAGGCTAGGCCGAAACGGAGGGTTCCCATGCACATCGTCTGGACGATCATCATCGGCTTCGTCATTGGCCTCTTGGCCCGCGCGTTGAAACCGGGCAACGACAGGATGGGGCTCATCATGACGACGATCCTCGGCATCGCCGGTGCCTTGCTCGCCAAGTTCGTCGGTATGCAACTCGGCTGGTACGCGCCGAACCAACCGGCGGGTTTCATCGCCTCGGTGGTTGGCGCGATCCTGCTTCTGCTTCTCTTCGGGTTGGCGCGTCGCCGCGCGTAGAAAAGCGGGCAGTCGAGCGGCATAGAAGTGTCGAGTTCGGCTTCTTGTGCGGATGACCGGCGTGATTATGTTGCGTCGATTGGACGACCGATGAAGCTGACGAAAAAGAAACCCTCCTCGCCGTCGAAGGAGATCGTGGATGCCCGCTCTAGCTTTTTCCAAGAATTGCGCGAGCTGCCGACGCTGACCCGCGAACAGGAGATCGAGCTCGCGCGGCGTATCGAACGCGGCGAGCACCGTTTGCGTGAGGCCATCGCCTCTTCGCACTTCGCGCGCAAGGAGCTGGCGGCACTCGGCATCGTCATCCACGATGAGTCCGCTGGGTCGGACGCCGCGCGCGAAGAATTGAGCCCCAAAAACGTGACGCGGCTTCTCGATCGGCTCGATGCGGTCGGCGGACGCGCCGCGAAGACGGCCGAGGCCGTCCGGCGTGCGCGCGATGAAGCGGAGCGCGCGCGGGCCGAACTCGTGCGGTCGAACATGAGGCTCGTCGTCTGGATGGCAAAGAGGCAAGCGAATCACGGGCTGCCACTGCTCGATCTCATCCAGGAGGGTAACCTCGGCCTCATGCGCGCCGCGGAAAAGTTCGACCATCACCGGGGTGTGCGGTTCAACACCTACGCCGTCTGGTGGATTCGTCAGGCCATCAACCGCGCGCTTTCGAACCAGGCGCGGACGATTCGGATGCCAGTGCACCTGGTGGAAAGCAACCGCAAGGTCGCCAAGATGCTCCAGCGATTCGCGCTCGAGCACGGCCGCGAGGCGACGATCGAAGAGGCCGCCGCCGACACCGGCCTGCCGCTCGCGAAGGTCCGAGAGCTCTGGGATGCGCCGATACAACCGGTCAGCATGGACGCTCCGGTGGGTGCAGAATCGGACACGAAGCTAGGTGACATGATGCCCGATCGGTCGGTCGATTCGCCGGTGGAGGCCATCAGCAACGAACGCCTTCCGGCACAGATGGACAAGCTGCTACAGACGCTCACCGAGCGCGAGCGGCAAGTCTTGAAGATGCGCTTCGGCATCGATGGCCCGGACGAACGCACGCTGCAAGAAATCGGAAGCACCTTCGCGTTGTCGCGCGAGCGGATCCGCCAGATCGAAGCGCAAGCACTGGAAAAGCTGCGGACGCTCGCCGAACGAGAAGAGCTCGACTCGCACCTGGCCAGCTAGGCACCTCGTTTTGCGTCAAGTCACCATTTGATCTCGACCGCGGCGAATGCCGCCCGGCCGGGTAGCGGGTATCCCAAGAGATCGGAGCGAGGTTGATTGAAAACGTTGGCCAAGCGGGCGCGCAGCATGACGTGCTCGCTGAACGCGCCGAGCTCGGCTTCTACGTCCATCCAGCCTTGTTCGGGGATCGCAATGAGCCCAGCTTTATCGACATATCGGCTCGACTCGTAGAAGTAGGAGACCGAAACTTTGCCGGAGTCGATAGGGCGGGCGAAAAGCCTCGAGCGAAGCTCGACGCGCGGCACGAGCGTGAGTCGCGATCGATAGGGCAGTAGATCGTTGACGGGCCGGCGCGGGGACGTGTTCCGCGGGTCGAGCCATGTCGCCGAAAGCTCGAAGAGCGCAAAAGGTGTCGCACGGTAGCTGGTTAGTAGCTCGAGACCGGCGACGCGAGCGGAACCGACGTTGAATGGCACGATGTATCGAGTCGAACCTTCATAGGCGATGAGATCGTTCACTTTGCGGACGAACCCGAATAGATCGGCAGCGAGGCCCGCCAGATCGCTGGTGGAAGGTGCCGAGGTCCGGACCCCGATCTCGGCCGAAATTCCGGTTTCGACATCCAGTGCCGTGTTGCCTCGTACGGCTCCAGACAACCCATAAAGTTCCGAGAGTGTGGGCATCCGAGCATAGCGGCCGACGTTCGCCAGTAGGGTGAGAGGAGCGTGTCCGATCTGGGCTCCGATTCGCCCGGAAGGCTGAAACCGATTGCAGGCAGCGCTGCCGCTCGTCGGACCGGCTGCATCCCCTGGAGCCGTCCATGGCGGTCGACCGTCGAGCGAGCTGCCGTTGCATTCCGCGCTGGCGAGCGCGCGCAGCTCCACGTCGTCCGAGGCCGCCCATTCACCCTGAAGAGCCATTCGCGAGAAGATGCGTTGGGCGTGGACGGGCGTGAAATTCACCCCCGCGATGTTCAACCGCTCGACCGATCCCCGAACGACCGGCGCGATCGCCAAGCGGTCCGAAAGAGCCAACCGGACGAGAAGGCTGTCCTCCACGCGCGTGGCATCCTGATCGAGCGCCGTCGTGCCGAGCCCGACTTCGTGGAATGGATCGTCGTAAGCTACATGGGACACGACCGCCGATGAAGTGGTGACGAGCTCACATCCACCGTTCGCACAGGGCACCTGCGCCGTAAGCCCGGCGAGCCGGCGCTGCAGGCTTGCGCGTGCAGCCGTGTTGGGGAAGATCAAGCCTGGCAGGCCCTGCTCTCTCTCCACATCGTTGGCGATGAAATCGGCGCGCCCTTTTTCGCCCAAACGCAAACTCCCCATCGCCCAGGCGTCGATCGTCTGCGCGTCGGCGTTGGTCCGGCGATCGGGGCGGAATTGGCCGGGTTCGAAGCGAGCTCCCCAATCGTTGACGAACCCATAATCATTTCGGGCGGCCTCGCCCCGCGCTCCAACGAGCACGCAAGCTTCGTCGTCGCCAACGGCCCCTTCCGCCCAAAGGGCTCGCGCGCCGAAGCTACCAACCATCGCGCCTGCGCCCACCTCCGTCTTCTTCGGCCGGCGCGGTTCGAAAAAGATCGCGCCTCCAATGCCGAGCTGATCGCCGGCGAGCGGGGCGTGCGAGCGATAGATCTCCACCCGACGCACGAGCCACAGCGGGATCAGCGAAAGGTCCGCCGTCCCGCCCACGTCGTCGTTCAACCGAATCCCGGCGAGATAGATGGGCGTTTGCGCGGCGGTCGCGCCGCGAATCATCGCGGTCGACAGCGAGCCGTAGCCTCCGGTCTCGTGTACCGCGACGCCGGGCTGGGTTCGCAGCACGTCGCTCGCCTGGAGCCCGGGAGCGCGCAGGCGGTCCTCCTGTATGACGCTACCCGCGACCGACGGCTCTTTCGGCGGAGCCCCGATCGGCTCGCCGCGAACGACGACCTCGGTGACCTCGTCAGCCGCTGCCCTGCGGGTCAGGCCGATGACGAGAAGGCCTGCATATGTGGCCCGCCGGATCACCGAGTGGTCAATTCCGGAGGGCCTCGTCCTCGGCGGCGTAATCGAATTGAGCGAAGTCGACCGACTCGGGCGGATGGGCCTTTTCCCACTCGACGGTGCGTCGCAACGCCTCGTCGCGGCTGATCGGCTCACGATAGCCGAGCTCGTCGCGAATGCGCTTCGATTCGGCCACCCAGTGTTGTGCCGCATTTCCGGGGGCTCGCAGGTGGGGGGGCACGCGATCGTCGGGCAAGACCCGCAGCTCCCCATGCCATCCCGTGATCTGCGCCACGAGGTGCGCCCAATCGAGCTCGGAAGGTGCATCCGCTTCGCCTACGTTGTAGACGCGGGCGGCCGCGTCGTCGCGGACCGCGGCGAGCGCGATCGCGGCAGCGACGTTTTCGACGTACCCTTTCGTGCCGCGCCAATCGGCCATGGATTGCGCAAAAAGCATCACCGGTCGGCCGTCGGCGATCCGCTTCACCCAGGGAAAGAAGCGGTGGAGCGGATCCCCCGGACCGTACACCATCGGCAAGCGCAGCACCGTTCCCTCGAGCTCGGGATCGCCGAGAACGGCACGCTCGACGGGAATCTTGTCGTAATCGTCGTCCACCCATCCGAAGACTTTCTTGAGCACGGCGATTTGTTCCGGTGGATACGTCTGTAGCTTGGTGCGCAAGGCAGACCCTTCGGTCAGCGGCAATGGCTCGAGTGGCCCTGGCTCGAAACCGTGCACCACCCCGCACGCGCGGTACACGTCCATGCTGCTCAGCGCCACCACACGGCGCGCCGCGCCGCGGAACACGTCCAACAGCTCACGCGCCTGACGCCCCGAGCTGAGGATCATATCGATGATGATCTCCGGCGCGAACGCTCGAAGCTCCATCCGCGCATCGAGAAGTCGGCTGCGATCACCGATGAACTGCCGCACCCCCTCGGATGAACGAGCACCACTCGCCGAACGGTGAAATACGGCCAGCTCATGCCCCGCTCGCCTGAGCTCAGCGACGACGAAGGGACCGATGAACCCCGTTGCACCGATCAAGAGGATTCGCATGGGCGGCCAACTTACTCGACCACCCCCGGCCGTTCAATCGACCCGGCATGACGCGCTCGTGGCAACCAATAGGCTCGTCTGCATGCCGTCGGTCGATCGTTCCCTTGTCAGAGCGAGTGGCGACAAGACACCGATTCAGGCCAAAGGCCGAATCGACGCCGACCGCCTCGCATAGATCGACACGGCGCTCACGTACTTCTGAGCGAGACGCCCCGCTCATCGCTCCTTTGCAAACCTCGGCGTTACGGTACGTCCGGAAGATCGGGCGCGTCGACCGAGGCGGGCGTGACGCGCTCGACGGTCACCCGGACGATCTCCCCCGGGACCAGCGGGAGCTCGGCCGTGCCTCGCGCGTGGATGGTTACCTCGACCGGGTAACCGGCAACGTGCAACTCTTCCGAACCGGGCGCGATAGCAACCCGGTCGAGTTTTCCTTCGAGCACGAGCTTGTCGGATCGCTGGGTCGTCATAGTTGACTCCTCGTGGGAAGAGATCCTGCGTCGACCCAGCTCCTCACGTCAAGGCGCAGGGCGTCGGGGGGCAAAGCTACGGCAGCTCGGACAGCTCCTCTGGCTCGACCGGGGCGGCAGAACCGCTTCCGCCCTCCCGGCCAATCTCCGCCATATGATCTCGGTTCGCGCTCACCACCGCACCTCCGCGCCGGCCGATTCGTGCCATGTGGGCTCGATTCGAGCTTACGGCTCTTCCGCCTTTGCGCCCAATCTCGGCCATGTGTTCGCGTTTCTTGCTTACCGAAAGGCCGCCCTTCCGTCCCGCTTCACGAGCTTGTTCCGTGGTGAACTCGTGCGCCTTGCCCTTTTCGTGCGCGGCCTTTCCGCCCTTGCTGGCGATCTCACGTTGCCGTTCGGGACTCATCGCCGCAAATCCCTTGATGCGTTTGACCATATCTCTACCTGTGGTGCTCATTGACTCGTCTTTTCCTCTCGAACGTTTCCAAGTCTCGGAATATTCACGAAGCGGCCGATCGACCCACCTACGCCACCGACCGATCGCGACCATCGCGTCGTCCGGCCACGAGCCGATCGGGCAAGCGCAAGAACCCCGGTGAGCTCGCCTTGCGATGAGCGAAAACCCACGAATCAGCCGCTCCGAGAATCCTCTCGTCGCGGCCAGACTCGAATGTAAGCAGCGGATCGGGCTTTGCAAGAGCGACGAGAGCCACACGTGGACCCGGGACCCGGCGTACGGCGGGGTCAGCGTTGCGGCCGAGCCCGCTTGCGACGCTGATGCCCGAACAGCCGCCAGCGCGCATCGGTGGCCCTCGAAACGTCCGTTGGAGATTGCTCTCTTCATTACTTACAGCAGCTGAGCGACGGGCCTCAATCGTTGGCATCTGATCGAACCACTGTTCCCTTGTAAACAGCGCACGGAGACGCAGGTTGGCGGTGCAACGATTGGAGGGAGAAAGCGAGGGAGACATGGCAACTGGACTTGAGCGATGGCGACCCTGGCGCGGGATGGGCCGCAACAAATCGGAGGAGAGGCCGTTCGGTCTCAGCCGTTTCGACCGTCCGATGGACGAGATGTTCGACCGATTTTGGCGCACATTTTCGACGCCGTGGATGGAGGAAGGGCCCGCACTCGACCTGATCGATCGAAAAGACGAACTCGTACTACGCGCAGACCTACCCGGTCTGAACAAAGAGGACGTCCAAATCGACGTCCACGACAGCACCCTGGTCCTACGTGGCAAGCGAAGCGAGGAGCGGGAAGAGAAGGAAGGCGAGTACTTCTATGCGGAGCGATGGTCAGGGAGCTTCACCCGCAGCATCGACCTACCGCCGCAGGTCGAGGCCGACAAGGTGAACGCGACGTTCAAGAATGGCGTGCTGGAGGTGCATCTACCGAAAGCCAGAGAAGCGAAAGGCAAGAAGATCGAGATACGAGCTCAATGAAATGGCGACCGGCGGCCGCGGCGTGCTCGCGGACGCTTGTGGAGTGTCCGCGAGCACCATGACCGGCCGCCATCGTGCCCATCAATGTCGGATGGGCAAGAGATGGGTCACGTACCAGCGCCCATCCCAAGAGATGATCGTACCCACGTCGATCTCGCTCGGGCGCTCGCCCACTCGGTAATGAAGCTTGGCGTGGAAGGTCCGAAAGTAACCGATCTTGTTGTATTCCTTGCCCGGCGCCACCCACGTGGGGGGTGTGCCGAGCTCGAACGAATCGAAGCTCGCGGCTGACCAATCTTTGCGCTTCGCGTGCAGCTCGCGGATATCGCGATGATAGGTGGCGAGAAGCTGGGCGTGATACCGGGCAGGGTCGGCCACGTCCTTCAAAGGGACGAAAGGTTCTCGCGGAAAAAAGAAGTCGTCGCCGAGCGCGGGATCGTTTTCGGCGATGGCACGAAAGAGGTGTGCGGCTCGTTCGGAAAGGTCTTCGCTGACGAGCGGAGGCTTGGCGCGATTGTCGGGGTCTTCGCTGGGGGCCGGCGCAAGGCAAAGCGCGACCAGAGCGGTGAGAGCGAACCATTGGATGAACATCGGAGAAGGTACCATCGGCGACTCGTGGCTAGCGTGCGTCTGGAGCTGGGAGGGGCTGGATGAACATGCCGGCAACTTCGGATCCCTGGGCAGTGAAGATGATGAGGGCTTGCCACCTGCCGTTCTCGTGATCGAGCTCGAAGCGGAGCCGGTCGTAACCTGCGCTGTTGTCTCGATCGACGAGCTTCCAGGAGGTCATCTCGCCCTTGGCCGCAACCGCCGAGGACCACAAGCGGTCGACCTTTTCCCGCGGCACGTCCCGCTGCATCGGTCCGTCGAAGTGGCGTTCGACGGCGTCGAAATCGTGGTTCTTGAGCGCGGCGAGGACTTCCGTGGCGGTCTGCTCGTGAGCGTCGGGCGCGGCCGCCGGAGCCGGCGCCGGCGCGGTGGGCGGTGGTGACGCCGAACGCGATCGAGCGCAATGGACAGAACCGGCAGCCATGAGCACAGCAACGGCAGTGATGGTGCGATGGCGCAAGGGTTCACCTGGGCGCGGCGCTGTTCGATGGGTGCATACGCCCCGACATTCTAACATGGCGTTGCTGGGAGGTCTCACGACGCTCTAGCGGCTCTCTTTCGACACACGCGCACTTGGTCGGAAGGCGCATGGCAGAGTATCGCCGGCGGAGCACGGTTGGGGTGTGGACCCGATCGCCGCTCTGCAGCGCATTGCTTATCTGCTCGAACGGCGCGGCGTACCCCTGTACCGCTCGCGAGCCTTTCGACGCGCCGCGGAGGCGATTGATGGCGTTGGGCTCGATGAGGTGCGCCGGCGCGTGGAGGACGGTAGCCTCCTCGAGCTACGAGGCATCGGTGAGACGACCGGGCAAGTCATAGAGCAGGCGATCCGCGGCGAGACACCGGAGTACCTCGCGCGGCTAGAGGGCGAGTTCGCGGCGGCTTCGCCTTCTCCGGCCGCCGAGCTTCGCGCTCGCCTCAGGGGAGATTGCCACTCCCACACCCTATGGTCCGACGGCAAGAGCTCGATTGAAGAGACGGCGCGCGCAGCACGGGCGCTCGGGCACGAGTATCTGGTCATCACCGATCATTCACCGAAGCTCACCATCGCGAGAGGGCTCACGGCCGAGCGGCTCGGCGCCCAGCTGGAGCTCATCGCCAGACTGAACGAGCAATTCGCACCGTTTCGCATCATGACCGGGATCGAGGTCGACATTCTCGACGACGGATCGCTGGATCAAAGTCCCGAGCTTCTGTCTCGTTTGGATGTCGTCGTTGCCAGCGTTCACGGCAAGCTTCGGATGGATGAAAAGGCAATGACCGAGAGGATGCTGGCGGCCGTTCGCAATCCGCACGCGGACGTGCTCGGTCACTGCACCGGCCGGATCGTCGTCGGTAAAGGACGTCCCGAGTCGACGTTCGATGCCGAGCGGGTGTTCGCCGCCTGCGCGGAACACGACAAGGCCATCGAGATCAATTCACGGCCGGAGCGCCTCGACCCGCCGCGGCGACTGCTCCGGTTGGCCAATGCGATCGGCTGTCGGTTCTGCATCAACACCGACGCGCACACACCCGGGCAACTGGAATGGCAGGAAAATGGGTGTGAGCGAGCCGTCGAATGCGGTCTTCTCCCCGAGCGCATCGTCAACGGGTGGGATTGCGACGCGCTTCTCGCGTGGACCGCGTCGCATGGGTGACGTTTTTGCCGACCGTCTCACCCTACTGCCAAGTCCCGATTGCCGACCTGCTGCGTGGTGCTCATTCTCGCCGGCATGACAACGATCGGACTGATTGGCGCAGGTCACATCGGAAGCCAGGTCGCGCGGCTGGCCGTGGCGAACGGATACGATGTGGTGATCAGCAATTCGCGCGGGCCGGAGACCCTTTCCTCGCTCGTGAACGAGCTCGGACCACGAGCCCGGGCGGCTAGGGCGGTCGAAGCCGCCGAGGCGGGAGACATCGTCGTCGTGGCGATTCCGCTGAAGAATTACCGCTCGGTACCCGTCGGGCCTCTGAAGGGCAAGACCGTCATCGACACGAACAACTACTACCCCCAGCGCGACGGCCACATCCCCGAGCTCGACAACGAGTCGATGACGACGGCCGAACTGTTGCAAACCCATCTGCCGACCTCCAAGGTCGTCAAAGCTTTCAATCACATCTACGCAGCGCAAATCACGACCGATGGGCAGCCGGCGGGAACCAAGAATCGTCGCGCATTGGTCATCGCTGGCGACGACAAGGAGGCCAAGGCTACCGTGGTTCGGCTGCTCGACCAATTCGGCTTCGATACCGTGGATGCTGGTCCCCTCAAGGAAGGGTGGCGCATTCAGCGCGACACGCCCGGCTATGGGCCGCGACGCAACGCGGAGGAGCTACGCCGCGACCTCGCCGCGGCGAAGAGGTATGCCGAGCAGTAGGATCCCGTCATGATTTCGAGGTGCGCGCCGTCAGGTCGAGCGAAATCTGGACGCTGTCGTCGATCTTCTTGCCCACTTTTTCGAGCGCGCCGTTCAGGAATTTTCCTGCGACGTCCCGCGGCTTGATGTCGTGCTCTCGTAACGAGAGTCGCAGCGGCTCGGCGGTCGTGACGTGAACGCCGGTGGGAGCTGCCGGCGGCCCCTGGAACGTCACCGTCAGTTTGACGAGTTTGGGAGAGCTGACCCCGTGGATCCAGAGGTCGCCTCTCGCGGTCAAGGTGACCACCTGTTCGCCCTTGGTTTCGGGGGCATCTGCGAGCTTGCTGGAGACCTCGTCGATCGACCGAATGGTGAACCGGGCAAAGCGGTTCTCTTCTCGGCGCTTGGGCTCCACGTCGTCCCCGATCTCCATCCAGTTGTGGGCATGGCCGGTCTGGGTCGTGTTCTTGCTCGCATCGTCGAACGTCTCGGTGACCAGGTCCATGAGGTCGACATCGACCTGGCCGCGCGTGGTCATGAGGTCGCTCGGGTCGACGGTGATCTCGCCGCGCAGTTTGCTGGAGCGTCCCTTGATTTTCTCCAGAGGTGCGTCGATCAAGAAACTTGCGGCCCCGCTTTCGACGACGACGAACCGCGCAGCGGCACCCGACGGAGAGGGGGACGCGGAGGCGGCGGGGGGAGCTACGCGCTGGATGGCCGGTTCGTCTTTGCACGCAGCTACCCCTGACATCATCACCCATCCGAGTGCCTGGAGCAGGCGACCCAATCGTGTTGTCATCTCATCCTCCCAGCGCTGTCGACGGTTGATAGCTTTACGTCATCGGCAGGTCCCGGTTTCGCTCTCGTCGTCCCGAAGCTCCCTGTCCTCGCGCACCGCTTCGGGGTTAGAAGGGGCGGAGTCAATGACGAGGAGCCCCAATGCCGAACCACCACGTGATTCTGGTGCCTGGGTTTTTCGGCTTCGGTAAGTTCGGAGAGCTGACGTACTTCAGTGGCGTTCGTGAGGCGTTGGAGGCGAGCTTTGCGGAGAGGAAGCTCGAGGTCACGATCACCGAGGTGGCCACGCTTCCGACCGCCTCGATTCGGCATCGCGCGGCACTCGTGCTCGAGGCCTTGGCCGCGGTGGCCGATCAGGATGATGGCCCGATTCACATCGTTGGACATTCCACCGGCGGGCTCGACGCCCGCCTCGCCATTGCACCGACCGCTTCTCTACCGACGGACGTGCGTTTCACCGCGTATGATCGCATCCGTACGCTCGTCACGATCTGCTGTCCGCATTTCGGGACGCCCGTCGCTACATTCTTCACCAGCGCGATGGGTAAACCGCTCCTGCGGATGGTCGCGCGCTATTTCATCTGGGTGTTGCGGCGCGGCCGGGTCCCGCTCGCGCTCATGCTGCGGCTCGGCTACTTCGTCGTGCGGTTGCGCGATCCGTTTCGTAAACGCCGGGGTACGTTCGACGAGCTCTACGAAAAGCTGCTCAACGATTTTTCCGAAGAGCGCAGGCTCGAGCTGATCCGTTTCCTCGAAGGCGTTTCGTCGGATCAGTGGCTGATGTTCCAACTGACGCCCGCCGGATGTGATCTCTTGAATGCGTGCACCGCCGACCCCAAGGTGCGCTACGGGTCCGTCGTCGCGCGCGCGCGACGCCCGACCTGGCGCAGCTTGCTCGGCAGCGTTCGCGATCTTTACAGCCAGATCATGCATCCGGTTTACGCGTTCTTGCATCGCGTTGCCGCTCGCGGCGAGAGTCTGCTCATTCCGCCTCCGGTCGATGCTCAACGCGAGAAGCTCGTCAAAAGCTATGGCGAGCTGCCCTCGAGCCGTGACAGCGATGGCATCGTTCCGACCAATTCGCAGATCTGGGGTGAGCTGGTGCATGCGGCGTCAGCCGATCACCTGGACGTCGTCGGCCAATTCGGCCGCACCGAGCCCGAAGGTTGGAGCGGCGATTGGATTCCGAGCTATTCGGCATTCGGCGCCGCGGATTTCAAGGCCCTGTGGAGCGATATTGCCGCGTTCATCGCGCAGGAAACCGGCCCAAGCCGTGGACCTGTCGAAGACAATCCCGGAACCGAGCGCACCGAACGGGACCTGTCCGGGCGCGATGCCCCGAACCCGACCGGAACTAGCTTTACTGCCTGAGTCGGCGAGGCCGTCGGAATCTCGCATTCGAAAAAAACCAGCCGCAAGGCCCGGCCAGCCACGCTTCGCCGAACCGAGAATCTGCCTGTCCGGTCAGTTTGAGTGGCCGCAGAAGTCGCTCCGATGATCGATCTGGTAGCGAAAAGTCTGCGGCAGTCATGCTAGTCGCCTTACGCCGGGCTGACCGTCGCGGCCTCGCGATCGTCCGCTCGCGCGCCCGACTCGCTTCGGAGGAGCTGACAAACAGCGCGAAAATCCGTCGAGTCGATCAGGGTGCCCGCGAGCTCCTCCATGCGCTGGATGTTCTCCGGGGTGGCGTCATCCATGTCGTCCGCCACGTGACCCTTGCCGAGAAGCCCCTGGATCCTGAAATAGCCGTTCCGTTCGACCACGTGGCGCAGGCCGAGCGCGACCGCTTCGGTCTGGCCGTCGAACGTCATTTTGAGGATGGGTGAGGCCCAGCGAATCGCACCCCAGCCTTTGATTTCGTCGAACGGATATGGGACCTGCATCGACCCTGTACCGAGCGATACGATGAAGTCGGAGTCGGAGCTCTTGCCCCTCATGAAGGTACGTGCGAGCCCGGTGGGGTTGTTGGCGAACACGCCGCCATCCACGAGCGAATACGGACGGTGTGGCATCGCCACTTGGTGCGGAGGAAAGTAGGTAGGAGCGGCGGATGTGGCCAAGGCGGCGTCGAGCATCGATACCTCGCCGCAGATCGCCTCGCCGTATTCTTCGTCGAGTTCGTCGCTCGCCCGGGAGACGAAAAAAACGGGAATGCGTTGTTCCGTTTCGTAGCTCGTGATGAAGACACGCGTCAGCGCATCTTTCAGCAGGGCATCACCGAACCTGGCGCGAAGGACGTCGCGTCTGCCCTTCTCGCCGTATTTGGGTGAGAACAGGTCGTGGACGTCGGCGTCGCGGGGTAAACCGAGGCGGTGGCCGATCTCCGACACGCCCGGTAACCCGCCGACCAGCGCGTCGAGCGTTGCCCAAAACTTCGACTTCGCGAAGATCTTGGAGCCTTCCTCTTTGTAGAGCTTGACGATATCGCCCGCCCGGAATTTGGGGCGATCCGGCTGCTTCTCGTCGCGCAACGACAGCGCCAGTGCCAAGATTCCGCCTGTGGACGTCCCCGCGACGACATCGAAGAGCTCGGGAATCGTCTTGCCGGTTTCAGCCTCTAGCCTCTCCAAGATCATCGCGGGTATCAGCCCTCGGATCCCGCCCCCATCGATCGAAAGCATACGAAACCGGACCATCTCGTCCTCCTTGTGTGCCGATCGCGCTCGACCCCCGCGTCTCGGACCCTCCCTTTTGCCGCCGGAGCCTTTGCCCGTCAAGAGATCTCGCTCGCCTACACGCCCCCTCCTCATGTATGCAGCCGCCGCCGGTATGAATCGACAGCGGTGGAAAGAGCGGGCGCGGGTATCATCCCTAACCCTTGAGCCCCAATTCGAGCGCGAAAGCCCCCAAATTCTGGCACGGAACGTCGGCATGCTCGTGGTGGAGATCGTGATAGGCGAGGCTGATCGCGGTCGGAGAGCGCGTGAAAGCGAAACGGCCCGCCAAGCTTCGGAGCCATTCGGGGGCTCGATGCGGCAGATAGCCGCCCCATAGCGGAGCCGAGAGTTGTAGGGCCAGCGCCACGACGACGTAGGTGCGGAGCGGCTCCCATACGAGACTCGTCGCTACCACGATTGCAGTGAGTACCGTCTCGCCGATCAGCCATCGCCGTGCGGCTGGCTTCGCGGCCTGGTAAGCAGCGTGGCGCATCGAGAAGAACAAGACGGGGAGTCGGATCCACGCGCCGATGAGGCCGAGCCGGATCGCGACCCCTTCGACGTCGTCGGCTGCACCGGGGCGCGCGTGGTGGCGCAGATGAAGAATCCGCATCGTCTGACCACTCACGAACAGCAATTGCGCTGCCGCCGCGAGTGCCCAGCGACGGGCGCGAACCGATAGACCGAGGGTCCCGTGCGTCAGATCGTGCGCCAGGGCAAAGGCGGCGTAGAACACGGCCGCGGCGGCGACGTGCGCAGCCAGCCGGCGGCCGCTGTGCAGCGCCACGACGTGGGCGAAGAGAGACATCCCAATTCGAAAGACATGCACGGCGAGGTGCGGAAATCGCGTCGTCATGCCGGCCGTCGTTGCGACGAACGTGCCGGCCTCGCCGAAACACGATCAACTCGGAAAAGAGCGCCGATTCGAGAGCGTCAGACCGGCGCGGTCTTGGCGAGGTGTCCACGACGTGGACGGGTAGGTGCCCACCGAGTGGACGGCGCCGGGACTGGGCGCGCGGCGCGGCTCCGCCTGCCGGGCTCGCAGGGTGTCGAGCGGCTCTCCGAGCCGTGGCCTTCCGATTGCAATCGAAACGCGCATGCTCACCTCCTGCGTTCTTCTTTTGATCATCGGCCTGCTCGGAGGCTTCGACGTCTTCTTCTTTCACCGGCACCGCTGCCACCTGTGCGAGCGATGCGAGTCGCGCACCGAAGCCTGGATTCACGTCGCTCGCGGAATCGTCTATGTGCTGCAGCTGTCCTGCGTCCCCAACCTTGCTTTTCATGGACGCTACTACGCGCTGTTCGTTGCGTTGTTCGTAGCGGATGCTGCGATCGCCATCACCGACATCCTCGTCGAGCCCGCTTCGCGCAAGAGCCTCGGAGGCTTGCCGCCTGGCGAATACCTGATGCACATCGTCCTGAGCTTGTTCGTCGGTGCTTTCTTGCACGGACTCCTTATCTCCACCTGGGAGTGGCGGCATCTGCCGACGGCGATCCACGTGGTGCCCGGCGCGCCGCCGGCCTTGAGAGCGGCACTGGGACTGCTCGCTCTCGGTTGCGCGATGGAGACCGCGCTCGAAGCGTTAGAGCTTGCGGCGCCACGAGCGCTGTTCCGGCCGCGACCCCTTCACGTGACGGTGCGGCTGCGCACGTCGCTGGAGAAGCTCTGGCGAATCACCCAAGACCCTATCCTTCACCCGACCTGGGATCACCGCTTTTCTCGAATCATCATGCTGGACGACCTGATTCGAACGGGTACGCGCATGCGTTACGAGAAGCGCTTGTTCGGCGTGACCATCTGCGGTTGGGGACGCTACAAGCTCCATGCGCCCATGCGCCAGTCGACGTTCGAGTTCGGTTCCGACGACGCCCGCTCGCTGATCCGGCGCGGTGTCGGGTTGTGGCGCTACGTTGCACTGCCCGGGGGTGTCGTCGAGTTTCGCACTTCGTACAACTACGAGGTACGCTGGGGCGTGATCGGTCGGCTGATCGATAGCCTCCTATTCCGTCCTCTGATGCAGCGCGAGACCGAACGCAGCTTCCAACGGCTTGCCCGCATGTACTTTGCCGGTGCCGCAGTCTCGCGGGTCGCCGGCCGCCGTGGACGACGACCCCTCGTGCCCGAGGAGCTTCTGGCATGACACCGCTGTTCGTGCTGACGCTCTACCCGTTGTGGGCAGTTTCCGTGCTGGGAGCCATCACCATGCTGCGCACAACGGGTAGAGCGTCAGCACGAACAG
>WNGB01016835.1_pt1 | contig 17253 bp, 19 predicted proteins | sample 5400681 | NCBI WGS metagenome assembly WNGB01 (sample SAMN13153367, study PRJNA577476) | soil metagenome | isolation source: 115 cm soil or saprolite under grassland replicate 2 | place: USA:California | collected 2016-06-15 | reverse complement strand
TGGAAGGTGCCGAGGTGGATCAGCGTCGCGGCCATGGTGAGGATGGTGAAGGCCAGCACCCCCAGCAGGGAGGCCCGGGCCGCGGCCCAGGTCCGCTCCCGCATGGCCAGGCGCACCGTCACGAAGCTCGCCCAGTAGAACCCGCCCAGCGTGGCCGCGGTGAGCGGCGCCCCGATGGTCCACGCGAACCACCGATCGGTGTGATCGGTCAGGACGAACAGCTGTGCCCCCGCGACGAGCACCAGCACCGACGCCACCGAGAGCAGCCTGAGAAGCGCGCGACCGAGCGGCCGTGTCGCCGAGTCCCCCTCCATGTCCGGAGCATGATGGGTCATCGGCTCGTGCCGCAATCCCAACCTTCCCCGAAGGAGGATCGGTCAGTGGAACCGGATCGAGCGGCAGGTCCTTCAGCGCCGCGACCCGCCGAGGAGAGCGAGCAGATGCGCTCCGCCCTCGCCTTCGACGGCGTCGGCCCCGCCGCATGGCGTCGACCCTGCCGGCGAACTCACGCGCCCCGACGATCGGGATCACTCTCCACGGGGAGAGGTCGCGGTCGATGAGTTCGGCGCCGGCGCGGGGTCTTCATCACGGACGAACAGGAACGAACCGGAAGGAGGAGGTCGTGATGAGGAAGATCATCGCGGGCGAGTTCATGGCCCTCGACGGGGTGCTCGAGTCGCCCGACAAGTGGAGCATGCCCTACTTCAACGACGAGGTGGGCGCGATCATCGGGACGAACATGGAGCGCTCCGACGCAATGCTGATGGGGCGGCGCACGTACGAGGAGTGGGCGGCGTACTGGCCCGGCAAGACCGCCGAGGACGACGAGTTCGCGCCGTACATCAACAGCGTGGCGAAGTTCGTGGTCTCCACCACCCTGACGTCGGTGGAGTGGGAGGGCACCACGCTGCTGAACGGCGACTTCCGGGAGGACATCACGAAGCTGAAGCACCAGCCGGGCAAGGACATCGCGGTCTCGGGAAGCATCACGCTGGTGAGCTCGCTGCTCCGCGAGGGCCTGCTCGACGAGCTCAGCCTGCTGGTCTCGCCGATCGTGGTCGGCGCCGGCAAGCGCTTGTTCGAGGACCCATCGGGCCCGGTGGGCCTGAAGCTGATCGAATCCCGAACGCTCAGCAACGGCGTGGTCGCGCTGACCTACGGCCTGGCGGAGGCGTAAGCCGCGCAGTCACCCCGTGTCGTGTGACGCCGTGCGATCGGCGACCAACTGCTGGACGCGCTGGTGCGAAAGGCCCATGAGAACGGCCGCGTCGCGCAGCGAGAGCCCCAATGTCGTCACCAGGTCGCCCGCCACGATGGCGGTCCGCTCCTTCGCCTCCTCCTCGGCCCGCGCGGCTCGGTCTCTCGACTCCCGGGCGCGCCGGAGCTCGGCGACGTGAGTATCATCGCCGCCCCCGACCGATGAGTTCCGCCCCCCGGGGCGGTCTGAAGGAGCAGGTCCGACGACGATGAGAAGAGATCAGGCCATGAGCAGGCCGACGGGAATACGAAGGTCTCGCTCCGCCTTGTGGACAGCCAGACGACCACGAAGGGCGTCGTGATCCTGACCTACGAGCCGGCGGAGGCGGACGCTCAGGGAGGCGAGGGCAGTTGAGCTTGAACGAGACGATCCGGACCGAGGGGCTGGTCAAGCGCTACGGCAAGGTGACCGCGCTCGACGGCATCGACCTGGCCGTCCCGCAGGGGACCGTGTTGGGGCTCCTCGGGCCGAACGGCGCGGGGAAGACGACGGCGGTTCGCATCCTCACGACTCTGCTGGAGCCCGACGAGGGCCGGGCGGTCGTCGCCGGGCTCGACGTCGTGGCCGACGCCGACAAGGTGCGGGAGCGCATCGGGCTCTCCGGGCAGAACGCGGCCGTCGACGAGCACCTGACCGGGTTCGAGAACCTCGACATGGTGGGCCGGCTGTACCACCTGGGGAAGCAGCGGTCCCGCGAACGCGCACGGGAGCTGCTCGAACGGTTCGACCTGGAGGACGCCGGCGACCGGCCGACGAAGACCTACTCCGGCGGCATGCGGCGGCGCCTCGACCTGGCGGCGGCGCTGGTGGCGAAGCCCGAGGTCCTGTTCCTCGACGAGCCGACCACGGGGCTCGATCCCCGGAGCCGCGTGCAGATGTGGGGCACCATCCACGAGCTGGTCCACGGCGGCTCGACCGTGCTGCTGACGACGCAGTACATGGAGGAGGCGGACCGGCTGGCCGACGACATCGTCGTCATCGACCACGGGCGGGTGATCGCCCACGGGACGGCGAACACGCTGAAGGCCCAGGTGGGCGGGGAACGGGTCGAGGTGGTCCTCTCGGAGGGCGCCGACCTCCCGAAGGCCCGGGTGCTCCTGGGCGGCCTCTGCCACGCCGAGCCCCAGGTCGACGAAGGGATCCGCATGCTGACCGCGGCGGTGGTGAGCAACGGCGCGGATGTGCTGAAGCGGGTCCTGGAGAAGTTCGCCGAGGCGAACGTGCAGATCGCGGACGTCGGGCTCCGCCGGCCGACGCTGGACGACGTCTTCCTGTCGCTCACGGGCCACGTCGCGGAGGAGGAGCCTCCCGGCGAGGACGGCTCCGCCGACGGCGACGGGTCCGGCGGCGGCAGGGGCCGACGAAGCGAGGACCGGGTGAAGGAGGCGGTCCAGTGAGTGCCGTGGTTCGCGTCTTCGCCGACGGCGCCGTGGTGGCCAAGCGCAACCTGATCAAGATCAAGCGCGTCCCGGACATCCTGGTGTGGACCACGATGTCGCCGATCATGTTCGTGCTGCTGTTCGGCCTGGTGTTCGGCAGCTCGATCCACATCCCGGGCGTGAGCTACCGCGAGTACCTGATCGCGGGGATCTTCGCCCAGACGGTGATCTTCGGGTCGACCTTCACCGGCGTCGGGCTCGCGGACGACATGACGAAGGGCGTCATCGACCGGTTCCGGTCGCTCCCGATGGCCCGCTCGGCGGTGCTCATCGGCCGGACCGCGAGCGACCTCGTCTACAACTCGATCTCGATCCTGGTCATGTCCGTGACCGGCCTGATCGTGGGCTGGCGCATCCGGACCGGGGTGCTCCCCGCCATCCGCGGCTTCCTCCTGCTGCTGGTCTTCGCGTACGCGATCAGCTGGATCATGGCCTGGGTCGGGCTGAAGGTGAGAGCCGTGGAGGTGGTCCAGAACGCATCGTTCATGTTCATCTTCCCGGTGACGTTCGTGGCGAACACGTTCGTCCGGAGCGAACTGCTGCCCGGCCCGCTCCAGACGTTCGCCGAATGGAACCCCGTCTCGGCGGTCGCCCAGGGGGTGCGGGAGGCGTTCGGGAACACGGGCACCACGCCGAAGCCGATCGTCTGGTCGCTGGCCCACCCGATCGCGTACTCGCTGATCTGGGTGGCGATCATCCTGGCGATTTTCGTACCGCTCTCGATCCGCCAGTTCAGGAAGGCCGCATCCAGGCAGTGAGGGCCAGGGCTGGGGGCCCGCGAAGCAGAACTGCCACACTGCCGGCATGGCTGACGTTCCGGCTCGTGACCTGCGGAACGACGTGAGCGCGGTGCTCCGCCGGGTGGAGGGGCGAGAGCGCCTCCGGGTCACCGTCAGCGGGCGTCCGGTCGCCGAGCTGGTTCCCCTGGCAGGGAGGCCCGGGTCGATCCGATGGGACGCCTTTCTCGAGAACGCGGAGCGGTGGCGGGCGGATGCGGGGCTCGCGAAGGATCTCGCGGCGCTCCTTCCCGAAACCACCGACGACGTTCCCTCGCCGTGACCGGGCGGCGCCCACCTCGGACCGAGCTCGGCCTCGCGGACACGTCCCTGTTCATCGCATTCGAACAGAAAGGCCACCTCGCCGGCTCCCCGCCTGAGAGCATCGCGATCTCGGTGATCACGGTCGGCGAGCTGCGGCTGGGCGTCCTGGCCGCAGACGATGGGCCGACGCGGGCCCGCCGGCTGGAGACCCTGTCCCGGGCCGAGGCACTCGAGCCCCTGCCCGTCGACGCGCTCGTGGCGCATGCGTGGGCAACACTGCGTCTCGCGCTTCGCGACGAGGGTCGGCGGATGCCGCTCAACGACTCGTGGATCGCCGCGACGGCCATCGCCCACGGTATCCCGGTCGTTTCGCAGGACGGCGACTACGACGGGGTCCCCGGGGTGGAGGTCATCCGAGTCTGAACGTCCTCGGCCTTCGCGCGCTGAACCGGGCGCTGCTGGGGCGCCAGATGCTGCTTCGGCGGCGCCGGCTGGGGGCGCTGGAGGCCGTCGAGCGGCTGGTCGCGGTGCAGGCGCAGGTTCCCCGGGATCCGTACGTCGCGCTGTGGTCGCGGCTCGAGGGGTTCCGCCCCTCGGTGCTGTCCGCGGCGCTGGAAGGCCGCCGGGCCGTCCGGATGACCCTCCTTCGGGCCACGCTCCACCTCGTGACCGCCCGGGACGCGGTGGCCCTGCGCCCGCTGTTCCAGCCGGTCGTGGAGCGGATGTTCTTCAGCCAGCGGGCGTTCCGCCGCGCTGCCGAGGGAGTCGACCTCGACGAGGTGGTCCGGCTGTTCCGGGAGCTCCTGGAGGAACGGCCGGGAACGAGGGTCGATCTCGCGCGAGCCGTGGCCGAGCGGTGGCCCGACCGCGACGCCTCGTCGCTCGGGTACGCGATGTACTTCCTGCCCACCGTCCAGGTCACGCCGCGAGGCCTGTGGGGGAAGAGCGGCCGAGCCGCGGTGACGACGCTCGAGCACTGGCTGGGCTCGGGTCCGCTCGGACCGGGCGCGGCACCGAGCGAGCTGGTCGCGAGGTACCTGGCTGTCTTCGGCCCCGCGACGCCGGCCGACTTCTCGAGCTGGTCCGGCCTGGCGGGCGTCCGCGAGGTGTTCGAGGAATTCCGCCCGCGCCTCCGGACGTTCCGCGACGAACAGGGCCGAGAGCTGTTCGACATCCCGCGCGCACCACTCCCCGATCCCGAGACGCCCGCCCTGGTCCGGCTCCTGCCCGAGTACGACAACGCGCTGCTCGGCCACGCCGACCGCAGCAGGGTCATCCCGGAGGGGATCCCGCAGTGGACGGACGTCGGCTGGGGCACCGTGCTGGTCGACGGCTTCATGGCGGCCAGATGGAAGCTCGACCGGGAGCAGGTAGGAGCGACGTTGCGGGTCGAGCCCTTTCGCCGCCTCACCCGGGCCGAGAGGGCCCAGGTCACCGAGGAGGGCGTTCGGCTCGCCAAGTTCCTCGAACCCACCGGACGGCCCGGCGTGCAACTCGCCGGGCAGATCGAGCCGTCCGCGGCCGAGCGCCGCCCGAATTCGCCGCGCAACCGATGAGCGCCTCCATGTCGCGGAGTCGTTTGCACGACCATCGGGGGCGGCGCAGCATCGCGGTCGTGGGTTCGGTCGAGTCACCGGTCAGCCGGGAACGGCACGAGGTGCCGGATGGCGCCTGCGGACTCGTGACGGCGTCGAGCTCGACGCGGACCTCGTCGTGGTGGCGACCGGCTTCAGCCACGACCCGTTCACGCCGGACGTGCCCGGCAGGGAGACGTTCACCGGCCACCAGGTGCACTCGGCCGACTACCGGAATGCGGGCCCCTACCGGGGCAAGAACGTCCTGGTCGTGGGGACCGGGAACTCCGGCGCGGAGATCGCGGTGGACCTGGTGGAGGGCGGCGCCGCGAAGGTGGCGATCTCGGTCCGGACCCCGCTCAACATCCTGCGCCGCGACCTCGGGGGGATTCCGTTGCAGGTCCTTGCGGTGCTCATCCGCAGGCTGCCGGTCCGCGTGGTCGATCGGATCGCCCTGAACCTCCAGCGCCTCACCGTCGGTGATCTCTCCCGCTACGGCATGCCCAATCCCACGCTGGGCCTGTACACGCGGGTCAACCAGGACGCGATCCCGATCCTGGACGTCGGCCTGATCGGGCTGCTGAAGAAGCGGCGGGTGGGGGTGTTCCCGGCCGTGGAACGCCTCGACGGCCCCGACGTCGTGCTGGACGGCGGCCGCCGTCTCCGCCCCGACGCCGTGATCTGGGCCACGGGGTTCCAGCGCGGCCTGGAGCGGCTGGTCGGCCACCTGGGCGCCGCGAGCGGCCGCCCGGCAGTCCACGGAGCAGCGACCCACCCGGCCGCGCCCGGGCTGCACTTCATCGGCTTCTCGAACCCGATCAGCGGCAACCTCCGCGAGACCGCCATCGACGCCAAGCGCATCGCCCGAGCGGTCCGTCGCCGGCGCCAACCTGCTGCGAGCTGACCGGGCTACCTACCGAACGCGGCGAACCGGTTCTGGTATCCGAGGTAGACCACGCCGTCCGCCACGGCGGGCGACGAGTCGACAATGTCCCCGGTCGCGATGCTCCGGAGCGGGGCGCACGGGTTCGAACAGGTCGCAGGGAAGGCGGAGAGCTTCTCGTCGGTCGAGCCGACGTAGACGACACCGTTCGCCACCGCGGCGGAGTCGGCGACGGCGATGTCCGCCGACCACAGCGGGGAGCACGGGTTCGAGCAGGACGCCGGGAAGGCGGAGAAGGCGCTCGACACCGACCCCGTCGATCCCACGTAGACCACGCCCTTGGCCACGGCCGGACCGTCGTCGATCTCGCCGCTCATGGTGGCGGTCCACAGGGGCGAGCACGGGCTCGAGCACGCGGCCGGGTACGCGCGGAGCTTGCCGTCGCGCGATCCCACGTAGACCACGCCGTTCGCCACGGCCGGGGAGGACTCGATCGCTTCGCCTGCCTGCGAGGTCCAGGAGGGGGAGCACGGGTTCGAGCAGTTGGTCGGGAACGCGTACAGCCTCCCGTCGAGCCCGCCGACGAACATCCGCCCGGCGGCCACTGCGGGCGACGACGACACGCCGCCGTTGACGAATCGGTGCCAGAGCGCCGAGCACGGGTTCGAACAGGAGGCGGGGAAGGCGAACACGTTCCCCCCGAGCGCGCCGACGTACACCACGCCGTTCGCCACGACCGGCGAGGAGACGATCGGCGCGGGGTTCGTGAAGCCCGTCCCGGTGCCGCCGGTCCACAGCGGCGAGCACGGGTTCGAACAGGAGGCGGGGAAGGCGTACAGCTTGGTGTCGCGGGAGCCGACGTAGACGACGCCGCTCGCCACGACGGGCGTCGACACCACGGCGTCGTCCGTCTGCCCCGTCCACAGCGGGGAGCACGGGTTCGAACAGGACGCGGGGAACGCGTAGACCTTCCCGTTCTCGGCGCCGATGTAGGCGACCCCGTCCGCGACAGCCGGCGAGGAGCGGGTGCCCGTGTTCCCCGCCGTCGGCCCCAGCCACAGCAGGTGCAGCCCGGGGACGTTGTTCGTGCCGAGCTTCCACTCGAACGCGTTGAAGCCGGTGCTGGCGGGGTTCTGGCGGAACCGCGGCCACTCGCTCTTGATGAACAGCTTGACGTTCGGGAGCAGGACCTGGGCGTCGGCCACCAGGGGCGAGAAGGCGGTGCCGGAGCCGGGGTTGGCCACCGGCGGCTCGGTCGGAAGCTCGATCCGCGCGGCTCGCTGCTTGGCCACGAGGAGCCACCCCTGGAGGGTGCCGGCGCCGGTCCTCGTCGGAGAGGTGTGCACCCAGGCGATCCCGCCCGCGATCGCGGGCTGGGACCGGATCGGGTGCCCGAAGTCGATCCAGATCGAATCCGCCCCGCCGGGCACGTCGATGCCGTGGAGCTCCCCGCCGACGGTGCCGACCACCACCTCGCGGCAGGAGGCCGCCCCCGGAGTCGGCGGACACGTGAAGAGCGCGGGCGAGCCCACCACGGGCGAGCCCACGTCCACCGTCCACATCCGGTGGCCGGTCGAACACTCGAGCAGGGCGACCTTGCCGGCGGTGGACGCCCCGACGATCCCGTCGCACCCGGGCGAGGAGAGCGAGGAGCTCGGGAGGACCATCGGCGACGCGACGACCTTGCCCCCCAGGTCGCGCGACCACAGCGGATCGCCGGTCCGCGCGTCGAACGCGCGCAGCGTCCCGTCGGTGGATCCGACGGCCACGGTGGGGTGTTCGACCGCGGTGGGCTTGCCGGCCGCGCCGACCGTCACCCACACGGCGAACACGGCCGACGACACGACCGGCCCGCCGGCGGGAGCCGCCCACACCCGGGAGCCGTTCGCCAGCGAGAGGGCGTACAGGTTCCCGTCGTTCGACCCCACCACGACGAGGCCCGAGGGCGCCCCGGTCGGCCGGACGTCCGGCAGCACGAGCGGCGACGACCGGACCGGCCCCCCGGTCTGGAACCGCCACAGCTTCTCGCCGGTGTCGGCCGCCAGTGCGTAGACCCTCCCGTCGTCCGACCCCACGACGACGGCGTCCTGGACGACGGAGCGGATCCGAGCGTCGAACACGAGCGCGGGTGTCGACCGCACCGGCATGCGGGTGAGGTAAGACCAGGTAGGGAGCCCGGTGCTCGTCTTGAGGAACCGAACGCTCCCGTCCGCCATCCCCACGTACAGGCCGCCCCTCGCGTAGACGGCAGAGGAGGTGGCCCGATCGTTCGTCAGCACATCGAGGGACAGCCCTCGCACCCGCTCGGGCGTGAGCACGTTCTCAAAGGGATTCGCGCCGGTCCGCCCCGCGTCGAACCCGAGCATGGGCCAGGCCGTGGTCACGGTGAACACCGCCGAGGCGCGCAGCCCGGAGGCCGGCTCCACCGCCCGCACCCGATGCCGGATCGGCGTGGCGGAGTCCGGCACCGTGAAGTTCGCAGAGAACGACCCGTCTCCCGCGGCGGTGGTCTCCCCCACCGGCGCGAAGTCGAACGAGATCTGAACGACGCCCGAGGGACTGAACCCACTCCCCTCGGCGACCACCTCCGTGCCTGGCGGCCCCGAGGGCGGCGTCAGGGCGAGCGCAGGACCTCCGGCGGCGGCACCCGAGACGGCGATGCCCGGAGCCGCCCAGGCGAGGAGCGCGGTGACCAGTCCGGCGATCGTCAGGAGGCTGGTCCGTTTCGTGTTCGACCGGCTCCCGGTGACCATGGCCGCTCCTTGCGCTCCGGCCGAACCCTGCGAGCGCGGGCCTTGGAAAAGGGGACCACGGCCCCGCCACTCGCGCAAGCCAAGCATTCGCCCGGTCGGCTGGGATCAGATCTTCCGCTCGTAGGCGCCGATGTCGCAGCTCGGCCCCTGGGGCCGGGGAACGCCGCGCTGGTCCTTGGCCACGGCGCAGGCGGCCGCGAGGATGGCGTCGAGCGCGGGGCTGGTCGCGCCGATGGCCATGGTCTCGGTGGGCCCGCCGTTGTCCGCCAGCAGCCCGAGCTTCGGGTCGACGTTCACCTGGTCGCTCGGCTTCTTCGCGAAGGTGCAGAACCCCGAGGGCTTCTGGACCAGGTTGTGGCCGTTCGAGCCAACCGATCCGAAGCAGTCGGCGCCCACGCCGTGCGCGAGGTCGCGCGCGAGGATCGTCGCCGCCAGCGTCACGGTGCCGGAGCCGTCGACGAACACGCCGCCGCCGGACATCGGGAAGCTCTGCGTCCCGGTCCCGGCCACCTTGTTCGCCGCCGCGTCCCGGTCCCGGCCACCTTGTTCGCCGCCACCGTCGCGTCGGTGAGCACGAGGGGCGACAGGAACGTGTCGATCCCGCCGCCGAACGACTTGATCGAACCCGACCCCGTCTCCTTCGCGGTGACGGTGTTGTTCGCGATCGTCGAGTTCGTGATCGCGCCGTCGTCGGACTGGCTGGTGAGCCACAGACCGCCGCCGCGGGCCCGGGCGATGCCGTCCGCGGTGGTGGCGAGCAGCGTGTTCCGGCTCACGGTCGAGCCCACGATCGAGGCGGATCCCGCCGCGCAGCCGCCGCCACCGCCCGCCTGGGCGTCCATCGAACCCGCGCCGGCCGTGACGTGGTTGCGGTCCACCGAGGACCTCACGAGCGAGAGGTGTGCGTTCGCCGTCTGATGGATCCCGCCACAGCCGGCGGTCGCGTTCCCCCCGCCCGACTGGGCGTGAACCGTTCCCGTCGTGATCGAGGACGAGGTCACGGAGAGCGGGCCGCCCCCGTTGAGGATCCCGCCACCGTCGGCGGCCCCGCCGGTGGCGCCCTGTGCCGAGAGCCAGGTGCCGCTGATCCGGGTGGAGATCACGGTCGTCGTGCCGGCCGATGCGTAGATGCCGCCGCCGTCGGCCTCCGCCGAGCCCGCGGCCGAGCCGGCGGTCGCCCTGTTCCCGACGAGCTTGGAGCCGGAGACCGTCGCCGAGTTCACCTGGGCGTACACGGCACCTCCCCGGGCGAGACCCGTGCTGCTCGAATCGTCCCTCGCGCCGATGGCGTTCCCGGAAAGGGTGGACGTCGCGATCGACAGGGTGTCGTTGGAGACCACGTACAGGCCCCCGCCTTCCGCGAACTCGCCGCTCAGTGCCTTCGCGAAGACCCGGTTCCCGTCCAGGTGCGACGAGGTGACCTTCACGTCCCCGGTGCCGCTCATGTAGATCCCTCCGCCGTACGCGGCGGCGGACAGGACACCGAACGATCTGGCCGCGGCCCGGTTCGAGCTCACGGTCGAGCCCATGAGCGTGAGCGGCCCCTTGGAGTAGATCCCGGCGCCGTACGCCAGCCCCGTGGGGTCGCCTTGGCCCACGGCGTGGTTCCGCACCACCGACGAGGAGGTGAGCTTCAGGGATCCCCCTTCCGAGTAGATCCCGCCGCCCTGAGCCGTCGAGCCGGTCGCGAGGTTGTCGTGGACGCTGACCTTGAACAGCGTGAGCAGTCCGCCGCCCCCCTGCCGGTTGATCCCGCCCCCGGTGATGGCGAGGCCGCCGGTGATGGAGAGCCCGATCAGGTGGACGGTGGAAGCGCCGGTGATGGTGAGCACCGACCCGGCATCGCTGCCGTCGAGCGTGGCGGCGGGGTTGCCCTTCAGGGTGAGCGTCGTGCCGGCGATCGAGAAGTTCCCGAAACAGGTCCCCTTCACCAGGATCGTGCTGCCGGGAGCAGCCGCGCCGATCTTGGCCTGGAGGTCCCCACCGAGATCGCAGTTCACCGACAGGGTGGCCGCGTGCGCGCCGGGCGAAGCGACCCCGATGACCGCCGCCACCATGAGGCCGACCGTCGCACCGCCGATCACTCGCCTCGGCGTGATCCGTGAGCGTCCCCTTCGTCGCATCGAGCCTCCTCCGTCAGACCAGGCGAACCAGTCCACGGCGGGCTCGTGGGGTGGTGGCTTCGTAGGCTAGATCGTGACGTGGTCGCCCGCGAGACGAACTGCTCGGTCCCGCATGTCGATCAGGCGGGCGGTTCCTGCCACCGAACACCGGGGAAACGGCCGAAGTCCCGGTCGAACGACATCACGTCGGCGTTGTGCTCGACCGCGAGGGCGGCGAGGTGGGCGTCGTTCACGAGGTTCGCGGCGGTGCCGAACGGGGCCAGCAGGCCGGCGAGAACGGAGAGGTGCCGCGGCGTGGGGTGCAGGACGACCGCCGCGGGCGCGGCCAGCCACGATTCGACGACGCTCATCGCCTCCGCGGGCGTCAGCGGGCTGAGGAAGATGTCCGCACGGGTGCTCAGCCGGATGAAGGCGAGGAGCGCCACCCAGGAGAAGCCCACCGCCTCGGAGCCCCCGAGGGCAGAGTCGAGCCACGACCGCGCTCGTTCGTGCAGGGGCGAGTCCTCGTTCACCGAGTACAGGAGCACGTTCGCGTCGACGACCTTCATGCGAACCGGTCGCCCCGCCCCGGGCTCACGTCACTTCCTGGTCGCGAGCTTGCGGGCGAGCTCCTCGTCCTCGAGCTCGGCGGCCAGCCGGAGGGCCTTGTCCAGGGAGGTCCCGGGGGCGGACCCCATGCGGAAGGTCGGCGTGCGGAACGACCGTTCGGCGGAGCTCGGGGAGAGTCCCTCCCGGATGGCCAGGTTCACCGCCTGCTTGAACGACAACCCCCGCTCGCGCATGAATCGTCGAACCAGCACCTCGACATCGGGCTCGAGCGTGATCGTCGTCCGCACCTGTGCATCATAGCATCAGAATCGGCGATGCAGATACATCACCCCGCGCTCTCTCAGCTCCAGAGCTTCCGCCACCGTCGACATCGGAATGACCAGGCGTCCGGGAGAGCCGGGCAGCGGCCGGACGCCGTACCTCCCGTAGAACGCTGTGGCGAGGCGGCGCGGGTCGAGGCCGGGCACGGTGAGGGCGTCGAGGATGGCGGTGACCACGCGGGCCTCCGTGGTCAGGCGGTAGATCCCCGAGACGGGGTCGTAGGCCAGGACCCCGGCGGCGCGAAGCTCGGCGGCCAGCTCAGTGGTGGAGGCCGGTTCGAGCCAGTGGAGGACCTCCTGGAGGCGCCGGATCTTCCATCGCCCCGAGCCCTCCGCCTGGAGGGTCTTGAGCACGGCCACCTTGCTGCTGCTCCTCCACCGGGCTTCCCTCGATTCCGGGCGAGTATAGGGGGACCCTCCGACACGTCCCGTGAGGTCTCCCGGGTTCCTTCGTGGCCTGGCGCCGGGCTTCTATCCCTCGGGCGTGATCTCGATCTCGTAGCGGGCGGCCCGGAGTCGAACCTCGAACCACCGGAAGAAGCCCTCCTGGCCGAGCAGGTGGAACGCGAGTGGCCATGGATCGCAGAACCAGACCGGGGCCTCCCAGGTCACGTCGCCGAGCGTCAGCTGCACCCGGGCCGATCGAGCGGCCGACACGAATCCCCCGACGGCGAGCCGCTCCTCGACCGAGTCGCCGAGGTCGATGCCGGCTGCCTCGGCGACCCAGGCGGCGAACCTGTTGTGCAGCGCGCCGGTGTCGAGCAGACAGAGCTGCGGAGCTCGCGCGATGCCCTCGACCGTCACGGGGACGACGGGACGGAGGTAGTCCTCGCGCGTTCCCGGGAGCTCCTTGAACCCGAACTTCATGCGGGCGCCGCGCCGGCGGCCTCCGCCTCGTCGTCGGGAACCCGGAACATGGCGTCGGCCTGCTGGTTGTGACGCTCGAGCCATGCGAGGACGGGTTGTGGCGTGTCCGCCGCTACGAGAACCTCGAGCCCGCGTTGAGCGACCCATCGCCCCCGGAACGGCCGGAGCAGGTCCGCTTCCCGCCCCCCGTGGGGCCCCGGCCGGCGCGAAGGGGGTGTCGACTCGCGGCTGCGCCGCCCCACCGTGAAGCCCAGGCGGCTCAGGATCCGGCGCGCCTGATGCGTGTTGAAATCGGCCCGGTCGAGGTCCGTCATCAGGCTGATCACCTGCTTCGGAGGAAACCTCCTGCCGGCCACCACGACGTAGTGGTCGTCCAGCGGATCCGGCAGCACGTCCCGGAGCCGCCGTTCGACGTCCGACGAATCGAGAACGAAGTCCCGCCGGGCGATCGTGGCCTGTACCTGACTCATACTTACTGTATAGCACTTACCAGTCCGTCCCACCAGTGAGCGTCAGATCCCGAGGCCGAGCTGTTGCGCCGGGGCGCCCTCGGACTGGCGATCCGGCTGGGTCCAATCGGCGGCGAGATCATCGACGTCGTGGATCTCGTGCGCCCCGAGGGGCACGAGCGCCGGGTTCCCGGGGCCGCCGCCTGGTCCTGTCCACACCGCGACCGGGGCGATCTTCCGCGACAAGGCCTCGGTGGCGCCCGCCCAGGTGCCGCCCGATTCCAGGTCGGTGGCCACGACCAGCGTGACCCTCGACAGCGCGTAGATCAGCTTGTTGCGGCCCATGGCGTTCGCCACGCTGAAGCCGGCGGACGGCCGGTACGGCGTGACCAGGCACACCCGGCCCGAGGTGATGGCGCGTCGCGTGTCCGGGTCCCCCAGCCGGCGGTCGAGCGCGTCGGCCGGGACGCCGACGGCTGTGCCGTCCCGTCGGAAGGCCTCCGCCAGCGCGGCCTGGTCCACGCCACGGGCGGCGCCCGAGACCACCGGCCACCCGTGCTCCACTGCGACCCCGGCGGCCGCCGCGGCGACGTCCAACGCGCCCATGGAAGCGTCCCGGGAACCGGCCACCCCGATCCCCGGGCGAGCCATCAGCGAGGCGTCGCCGGCCACATGGAGGACCGGGGGGGCCGCGGTGCCCAGGCGGTCTGGGAACGACGCCGGGTACCGTTCGTCGAACGGCGTCAGGACGTGGATCCCGCTCAGCTCCAGCCGCTCCAATTCGAACGCCAGCCTCGTGGCCCCCTCGAGCAGTCCGGCGATCCGCTCGCCCTCCGATGGCGGCATTCCCACCGTCGCCGCAATCGCCGCCGCGTCGGCACCGAGCAGCCCTCCCGGCTCCGGCACGCGGCCGACCAGGTGCCAGAACTCCTTCGGCGAGAACGCCCGCGCATCCCCGTCCAGCAGCCTCCCCGCCAGGAGCACGGTGGCCAGCGAGTCCTCCGAGCGCCCGCCCATCAGGTGCTCACCGCCTCCGCCAGCACGAACGGGAACACCGGCCCGCTCCCCGCCTCACGCAGCAGCGTCCCGATCACGGTGATCGTCCATCTCGAGTCGATGATGTCATCGATGAGCAGCACCGGACCGTCCGGCACCCTCCCCCGCACCTCGAACGCGCCGAGGACGTTGCCCGCCTGCTGGGCGCTGTTCTCCATCTCCTTCTGGGGCCGGTTGTCGCGGACCTTCACCACCACGGGCCTGAACTCGACGCCGAGCTCGCCCGCCACCGACCGGGCGAACGCCGGGACCAGCTCGGGATGATCCCGGGACGGAACGCAGGTGACCCACGTGGGTGGGGGCTGGGGGTTCCACCGGCCGATGAGGCGGACGGAGGCGGCGACCAGCTCCCCGGAGAACCGTCCGTCGACGTGCTTTCCGGTTCGAACCAACGCGCCCCAGCCCCCGTCGTTGTAGACGCTGAGCGCGCGGCCGGTCTCCGCCTGGAGCTCCGCTGGAATCCGGCCCGTGCGGTCCCCGAACCCGGACGGCCACATGCGTCGCGGCTGCACCGTCAGCTCGCGGCTCCGGAGGAACGACTGCGCGGCGGCGACGAGCCCCCGATCCGGCCGGAGCTCCAGCGGCGTTCCGGTGCAGTTCATGCACCTGCCGCACGGCGCGGCGTCCGGATCGTCGAGCTGGGCGCGGAGGAACTGCATCAGGCAGCCGGCGGTGGCCCCGTACTCCCGCATGGCCCGCTGCTCGAGGCGCCGCGCGGCGGTCACCCGTTCGACCCGCTCCCCGTCGTAGGACCAGGGCGCCAGCGTCCGCCGCCACCCCCGGCCGGCCCGCTCGACCGCTCCCTCCACCTCCAGGATCTTCAGCATCGCCTCCAGCCGAGTCTTCCGGACGTTCACCTCGGCCAGGATCGCGGGAACGGACAGCGGCGTGGCCGCCTCCTGGAGGAGGGCGATGACCCGTTCCGCCTGCTCGCGGGGCGGGAAGGCCGTGGTGATGAAGTAGTCCTGGATCTGCTCGTCCTCGCCGCCCTGCAGCAGGACGCCCTCGGCACGGTCCAACGCCCGGCCTGCCCGGCCGACCTGCTGGTAGTACGCGATCGCCGATCCCGGGCTCTGGAAGTGGATGACGAACCCGAGGTCCGGCTTGTCGAACCCCATGCCCAGCGCGCTGGTGGCCACGACGACCTTCACGCGGTTGCCGAGCAGGTCCCGCTCGATCCGTTCGCGTACGGCGGGGTCGGTCTGGCCGCTGTAGGCGTGGGCGGTGATCCCGTTCGACTCCAGCCAGTCGGCCAGCCGTACGGTGTCGGCGATCGTGAGGCAATAGATGATCCCGGTGCCGGAGAGGTCCGGAAGACGCTCGACGAGCCACGCCATCCGCTCTCCCGGCGAGGAGGCCGGCGCCCGGGATAGGACGAGGCTCTCCCGATCGAGCGTCCCCCGGAGCACGGTGATGTCCCGGCCGAGTTGCACCACCACGTCGTCGACCACGCGGTCGTTCGCCGTGGCGGTGGTGCACAGGACGGGCACCCCGCGCGGCAGGAGCTCTAGGACCCGGGCGATCCGGCGGTAGTCGGGGCGGAAGTCGTGCCCCCAGTCGCTGATGCAGTGCGCCTCGTCGACGACCAGGAGCCCCGTCGAACGAACGACGTCCGGAAGCACCTCGTCGCGGAACTCGGAGTTGTTCAGCCGCTCGGGCGAGATGAGCAGCAGGTCGACGGCATTACGGCCGATCTCCTCCCTGATGCCCTCCCAGTCCGCCCTGTTGGCCGAGTTGATGGTGGCCGCCCGCACCCCGATCCGCCGGGCCATGTCGATCTGGTTCCGCATGAGCGCCAGCAACGGCGACACGAGCAGGGTGGCGCCGAGCCCGTCCTCGCGCAACAAGCGCGTGGCGATCAGATAGACGGCGCTCTTCCCCCACCCGGTCCGCTGGACCACCAGGACCCGCCGGCGCTCCTCGTAGAGCGCCCGAACGGCCTCGAGCTGCCCCGGCCGGAACGTGGCCTCGGTCCCGAGCATCCGCCGGAGCAGCTCGACGGTTCGATCCTCGAATACCCCTCCCACGACGGGACACCCTACGAGGGCCCGCCGACACGAATCCGATAGGTGCACGGATGCCTGATCGGCCTCCTCCGGGCCCGTCGTCCGGCCCGTCCGTCTTATGTGACCTCAACAGCAGCTATAGTGGCTACATGGAACAGGTCGGAGTGAGACAACTCAAGAACGAGCTGAGCCGGTACCTGCGCCGCGTACGGGAGGGCACGTCGATCGTCGTCACCGACCGGGGAGAGCCCATCGCTCGCATCGTCCCGGTCGCGGTTCCCGACGACGTGGCGAGACTCATCACGGAGGGCCGAATCACATGGTCGGGGGCCCGGGTTCGGCCCGCCGAGCCGGTCCGGGTCGCTTCCGGGGCTCCCCTGTCCGACTACGTGGCGGAGGACCGCCGCTGAGGATCTACCTCGATTCGAGCGCGCTGGTGAAGGTCCTGGTCCAGGAGCCGGGGCGCGACGTGGTGCTCGCCGCCCTGGACGGCGCGACGGTCGCCGCCATCTCCCGCATCGGGTACGTCGAGTGCCGGGCCGCGCTCGCAAGGGCCCGCCGTGAGAAGCGATTGCGCGCGACCGATGAGGCCCGAGCCATCCGCTCGCTGGATGCCTCCTGGGAACAACTGGCCGTGGTCGAGCTCGACGACGGGCTGGCCAGGGAGGCGGCACGGCTCGCGGGCGACCGTCCATTGCGGGCGGCCGACGCCATCCACCTGGCGTCGGCCGGCGTGCTGGCGTCCGGCGACCCGCCCACCGTCGGGTTCGCCTGTTGGGACACCAGGCTCTCCGCCGCCGCCCGCGAGCTGGGATTCGCGGTGATCACGGACGAGGGCACCTGATACCGGGCCCTCGGCTCCGACACCACACCTTCCGTTCCCCGCGGACGGGGTCGAGGACGGCCTCGATCTCCCGTTCGAGTGGATCGGCCGCC
>WNGB01006434.1_pt1 | contig 17258 bp, 17 predicted proteins | sample 5400681 | NCBI WGS metagenome assembly WNGB01 (sample SAMN13153367, study PRJNA577476) | soil metagenome | isolation source: 115 cm soil or saprolite under grassland replicate 2 | place: USA:California | collected 2016-06-15 | reverse complement strand
CCGTGTGGCACCCTTGCGCGGTGGCATCACCTCAGCTCCGCCGGATCGCGGTCAGCGTCCCCGCGCCCTACGCGGCCGGCAAGGTCCCGTACCGGATCACCGCGTTCTTCTGGATCATCAAGATCCTCACCACGGCGATGGGTGAGGCCCTCGCCGACTACCTGGCCTTCCGGTACAACCCGGTGTTCGCCGGGGTGGTGGGCACGGTGATCTTCGTGATCGCCATGGTGCTCCAGTTCCGTGCCCGCCGGTACCAGCCGTGGGTCTACTGGTTCGCGGTGGCCATGGTCGCGGTCTGGGGCACCCTGGCCGCGGACGGCATGCACATCAAGCTGGGGGTGCCGTACTCGCTGTCCAGCGCGTTCTTCGCCGTCTGCCTGGTCGTGGTGTTCGCCGCCTGGTACGTCACTGAGCGCACCCTGTCCATCCACAGCATCACCACCCCGCGCCGGGAGGTGTTCTACTGGGCCACCGTGCTGGCCACGTTCGCGCTGGGCACCGCGGTCGGCGACCTGACCGCCACCACCCTGCACCTGGGCTTCCTGACCTCGGGGATCATGTTTACCGGGCTGATCTGCATCCCGGCGCTGGCGTACTGGAAGCTGGGGCTGAATTCCGTGCTGGCCTTCTGGACCGCCTACGTGCTGACCCGTCCGCTCGGCGCGTCCTACGCGGACTGGCTGGGCGTGCCGCACCGCTACGGCGGGGTGGGGCTGGGCCGCGGGCTGGTCGCCCTGATCCTGACCATCGTCATCGTCGGATTCGTCGCCTACCTGGCCGTGACCCGCAAGGACGTGGACCCGCAACATGCCGGCCGGGGACGGGGCGCCGGCCGCGCACCTCACGCCGCCCACGCCCGGCACCGCCGGTAGGCCCGATACGCTCGGATGATGAGCGACGGGATGGCCCGGGCGGTGCTGGACGCGCTGCCGGATGCGACCGCTGTCCTGGACCCCGCCGGCACGATCGTGGACGTCAACCAGGCGTGGCTGATGTTCGCGCTGGACAACGGCGGCCAGCCGGAGCGCACCGGGGTCGGCGTGAACTACCTCGACCTGTGCGCCCGGTCCGCCGCCACGGGCTGCCCGGACGCCCGCCGGGCCGCGGACGGCGTCCGGAAGGTCCTGGCCGGGCACACGATCCACAGCGAGATGGAGTACCCGTGCCCCTCGCCGGCCGTCAACCGCTGGTTCCTGCTCCGCATCACCCCGCTCGGCGGGGACCTGGGCGGCGCGGTGACCTCCCACCTCAACATCACCCGCCGGAAGATGGCCGAGCAGGCGCTCGCCCATCAGGCCGCCCATGACCCCCTCACCGGCCTGGCCAACCGGAGCCTGTTCGCCGACCGGCTGAACGCCGCCCTGACCAGCCGCCGCGGTCTCGCCACCGGGACCCAGGTGGGCCTGATGTACCTGGACGCGGACAGGTTCAAGCAGATCAACGACACGTACGGCCACGAAGCGGGAGACGAGGCGCTGCTCACCATCGGGCACCGGCTCCGCTCACACGTCCGGCCGCAGGACACGGTCGCCCGGCTGGGCGGCGACGAGTTCGCGGTCAGCGCTCCCCGGATCAACGCCGCCGGGCTGGACGGGCTGCGCGGCCGGGTCGCCGCCGCGCTGGCCCAGCCACATCTCATCCACGGCCACCTGGTCCCGGTCCCGGTCAGCATCGGCATCCACCTGGCCGCCCCCGGTGAGTCCCCAGAGACCGCGCTGCACGAGGCCGACCAGGCCATGTACACGGCCAAACGGCGCACCCGGTAGCTTGCTTGCCGTGCCTGAACCGTTGCTGAGCACCGCGGACTGGTTCGCGAGCCTGCCCACCGTCTACCTGTCGGCCAGCATGCTGATCACCGACCCGGCCGACCGCATCCTGCTGGTCAAGCCCAACTACCGGCCCGACTGGGGCATACCGGGCGGCATCGTGGAGGCCGGCGAGGCGCCAGACCAGTGCGTCGCCCGGGAGATCGCCGAGGAACTCGGGCTGGACATTCCGGCTGGTGACCTGCTCGTCGTGGACTGGATGGCCGCTGCGGGGGAGCGGCCGCAGGCCATCATGAACTTCATCTTCGACGGTGGGGTACTCACCGACCGCGGCGCCATCCGGCTGCAGGAGGAGGAGCTGGATGACGCCCAGTTCCTGGGCTGGGCCGAGGCTGAGGCCCGGATGCCCGGCACCAGCGCGGCCCGGGTGCCCGCGGCCCGCCAGGCCCGGCAGGCCCGCCGCACCGTCTACCTCCCTGGCTGGCGGGGTTCCGCGTAGGATCTGGCGGGTTCCGCCCAGGACAGGGTCACAGCCAGGCCGCTGCCACGAGACCCGAGCCGACATGGCGGGGCCGGGCGCCCTTCTCCGAGACATACAGCCCTGTCCCGGCCAGGTAGAGCAGCCACTTCCCGGTCCGGTTCACCGCCAGGCTGGTGTGGTCCAGCCCCGGGAACCCGATCGCCACCCGGTGCTTCAGCACCCCGGCCGGGGTGATCTCCCACATCAGCTTGGAGACGTTGCGGACCGGTTCGCCCGCGCAGCACGCGCGGCTGACGAACAGGTTGCCGCCGGGGAGGTACACGCCCTCACGCCAGTAGCTGCGCCGCCGGTCCGGGCCGGTCACCGGCACCGGCGTGTCCCCGGTCCCGCCCAGGTAGTTCTGGGCTGTCGCGGTATCCATCAGCATGATCTGCCAGCCCTCGTTGTCCTGGATCGCGGCGATGGACACGGCCAGCTCGGTGCCATCCGGAGCCCAGGACAAGTGGGAGATGGGTGCGGGCAGGCTGCCCGGCTGGCCGGCCGGGAGCATCGGGTAGACCCGCTCCACCCCGCTGCCCAGGGTCCGGGTGACCAGGCTGTACTGGGCGGAGAGATCGCCACCCGATCCCTTCATGCAGTGCCGGGTGAGCGTCGGCTGCCGGGCGAAGGCGAGCGTGCTGCCGTCCGGGCTGATCGCGGGGAGGCTCCCGGTGGTGATCAGCGTCGGCGTGCCCCCGGACGCCGCGACCGATTCCACGTCGTCCACGCATCCGTGCCTGCTGCTGAAGTAGATGGTCCGGCCGTCCCTGGAGACCGAGATCTCGTCGCCGATGACGCCCCGGGGGACCAGCGTCCGGACCGGCGTCCCGGTCGCCGAGCTCAGCAGGACCAGGGCGCCCCGGGCCGTCACCCCCGCCATCGCGGGCGGCCGGGCCGTGGTCTGCCTGACCGGCCGGGCGCCCGCCGTGGCCGGTGCCTTCGAGCTGGCCCCGCTCTGCGGGGCGCTGGGGCTGCCGCCGCCCCCGCAGGCCGCCACCAGGGTCAGCGCGGCTGGCACGGCCAGCACCCGGAGCAGCTTCACGTCTCCTCCATCCAGGTCACCCTCAGCTGGATGAAACTACCGGGCCGTGCGGGGCAGCGTGGCGGAATACCGCAGTGTGCGTCCGGCAGGTACCCTGAGTGACGATACTGACATATCGGGGGAGTCTGGCATGACGTCCCCCAGGTGTGGCCCGGGGGGGGCGCGGTGAGTTCAGGTCCGGTTTCGCGAGGGCGCAGTGCCAGTCACCGCCTGGCGGTGCTGCATGAGCTCTTCACCGGTCTGCCTGTCCCGGTGGCCTACCTGGCCGGCCCGGATCTGGTGTTCGTGTTCGCGAACGACGCGTACCGGCAGCTCGTCGGCCGCGAGGACCTGACCGGCCGGACGGTGCGCGAGGCCCTGCCGGATCTGGCGGCCCAGGGCCGGGCCGAGCTCATCGGCGCCGTGCTGGAATCCGGGCAGCCGTTCCAGGGCTACGAGACCGAGCTGTTCGTGCGCCGTGACGCGGCTTCAGTGCCCGAGCAGATTTTCGTTGAGTGCCTGTACCAGCCGGTGCGCGGCGCGGACGGGCAGGTCGACGGGGTGCTGCTGCTGGTGAGCGACGTGACCGACCAGGTCCGCGACCGGCGGCAGCAGGAGGCGCTGGCCGCGCAGCTGGCCATCACCCAGGAGCGGTACCAGACCCTGTTCGAGACCCTGCCTGAGGGCGTCATCTACTACGACACCAACGGCCTGATCCTCGCGGCCAACCCGGCGGCCTGCCGGATCCTCGGCCTCGACGAGGACGAAATGATCACCTGGCCGCTGGCCACCGTCGGCCAGGCGGTGCGCGAGGACGGCTCCCCGCTGGACCCGGCCGACTTCCCTGTCCCGGTAGCGCTGCGGACCGGGGAGGTGGTCACCGACGTGATAGTCGGGTTCGCGCACGGGCACGCTGGGGAGCTGCGCTGGCTGCGGATCACCGCGGTGCCGGACTCGCGCGACGAGAAGGGCCGCCCGCAGCGGGCCTACGCCATGTTCCGGGACCTGACCAAGGAACGGCGGGCCGCGGCGGCGCTGCGCGAGGGCACGGAGCTCCTCGGCCGGCTGCGTGAGGCCAACGTGATCGGCGTGGTGGTCAACGGGGATGACCACGTGCACGACGCCAACGACGCCTTCCTCGGCATCATCGGGTACACGCGCGAGGACGTGGAGGCCGGCCGGATCTCCCGCGAGGGGATCACGCCTGCCGACTGGTGGGAGGCCGACGCGGACGCCCACCGGCAGCTGACGCGCACCGGGGCCTTCCGGCCGTACGAGAAGGAGTACGTGCACCGGGACGGTCACCGGGTGCCGGTCCTGGTCGGCGCGGCGGTGATCGGCACCAACCCGCTGCGCTGGGTGACCTATGTGGTCGACCTGTCCGCCCGCCAGCGTGCCGAGGAGGAGCGTGCCCTCCTGCTGGCCCGGGAGCGGACCGCCCGGGCCGAGGCCGACGGGGCCAAGGAACGGGTCGCCGTGCTGCTGCAGGCCGGTGACCTGGTCGCCGCCGCCCAGGACCGTCACGAACTGCTCCAGCACGCAGCGCAGCTGATCGTGCACAGCCTGGCCGACTTGTGCCTGGTCTTCCTGCCTGGCCCGGAGGGCGAGCTGCGGGCCATCTCGATCGCCCACCGGGAGCCGGGCGGCGGCGTGGAGTTCACCGACCTGCGCGGCGAGCCTGTCCCCGCGGTCGGCAAGTGGACGGTCAGTACCGCGTTCACCAGCAAGACAACCCAGGTGGTCCACGACGCCGCGGCCGACATGGCGCCCCACCTCAGGCACTGCGCCCCGCTGCGCGACATCGTGGCCCGGGTGAACCCCGGGAACGTCGTGGTCACGCCGCTCATGGCCAGCTCGGGGCCGCTCGGCGTGCTCGCCCTGGGCCGCAGCGCCGGCCACCCCGACTTCACGGACACCGACGTCGCGGTGGCGGAGGAACTGGCCCGGCAGACCGCCGTGGGGCTGGCCAACGCGGCCACGTCGGCGCGGGACCACACCGTGGCCGAGACGCTGCAACGCTCCGTGCTGCCCGACATGCTGCCCGAGATCCCCGGGCTGGACCTCGCGGTCCGCTACCTGCCCGGGACGGCCGGCGTGGACGTCGGCGGTGACTGGTACGACGCGTTCCCGCTGGAAGGCGGCCGGGTCGGGCTGGTCATCGGCGACGTGGTCGGCCACAACATCGGCTCCGCGTCGGTCATGGGGCAGATGCGGCACCTGCTCCGGGCGTACGCGATGGACACGGCCGACCCGGGCGAGGTGCTGCGGCGCACCGCCCGGGCGCAGGCGAGGCTGCTGCCGGACGCCATGGCCACCGTGGTCTACGCGCTGCTCGACCCGGCTACCGGCCAGCTGAGCTACGCCAACGCCGGGCATCCGCCGCCGGTGTGGGCCGCCGCCTCCGGCCGGGCCGGATACCTGGACGACGCCTCCGGGGTGATGCTCGGCGTCCCGATCGAACCGGAATTCACCGTGGGCCACCAGACGCTGGACCCCGGCACCAGCCTGATGTTCTACACCGACGGCCTGATCGAGGACCGCAGCCGCGACATCAGCGACGGGCTCAGCGCGCTGGCCGACGTCATGTCCGGGGTCATGGGCGGGCCCGCGCCGCTCAGCGCCGAGCGGACCTGCGCCGTGGTGCAGGCGGCGTTGCTGGGCGATACCCCCCGGTCCGACGACGTGTGCCTGCTGAGCGTCCGGCTCACCGGCTTACGAGGGCGGCTCCGATCTGCCGGAAAGGTTACATCAACGCTACGAAGCGTAAGAAACAGCTGGAGACCGGGACGTGATGGTCTCGTCACAGATAAGACGGTTACGAGGTAGCAACGTAACGTAATCGGCAGTCAGGATCTCCGTCATGACCTCAACCGCAACGGCCCGTCCCATGCTGAGCCGCCTCTACGAATGGGGCGTGGTCGCAGACGTCCGGGGCCGGCCCCGGCTGCTGCCGGCCGGTGTCACCAACCACGCGCTCCAGGCCCGGGCCCTGATGCTGGAGGCCCTGGGCGCGGTGCCCGGCGGTGTGCCCGCGACCGGCTGGGTCACCGAGCTCGATGTCATGCGGAGCGGTTTCGACCGGCACCAAACGTCTGTCCTGGTCATGCGGGACGCGTCCGGGGGAGTGCGGTGGCTGGCGGGCGGCGCCGGTGAATGAGCGCGGGCCCGCCCCCGGCCCTGGTGCGGCGGCCAGCCTCCTGAGCCGGTGCGGCAGCACGCCCGAGCCCCCGATCTCGCGTGCTGCCGCACCTTCCACGGGCCGCGCGGGCCGGTCACTCGGCGCGCAGCAGCTGGGCCGGGCGTGACCGTGCGGCCAGCCAGGCCGGGATGATGGCCAGGAGATTCGCGGCGACGAGCACCCCGCCGGCCAGCGCGGCCAGGGCCGTGACCGGCACTACCGTCACCGCTACCACGCCGACTTCGGAGGCGAACACCCGCCAGGTGAGCCTGCCCGCCGCGATCCCCAGCGGCAGCCCGGCCGCGATCCCGACCAGCGCCACCGCCGTGGCCTGCCAGCTGACTACCGCGCCGACCTGGTGCCGGACGAACCCGAGCACCTTCAGCAGTCCCACCTCGGTGCGCCTGCGCCGCACGCTGACCAGCAGCAGGTGCACCATGGTCGCCGCCCCGAACAGCGACAGCGCCGCCCCGAACAGCAACGGGAAGTTCACCGACTCGCCGAAGTTGACCAGCTCGGCCGGCTCCTGGGCGGGGGCCACGTAGGAGCGGAACCTGGTGGTGTACCGGGCCAGCTCGGCTGCCCCGGACGGCCCGGGAGCAGGCTTGGCCAGCACCGAGTAGAGGAAACCCTGCTGTGCCCGGCGCTGGCAGGCGGGCTCGCCATCCCCGGACGGGCATTGCGCATGGGTCAGCGCGCTGATGGTCATCGCGGCCCCGCTGCCGAAGCCGCCCGTGCCGAAGCTGGGCGGGAACGAGGCCCGGCCGGTCACGCGGAAGCGGACCGTATGCCCGGCGCCGGTCACCGGGTCAGGGACGGTGACCCGGACCAGGCCTCCTGGCTGCGCACCGGCTCCGCGCATCGTCGCGGCGCCGAGCATGAGGTCGCGGTCATGCAGCGGCAGCCGCCCGTCGGCCGCCGAGATCAGGGCCGGCCCGCGGACGGCCCGCACTGCGAGCACGCGCACCTGGCGGCCGTTCACGTCGATCTCGGCCACGGTGACCAGGGTGATGCGGCTGATCGCAGGATCCCGCCGCAGGCTGGTCAGCAGCGGGCCGGTAATCACCGTCCCCGGTCCGGTGCCCTGATTGGTGAAGTCCACCTGGAAGGGTGCGCCGTACAGCGCGGGGGTGGAGATGAGCCGGGTGAGGCTGGCGCCGAATATGGCCGTCGCGCCCAGCGCGGCGACCCCCAGCACCGTGCCGAGCAGCGCCGTCCCCACCGGGAGTGGCGGCCGGCCACTTCCCCGTCCCCGGTCCAGCGCGTACCGCACCCCGATCAGCGCGCTCGGCGGCGCACCGATCGAGGTCACGGCCCGGATCGGCGCCGCCGGCACCGCCCGGATCGGCGGGTCGCCGCGCCGCAGCCGTGCCTGGCGCACCGCGGGCCAGGCCGACAGCACGATGACCACGGCCACCGTGACCAGCGCGCCGGTCACGGTGATGAGCGGGTCGATGACCACCTGGCCGGCCGAGCCGGTGACCAGCCGGGCCTCGCCGACCGGGGTGAGCGGGGAGAGCGCCGCGGCCAGCCCTGCCGCCCCGGCCGCTCCCAGCGCGCCGATGACGGCCGCGCGGGCCAGGCCGAGCGCCACGAACTGCCGCCCGCGCAGGCCCACCGCGGACAGCGCCAGGTGGTCGTCCTGATCGGTGATGAACTGCCGCGCGGCGGCCTGCCCGATGACAGCCAGCCCGGCCAGCGCGGTGAGGCCGGCCAGTATCCACCAGCCGACGGCCTGCGGGCCGATCGCGCGCTGGACCGCGGCCGCGTCCGCATCCAGGTCGTCGGCGCCGAGCGTGCGCAGCGGGCGGAGCTGGCTGTCGAACGCGGGCAGGTCCGCCACTCCATGGCGGAGCCGGACGTAGTAGACCGCGGCCAGGACCGCCCGGTGGTTCACCGCCGTGGCGAACGCCCTGGTCGTGAACAGGTCGTAGCGGCTGCCGTTCCCGGCCTCGAACTCGTTCTGGGTCACGACCAGGCCGACGACCCGCAGGCTGTGCCGCGGGACTTCCCTGATCAGGGCGCTGCGCTTGGCTTTCCCCTGCTGCACCAGCCTGACCTGGGCCGGGGTCGGCGTGAGGATCTGGATCACCGTGCCGACGTGCACGCCGTTGTCCCGGGCCAGCGTGTAGGAGGCCAGCACCTCACCGGGCCTGGACTGGTCCGGCATCCGGCCGGCCAGCAGCCTCGTGATCAGGGGCAGGCTGCGGGGCGGGATCTCGAAGACCCCGAAGGAGCCGCTGGGAATCGGCTTGCGGCACGAGTAGCAGCGGGGCCTGATGTTGACGGGGCCCGCCGCCGGTGTCACCTCGGCGACCTGGGGGATGCGGGCCAGCGACGGCACCGGGTGGCTGCTGTAGACGACGGCGTCATAGTGGCGCTGGGAGACGAAGTCAGGGAAGGCCGCCGCGGTGCGCCGGCCGGTCGTGAGGGCCGCCACCACCAGCCCGCCGGCCAGGGCCACCAGGACGGCCAGGGCCAGCCAGGACCTCCAGTACTGCCGGACCTGGGCGCGGAGCACCATGGCCACGGCACGCACGGCGACCACCCCCGTCCTGACTCTGCGCCCCAGCCTGGCGCACGGGGGGACGCCAGTACAGGTGGCCAGCCTCCGGTGACGCCTACGTGCTACCCACCCCGGGGAGCGCCCGGGCGGTCCAGGTGAGGCTGCCGGCCTCGGGGACCTCACTGGCCAGGGCGGCCGCGACCTGGCGGCCGAGGTCGACCGCCTCGCCAACGGACAGGTCCGGACCGACCCAGCCTTCGATCCCGACGCGGAGGGTCCGCCCGGTCCACCGGGCGCGGGCGTGTGCGTGCATGACCCCGGGTACCGAGCCGGCGACCGCCCGGTTGGCCTGCCGCCGGTCCTCGTGGTCGTCGCGTGTGCCTGGCAGGGGGAACGATGCCGCAGGATCGCGGAGACCGGACGTCTTATGCATCCCGGCAGGATCCCCACTGCCCGGGGAGCTGGCAAATCCGGCCTGGCTGCCCGATCACACCAGTACGGTCCGCACGCTCCGCGAGGCCTGGGCCGCAGGCGATCGCTCGCCCTTCCACGGATGGGACAGGCGGTCCGCTGAGCCCGCCGCCGGATAGGTCTCGGAGCAGGGCTTCCCGGGGTGGGGCTTGGGCGGCTCTGGGTTGAGGCAGATGATGAGGCGATGGGATCGCCCTCAGATCCAGCGACGCACTGGGACGACGCCTACGCCCTGGGGTGATGACACCCGGAGCTGGTTCCAGCAGCAGCCCACTCTGTCATTGCAGATGCTCGACGCGGCCGGGGTGTCGCCCGCCGACAGCCTGGTCGACGTGGGCGGCGGAGCCTCCCCGCTGGCCGGAGCCCTGCTGGACCGCGGATTCAGGGACGTCACCGTGCTGGACATCTCGGCGACCGGGATGCAGCACGCCCAGCGGCGGCTCGGCGGCAGAGCCAGCCAGGTCCGGTGGCTGGTCGCCGACGTGCTGGCCTGGCAGCCGGAACAGCGCTACCGGGTCTGGCATGACCGGGCCGTTTTCCACTTCCTGGTCAGCGACCAGGATCGGCAGCAGTACAAGCAAACCCTGCACGCCGCCACCGGGGACGCCGCGGCCGCCGTATTCGGCTGCTTCGCGCCTGACGGCCCGCCGTACTGCTCCGGCCTGCCGGTCGCGCGGTACAGCGCCGACGACCTCGACCGCGAGCTGGGCTCGCAGTGGACGCTGATCACCCGGGCCCGCGAGGAGCACATCACCCCGGCCGGCGGGGTCCAGCCCTTCACGTGGGCAGCTTTCCGCCGCGAAGAGCCGGAAGCCCCGGCGCCACAGCACGGCATCTAGCGGAGGAGAAGGTTCTGACCTTGGCGTAGCGGTCTGGGGTGTCTGAGCCATGACTACTTCACCGCCAGCGACACCACCCAGCACATCACCCGGACCATCCGGCTGACGGTGGGCAGCGTCGTCAATAACCATGGCTTTGTGATCGGCGTCGGGGCTGGCCGGACTACCCGCCGCAGGCCGGTACCCGGCTGCTGGAGTTCACCAACAGGCAGTTGCATCTCCCCTGACTGGACAAGGCAAAGCCGGTGCTTCTAATGAAATATGGGCGTGTGAGAATTGTGGCATACCCACAGGAGGTCGATCACCCCCATGGCCGGGGTTCCGGTCGGGGGATTGGTGTGCCGTCCAAACCATCGTTTGGTAGGAGAGGAACGGCCCTACCTACGCCCAACTCAAACCCACCTCTTTGGAGATCGCGAGCTGAAGGCAGTCAGGTGGATGTCGTTCTCCGCATTCCTTAGCTGATTCAGGAACGCCAGGAGATGCGCTTCCGTGTCGACGCTGGCGGAGGCTACGGCGGCCCGCAGGATGCTGGATGGGGCTACCGGCCGACCGGACCGGAAGAGCGCTGCCGGGAACACCGCTCAGCGACACCGCACGATCCTGGCCGACGCCATGGACTACGCGATCGAACTCGCGCCCACGGAATGGTGACTGCGATATCCAGTCCTGGCTATCCCTCCGATTGACGCCATAGTGATCCGAGCAAGATCACAGTCCAGAGTGGTGCGACGTGCCATTGGGTCAACCACGAACTGGTTGTCCAGGTTGTCTGGGTAGGGAAGCGTGTCAAGGAGCTTTCGTCCCCGGTTCTAGCGCGACCCGACGCCCAGTGGCAGGGCGGCCTGGCGGGTGGTTTCCGCGGTTTGCCTGTCGCCGGTGTCGTATTCCACAGCCAAGTAGGAGTGTCATTCATCCGGCATGGACGAGGATTTCGCGGTGCTGCTTCAAAGTTAGGCTTTGTCCGGTCCTTCCGCCGGATCTGTGATGACCTAAGATCCGGCTGATCAAGGTCCACCATCTTCGGCACACGGTTGGCTCGCTGCTCAAGGACCTGAAAGTGCCTACCCGCGACGCGCAGACCATCCTGGGGCACACCCGGATCAGCGCCACGCTGGAGATCTGCACCGACACCGACGAGCAGGCCGCCGCGAGGCGCTGATCCGGCTCCATGAGCTGCTCGGCCAGGGTCAGAACTGAGCCGTTGCTACAGACGGCTCGTCTGCGATCTTGAATCTGGGAGATTCGGCTGAGTCAGGCGTTCACGTTTAGCTGTGAGCTGGGCTTTTGCGGGCTGGCCAGAGGTTCATCCACAGGTTAAGCGGGCGGCGCCCACGGGGTTTTGCCCGGTTTGGGCGTCATTGTTCTGGTCCGGGCTGGCCTCGATGATCTCGAGGGTGAGGTCCTGGAGTTCGGCGAGCAGGGCCCGGATTTTCTTCGCGTTGTCGAACAGGGGCTGCCAGGCAGTCAACTCGGCCTCGGTGAGCCGGCGGGTGACGGTCTTCCCGCCGACCTTGCGGGTCCATTCCGCGTAGGGGCCGTGCAGGGCGGGCGGGTCGGCGTGGCAGCGGCAGTTTGGTTTGCCGCAGGCGTAGGCGCGGATGGTCAGGGTGCCGGGCAGGGCGAACCCGGCGGCGGCGAGCTGCGCGGCGATCTTGTCGCGGGCTGCAGCCAGCGGCTCGGTGACCTGCTTGCCGTACGGCGGCGAACAGACCCTGGTCAGTCTCGATCCCGATCACCACCTCACCGGGGCTCCTGCGCATGCCCGGCGGCCAGCTCTTGGAAAGGAAGCTGTCGCGCAGTCACAGACCAGACGGAACGGCGGTCGTGGCGAGGTGGGCTCCTTGGCCAATGGGGCTGTCAGTTCAATTGCCTCACCCGTGCCGGGTGATGCAGGTGATCGGCTCCCGGTCGAATGTATAGCCACGAGCCGGGCGCAGGGATCCCTGAGCCGGCTGCTGTCGGCAGCCTCCCTGGCGCGAAGGAGGAAGAATGTCATTGGCCGCCTCGTCCTCGTCTTATCCGCTCTTGAACCTTTTCTGGACGATGCTCGAGTTCTTCGTGTGGGTGATCTGGATCTGGCTGCTGATCTGGGTGTTCATCGACATCTTCCGCAGCCGCGACCTGTCCGGCTGGGGGAAGGCCCTGTGGTTCTTGTTCGTGCTGCTCATCCCGCTCATCGGCGTGCTGGTATATCTAATCGCCCGCGGCGGCTCGATGCACGAGCGGGCGGCGCAGGAGGCTAAGCAGGAGGACGAGGAGACTCGCAGATACATCCAGCAGGCCGCAGCGAGCTCACCGGCCAGTGCGGCGGACCAGCTGGGGAAGCTGGCCGACCTCCGTGACCGCGGCGTCATCTCCGAACAGGAGTTCGAGCGGGAGAAGGCAAAGGTCCTGGCCTGACGCGATTCCACCCTGGGCGGCCGGGCGGCCAGATGTGAGACTGACACCCGGTCGTCCTTGGACCAGTATCATCCCGCGTCTCATGCCACTGTCCTGGCTGGTGCCGCGCAGCGCGATCGGCATCTACTTCTGCTGGCGACAGCAGTGCCGCAGAGCAGCTCGGCATCGAGCTCACGTAGCTTCTGGTCATCGATGAGGGGCGTCAGTGACGGGGTCGTCCCCCGGCACAAGCCTCTTCGACAGCGGCGGGCGCTCGTAGGGTGAGCGCCGGTCGCGGTCGACTACCGTCAGATCTCCGGAAAGCCGGATGACCGAAGCTCCCGCACCGCGGACAGGCCAGCGGCGCTGGCCCCGACAATCACATATCGCGGCACTCTCAGCTCCCTATCGGCTGCGACGGTCTCCTACGAATCCACGCCCACGCTGTCCCGACTGCGGCCGAACGTTTGGCGTACTGGGACCCTACGGACAACCCGCACCGCCTAGAGGGATCGTTCTAACCACAGAACATGAAGTTCGGAGGACATCACCACCCGTCGCAACGATGTCAGCGATCAGTGTGCGTAGCAGCTAGGTACTCACCTCAGATGATGTAGCCCTCGTGGTGGTCTTTGATCAGCACCGGCCACTCGGCGCGGGCTGTTCCGTGATCGTGGTGTGCACCGTGCCGGATAGGTCGACAGTGCGGCGTGAGGATACCGTCCGAACACGTATGCCCCGGCGTGACCAGGGTTCTTCCAAGACCCCGAGCACCCGGGCGTGGGTGAGCCGCCCCCAGCGCAGCTGCCCGGCCCAGGGCCGCGTAGGCACGCAGCAGGAACCGGCGGCCGGCGAACGCGGCGACCACCCCGTAGGCCGACCCGCACGCGGCAAACGCCGCGAACACGTCACGGATCGCGGGCTGGGCCCCGGCGTCGGGTCGGTCACTACACCGCCAGCATCGTCGTGGATGTAGCCGACGGCAGCGGGGTGCGCAGCTCGCCACTCTCGGCCGCGGCCGCTTGCTGGCCTGCAACCGCTGCGCCATCACGCCGTCGGGGTCGATCAGCAGGGTGCCGGTGATCCGGGCGAACTCCGTCAGCCTGGCCACGTCAGCGTTGGAACTGGCCGGCCGGGTGATCTCGATCCCGAAGATCGCGCCGACATCGCCTTACTGATGCCAGCCACAGCATCGCGGTCACCGGCATGTTCAACGCACACCACGCACGAGCCAGGCTGAGCTGTCATCAGGAACCAACCCGTGCGGCTCAGTGCCAGATGCCGGTGCCCAGACGTCCTGGTCACCCCCGCCTCGGTGCAAGACCGCGACGCCGCCCGGCCGCTGCTGTTCAACCTCGCCCGCGCCCGCCGCCGCGTCCGCCGGGCCTGGGCCGACAGCGTCTACGCCGGGAAACTGCAACCCTGGGCCGCCACCTACCTCAAGCTGACCGTCGAGATCGTCAAGCGGCCAGGCAACCTGCACACCTTCCAGGTCCTGCCGCGCCGGTGGGTGGTGGTGCGGGGAGCTGCGCCGCCTCCCGGTCAGCACGTCCACCGCACGGCGCTTACCAAGATCGGCGGCCAGCCCACCCCCGGCACGCCTGCCCGGACCCTAGAAACCGTCACGCATCACCTGAAGCCAAACCGTCAACGATCACCTGAACCTAGGCAGTATGGGTTGGGGGCTGTCCCCGATGTGCCGTTCCCGTAGCAGAGAGGCAGACGTCAATTGCGGGCGACGTAGTAACCCTTGCCGACGACGGCGACGAGCAAGCCCTCGTCACGGAGTGTGTTCAGCGATCGCTCGCTGGTGCGGTGGCTTACCCCGTACTCCTCGGCCAGTGACCGGGCGCTGGGTATGCGGCCGGTGAGCTGGCCGGACTTCACCTGATCGCGCAGGATCGCGGATAGCTGCTCGTGCAGCGGCACCGGCGAGTCCTGATCAAGCATGTGATCACTGTAGGTAACACCTGGTAGGAGCGGGATCTCGGGGATTACACCTGTTCCCACGTGGAGCCACGTGGGAGACTTGAACCCACTCGAATGCAGGCGGTCGCGGCCGGAGAGGAAGGCACCGGGCCGCGCCCTGACCACCTGCCAGGAGGCGGCTCGATGGATTCTCGCATTACTCCTAGCCAGGCATTAACCGCCCGTGAGGCGGCGAGCGGCACGATCAGCCAATGCTTGCTGGACCTGAGGATCATCGCCGACCGGCTCGCTGACCACGGCAGTGCGCCGCTCCTGCCGATGGCCCGCCAACTTGACGTGCTGGCCGACGAGGTCAGGCAAGCGGGGGAGTGGCTCGCGCAGGCGGCCGGCGGTGATCAGGCGTGAGCGCCTACGAGGGTGACGCGGCGGCCATCGGGAGCCTGATCTGGAACTGGGGAGAGACGTACATCATCACCTGTGCCAACGGCCTCTACCACGCCGAGCGACGAGACAACGGCGCCAAAGTCCACGCCCCGGACCCCGGACAACTCGACCACGAGATCCAGGCCGACTACACCGCCCGCCCGGTACCCCGGGACCTTCCTGCCCAGCAGGTGCTTCGCCCCGGGCACGGGTGATTACCGCTTCGGCCGCGTCAGCGATGCCCTCGGCCACGGCGCAGGCAAGGAATAGGAGTCAAACGTGGGTGTCATGCCACCGCTGGGACTTTTCTCAGGGAGTGTCTTGGCTGGTGCGCCTGGAGGGATTCGAACCCCCGGCCCGCTGCTTAGAAGCTATCCAGGCCTGAGCGCTGTGGCCAGCAGCGAAAACGCACGTCACAGTCGAGCGTCATAGGCCAAGTTATCTGCTCACCGATGGGGGACCGATGGGGCGGCTGAAATCGTCCTTTCGGCAGACCAGCCTCTTGCCCAACACCTGGCTGAGCCTACCGCGGCATGCAGCGCGGACATCGGCGGTGCGGGCAGGAGCGCTCCCTCGGCGGCACGCAGAGTGGCGACGCCGCAGGCATCTCAAGGCTTATGGCCGCTCCGAACGCCGAATAGGAATTCCTACAAGTTCAGTCGTTTTCATGAGTTCCCAGCGCTCAGATCATCTGTTCCGGAGCGCCGCTGACGACCCGCCAGTCTGAGCAGATACGGCGTGCAGCACGGCGGCGGCGCTCCTGGCGGGGTTGAGCGCCTGTTGGGCCTGGACGCCGTGCGGCCGCTCGAGGACGATGACCCGTCCCGCTCGGGTCACCGTCATGCTGGCTGGCGGCGGGGCAGTGGCAGGCGTAGCCGGGGGCCAACTCGCCCGTCCGGTGGAATACGCGCAGTGACGCCCGGGCGGCGGGGCAGGCAGCATGGCGATGCGCGGCGCAGGCGGGCGCTTGGCTAGAGCCCGCCGGCACCCTGCTCACGGGCCGGTGACGGCCCGCGCCCTGCCCCAGTGCCGTTCTGCGCGGTGACCACGAACGCGTGGGCAAGCTTGCCATCGCTGAAGGCGCCCCCGGCCGCGCAATCGCCGGGGGCCGCACGAGACCGATGCGATGTAGGCTTCCTGCCGGCGTCCGGGGCCCGCGACCCGGGGACCAGCATGACCTGGCCCCAGACCCCGTCATGCTCGCTGACCACGAACGGCTGGGTCCGGCCGGTGCGAGCGAAGAAGCCGCCGCCGGCGCTGCAATTGCCAGGCGACGCGCACGAGATGGAGAAGATCTCGCCATCGGCGTACGGTCCGAGGCGTCCGGGACCCCGCGAGGACTCGCGCTCTGCCCCAGGTGCCGTCTCGCTCGTCAGCAGCCAGCGAGCTGCCGAGCAGCGGCCGGCGCTCGTAGGACCCGCCGACGGGACAGTCGCCCGGCGCTGCGCACGACACCGAGCCGATTGTCAGGTCTGCGCCCCGGCGGCGCGGCCGCGGCCAGCCGCCCGCGCAGCCAGGCGTCCCGCATCGCCCGCCGCGACCGGCGCGCGTGGAAGGTCCGCGGCGTGATGCCGATCCCGTGCGCCGACAGCTGTCCCGCCGGAGTTTCGGCCAGCCTGCGGGCACCCTGGCGCCCACGTCACAGTCCGGCAGGTGCCGGTGACCGTCCGGAACGCCGCGTGCGATCTGACCGGCGTCGCGCTGTCCTACCCGGGCCATGGGGGCGCCACCGTTCCCCGCACCCCCAGCGGGGTCGGTAATAGTAAAGGGTTCAGGCTCAGCGTCGACCCCTGCACCCTTGACGTCACCATTGAGGTGACCGGTTCCCCGGCAGGGCCCCGGCAAAGTCGTTAGCACTTCATGATCGTTCGTAGGGGCCGGCTGGGCCGGCGGGCGTGGTAGCGCAGGGCAGCGGCGATGCTGGCGGCACCCGTGATTCGCAGGATGGTGATCACCAGGTTGCGCAGGGATGCCATGATGCGCGGGCCGCTGGCGGTGCGGACCTGCGAGCGGTCTTCGTCGAAGTCGAGGTCACGGACCCAGTGCAGGCGGTCTTCGATCCCCCAGTGGCCGCAGATGATGGCGGCGAGCTGGGCGTGCAGGCCGGGCCGGTTGCGCTTGACCAAGAGGGCGACAGACTACGACGTTTCCGTGCCCTGCTGCCGTGCGAGGTGGTGGTCACGGCGGTGACGCATCCGCTGTATGGGTGCAGGCTGCGGGCGT
>WNGB01038757.1_pt1 | contig 17267 bp, 20 predicted proteins | sample 5400681 | NCBI WGS metagenome assembly WNGB01 (sample SAMN13153367, study PRJNA577476) | soil metagenome | isolation source: 115 cm soil or saprolite under grassland replicate 2 | place: USA:California | collected 2016-06-15 | reverse complement strand
CGGCGCGCCCGAGCGTCTAAGTCGAAACCTTCGGGAGCCCCCTGCTGCACGGCTCACCTTCTGTCCATGTGAGCAAAATGACGCACGCTAGCCGGCCGCTTGATGATATCGACACGTCCGAGTGCTTTCAACGCGTTCAGGACACGTCGGCTAAGGGAACGAGCCACCACCCATCAGGAGGACGGCCCCGCCGAACAGCAGCACGACGACAAGCGCCAGCACCAGAAGCAGGATCCCAAGCCTTCGTCCGCGACCCGCAGCCGGGGCCGCCGGCAATCCTTCCGCAGGCGCCTCCGAGGGCTCGACGACGACCGCCGAACGAGCCTCGGCCGTCCTGCTGTCGGTGGCAGCGGCCAGAACCTCGCGGGCCAGGGCGGCTACGGCGTCGGGATCCGCACGCTCGGAGAGGTAATAGTCGGCCCCGTCGCGCTCGAGCCGGGGGTTGCGGTAGCGACTAAATATGAGTGGGGTGTCGGCGCCAGACGGGCTCGCGCGGAGCGCGGCGGAAGCACGCAGCAAGTCGAGGCGTGGGACTGAGCAATCGAGCACGAGCAGCTCGGGCGCGGCCTCTGCCAGCCGCCGCTCGGCCTCCGCGAGGTCCGCCAGGAGCTCCGCGCGTAGTCCTGCAGCCTCGAGCGCCTGGCCAAGCGCGGCACGCTGGCCGGGGTCGGTCGAGACGACGATAGCCCTCACGCTGCTGGTCAGGGGAGATCCCTAGTTCGCGATTCTAACATCCAGGCTTGAAAGGACCCGTCACGCGGACGGCTGGCCGGCGGCAGCTTGCCTGGGCGCAGGCCCCGCGTTGGCAAGCAGATAGCCGCTAAACATGAGCAATAGGCCTGGCACCATCGCTGCGTAGAGATATTCGTGGCTTCCCAGCCTGGTCAGGGTGCCGCCGGCCGCGACGATTAGCGTGCCAACGCCGATCAGCGCGACGCCGGCCGCGCGCTCGGCCGGGGCTCTCCCTCGCCACAGTAACCAGGCTGAGGCAAGCGCCCCGCCGACGACCACGATCGTGCCGAGCGTGTTGATGGTGATGGCCAGGGCGATCAACTCGCCGCGCTTTTCGAGCGCCGCCCATCCCGCAGTCGCGAGCATCGCCGGGTCGATCGGCGCGCGCCAGACGAGCAGGACCGCGGCGCTGCTCTGGACCAGGACTACCAGAAGGCCGACCAGAGCGATCTCGCGCGGGACAAGTAGATACAGCGTCCCCACCCCGAGGTAGCCAACGGCCAGAGTCGCGCCAGCCAGGTAGTACAGGCGAGCCAGGGTGGCCGTCCAGCCCCAGATACCGCCCACTACCTCGCACCCAGCGGCCAAGGCGAATGACGCAAAGGTGAGCGACCAGATCAGCTCGTGGGTCCGCCGCCGAGCCACGTAACGGCGCATGCTCCCCCACGCCATGGCCAGGCTCACCAGCCAGCAGACGGCCGGCAGGAGCAGCACGTTATCTAGGCCGGGCGCATGACGCCGGGGATGCCGATCACTACCAGCACCAGGCTGACCGCCGTCCCGAACGCGACCGAGCGCGCGGCGGCGGTAGGCTGGGCAGCTCGACGGGCCACGATCTGCCCGGCGTGAGCCACCACGAGCGCCAGAAGCATGATCGTGGGATGCTCAAGTCGGTAGAAACCCGGCACCCCGTACCAACCCTTGCCGACCCACAGCACCAGGCCCAGCAAGACCTGAATGTCGAGCGCGATCGTGTAGACGGCGGCGGCCCGCCGCGCGGCGGCCAGGGGAGGCAGGACGCCAAGCCAGCCGCCAAATGAACCGACGAGCCCGACGACGGCCGCCAGGAGGACGGCCCACCGCCAGAAGCTGTGTAGGACGACAACGGTTTCCATCTGACAAGATAACTGAAATGGCGGCGCCCGAGGATTGAGTCCTCGGGCGCCGCGAGCCTTGCCCTCAGCGCGGCTGCCGCACGACCTGCCGCCGCCGAGGCGAGCTCCCTACGCCGAACGCCGCCGCCGAATCATGAAGGCGCCGGCCCCGACCAGAGCGAGGCCGCCGAACACAGCCAGCAGCACCATCGGGGTGTTGTCGGCGTCGCCCGTTCGCGGCAGACCTGCCGGAGCCTGGGCGGCCGGCGACGCGGCTGGCTTGGGAGCCTGAGCCGGGGCAGCGGCCGGAGCCGGGGCGGCCGGCTTAGGCGCCGGCGATGGCTGCGCCGCTGGGGCGGCCGGCACGCCTGGCACTGCTGGTACAGCCGGGGCAGCGGCCGCCGCGGCTGTGATGTTGCCGCAAGACACGTAGACCGGGACCTCTTGCGGCGACTTATGGACGTTGACGGCGGTCGGCGATGCAAGCAACTGCACGAGCGATACGTTGACCGTCGTCTCGGAGCGCCCGTTCACGACAGAAGTCAGCGGGAACATCGGCGTGGGGTTCAGGTTCGCACACGTCCCCTGGTGAATGTGGGCGGGTTCCGGCCCAGCCCCCGCGTTTTGCAGCTGCAGCACGACCCTCGTTCCCGCCCCATCCGGAGTCAAGGTCGCCGTGCCGGTTATCCCCGAGTTGTTCTGAGCCGCGAGCTGCACCGTCACGCTCTGCTGCGCTTCAGTACCCATCGGCAGGAACGCGGCCACCGCGACGGCCGCGAGAACGGCCCCGACGATCGGGACCCGAAGGTCTCTCACAGTTGCACCTCCAAGACTTGCGGTCTTCGGGGCCGTGCGGCGGGCCCTCGCACCGATCATATGCGCAACCCATCGAGCGCGTCCAATAACAAACCCATCACAAGCGCATGGCGCTCGTGAACCGGGCCCGCTGCCATAGCCTGCTCGTCGGGTTGTCGGCGTTCATCCTAACAGGCAACTGGCCGCACCGCCACATCCAAACGGCGCCAAGAGCCCGTTCTGTCGCGAGCAAGATCGCGATTTTCTGATTTTTGGCGAAATCGCCAGGTTTGAGCGCCCCGTTTGGGCCTCCGGCGCCGTTACCTCTAATAGGTCTTATGGCGACACAAGAACTGTTCGTAGAAGTGCTCGCACTCGCTCTCGATCGGATGAAAGATGGCGAGGCTCCAGCGGAGTGCGCGGCCGATTTTCCGGACTTCCCCGACCTTCTGCCACTGCTCCAGTTGGCCCTGGCGCTTGCGCCTGCGCGGCGGCGACGTGGAACCGGATTCGAGCCCGAACACGTTTGGTCGGGCCGCTAGCCCAGTTGGGCTAGTCAGGCGGCCGAGTTGGGCCATCGCGGCGCGTCGGGCGTCCCTCTGGCCGGCAGTCACTCGTTGATCCGTTCGTAGGACTGAAAGGTAGGGAAGCGCGCGATGGAACCCGAACCCCTCCGCCTCGTCAACGCCGAGACTCGCACCATGACCTGCCCGCGCTGTGAGCGCGAGCAGCCAATGAAGAACTTCGCGATGCTGGGCATGAGCCCCTTCTATGCCAAGGTCCTCACGCCCATTTACCGCTGCGGCGAGTGCAGCCACCTGTTCGCGCCCAAGGCTGGGCGCCTGGGCAACGTGCGGGCGACTTGAGCGCACTCGCGGCATCGAGTGGGCAAGTAGCCTGCTTTCCGCGCTGGCGTCTCCCCAGATACCGCGCGCTCGCCCTGTCACGGATCTCGCTGGCCCACGTCTGGATGGCCGTGCCGCTGCTGGTGGCCGGGCTTGGCAGCGGCCTCATGCCACTGGAGTCGATCGACTACTGGTGGACGGTCAAGCTTGGCGAACTGATCTGGTACACGGGTGGCCTGCCGAACGGCGACCAGCTTGTTTTCACGCCAATCCGTGAGCAAGTCATCGACGGCCAGTGGCTGGCCCAGCTGATCCTGTACGCGGTTCACAGACTCGGCGGAGTCGAGGCCGCGCTGGCGCTGCGTATGGCCGTCGCGCTCGCGGTCGCCGTGCTCTTGCTTCGGAGCTGTGTTGGCCGGCGGGCTGGTATTCGCGCTGTCGCGGTCAGTATCGCGTCCGGCCTGATGCTGATTCTGCCCGGGCTCGCGGTTCGGCCGCAGATGCTGGCGGTGGTGCCGTTCTTGATCGTCGCACGGGCGGCGACATCTCCGCCCTCGCGACCCTTGCCAGCCCTTGGCGTGGCCGCCAGCGTCGCCTTCTGGGCCAATGTCCACGGCTCTTTCATCCTTGCCTACGTGCTGCTCGGGGCGGCGCTGGTCGAGGCGGGCTGGCGCTACCTGCGCGGCGAGGACGTCGATCGACTACCCCGGCTCGCATCGCTGGCCGCGCTGTGCGCAGTCGCCCCATTGGCTAATCCATTCGGAGCCGGCTTAGCCGCGTACGTGCTCGACACCGTCCTATTCAACGCTGTCGGCAGTACCGTTGGCGTGCTCGGCGTCGAGTGGGGCGCGCCGGCCCTACGCTCCAGCTACGGCGGCGCCTTCTTCGCGTCTGTGCTGGTCGTGATGGCGCTGCTCGGGCGTGGCCATCGCCCACGCCTGGGCGAGGCGCTGCTGATGCTTGTGTTCGGGCTGCTGGCGCTGCAGGCGGTCCGCAACGTCTTGTGGTGGGGTCTGGTGGTCACACCTTATATTGCCCGCGCCCTCGGGACCGAGGAGCTGATCTCGCCGCTCGGGCGGCAACGGGTCACCGGTCCAGCGAGCTCAGGTGGAGGCGTGCCTCTCGGCCAACCGGCTGTGAACGCCGCCTGTCTGGCGCTCTTCGCGCTGATCGTCGCGGCGTGCCTACCGTGGTGGCGGCCCCTGTCGCCGTTTCCCGCTTCCCGCACGGTCCTGGTCGACCCGAGCACGCCGGTCCTGGTGGCCGAATACCTGGCCGCTAATCCGACTCATGGGGAGTTGTTCAACTTCACTGACTGGGGCGCTTACCTCGCCTGGCGGCTCGGACCCGGCCAACAGGTGTTCATCGACGATCGCTTCGAGCTCCACCCGGCCGAGGTCTGGCGAGACTACGCCGCCATCAGTCGCGGCCATGTGAGCTGGGAAGAGCTGCTCGGACAGTATGGGGTCACCCGGCTGGTGCTGGATCCGGCTAGCCAGGACGGGCTGGTCCAGGCCGTACGGCGCTCACCGGACTGGAGGCCGGCGTACGAGGACCAGCAGGCGCTGGTCTTCGAGCGCGGCTCCATGGAGGTCGTAGCGCCGTGGCCGTAGGCTCCCACGCAACCCGCCGTGCTGGCGTCTGCCTCGGATTGGAGCAACTCCGCGCGGGCGAGATTCGTGGCTTCGAGCGGGCCCGCGAGCTGATCGCACCAGCGGTCGGCCCGGTGCTGGTCGCCCTCGTCGTGTACCTGGGGATGCTGTTCGTGCTGCTGCGCCTGTTCGACTTCAACCCAACCGGACCGATTCACATCGGGGCGCACCTGCCGGCCGAGCGGTTCTGGAATGAGCAGACGATCGTGGAGCGAGACAGCGCCGGCTACGATGGCCAGTGGTTCTTCTACCTGGCCCATGATCCGGCCCTGCGCGCCGACGACCCTTACGCATTCCTCGACTTCCCAGCGTATCGCATTGGGGCGCTGGCGGGGACCATCGCCGCGGTCGACATTCTTCGCTCGCTCGGGGCCAGCCGCTGGCTGGCGCTAGCCTTCGCTTTGAGTCCGGCCATTCTGATCGGGCTGGCCACCGACCTGGCCGAGCCGACCGCCTTCGCACTCGTGGCCGCCGGAGTGGCGCTTTATCTCCGACGGCGCCACGGGTGGGCGGGGCTCGTACTGGGGGTCGGCGCACTCGCTAGAGAGGTCTCAGCCCTGGTCCCGCTGGCGTTCGCGGCACACGCCGCGATGCGGAAGAACTGGCGAGAGGCGGCCGCCTACAGCATGCCGCTCATGATTCCGATTGGCTGGCACTGCTGGATCTGGATGCGTCTCGGGGCGCTGCCGTTCGTCGAGGCGCCACACAACTTCGGCCTACCGCTCAGCGGGGCGGTATATCGGGCCGGCTTCTTGCTGGGCATCCAGCCCCCGCTGCTCGGGGAACCGGCGCCGTTCCGAAACGTCTCGCTCGAGCTAACGGTGATCGGCGTGAGCATCGCCATCATGCTGGTCGGGCTGACCAAAGTGCTGCGCAGGCGCGACGTGTTCGCCGTTCAGCTCTCGGTGCACTCCGCGCTGGGCTTGTTCACCGGACCATTGGTATGGACGGACTTGTTCAGCTTTGCCCGCGTGCTGGGGCTGCTCTACCTGTTCTACGGACTAGCCCTGTTGCCCGCGCCTCGCGACGTCCTGGCCCGCGCCGGACGGACCGCCGAGGCGAAACACCTGGCCTCCTAACCTGCCTGGGCCATCCCAGGAGAGCTATTTTCGTCAGGCTGCCTCGCCAACCCATCACCCAGCCATTCCTGGTCGCGTTTGTCCTGGTGAAGCGCCAGAAACGCCGAGTGGTGTGGAAGCGCTAACAACGATTCGGGGCCGACGCGCCCCAACAAGCTCGGAGGGAGCGCCATGATGGACCTCTTGCTGCGGTGGTGGGTCGCCGTCGAGTCGCGGCGCCAGACAGGCCAGGGCCTCGTCGAGTATGCCCTGATCCTGGTCCTGATCTCGGTCGTCTCGATCGCGATCATGACCACCCTTGGCCAGGGCGTCTCGAGCGTCTTCTCGCGCGCGAACGCAGCGCTCTAGGGATTGCTGGCCGACGTGGCCGGCCCTGTTAGCGAGGTGGCTTGGACGTCTTGCTTCGACGGGGTCGATCCGCGCACGACGGCATCGGTCAAGCCCGAAGGGGAAGATGGGAGCAACATGAACATCGTGTGGCAATGGCTGTTGGAGGTCGAAGCCAAGCGGCACGCTGGCCAGGGACTGGTCGAATACGCCCTGATTTTGGTCCTGATCTCGGTCGTCTCGATCGCGATCATGACTACCCTCGGCCAGGGTGTCTCGAGCGTCTTTTCACAGGCGAACGCGGCGCTCTAAGTCCGGAAGACCGGGGGGGAGGCGCGCTGTGAGCTTCCGCCCTCGCGACTGAACGCTTGGCACGATGGCCCGCGTGTCGCCAACGCGCGGGCTATCGTCCGTTCTGGCGACCTCATACCAATTGGCTGAGTGGACACAAGCATGACCGATCGCATCACGCTGGCCGGGAGGGGCCGCCGCGCGGTCCAGCGCGGCAGCGCGGTCGTCCAGTTGGCGGCCATGATCACCGTCCTGATGTGGATCGTGATGGGAGCGGTCGACTTCGGGCGGGTCTTCTCCACGTACGTCGGGATCACCAATGCGGCACGGGTCGGAGCCCGCTACTCGGTCCTGCAGTGGACGGCTTCAGACAGCCAGGTCAAGGCCAAGGTCGAGTCAGAGGAGACGGCACTGGGCGTCACCGACTCGATGATCACAGTCGATCGGTCGCAGAACGATCGGCGCACGGTCACGATCGTCTTCCCGTTCACCCCGATAACGCCCCTGATCGCGGGCCTGGGCAACGGGACCAGCCTGACGCTGACCACCTGGGCGACGATGCCGCGGATGGACCAATGACTTCGGCTCGCCATCGTGGCCAATCCATGGTCGAGTACGCAGCAGGGCTGACCCTGTTCATGCTGATCTTGATGGGCGTCGTGGACTTTGGAAGGGCGATCTGGATTCGGAACACGATGGCCCACGCCGCGCGCGAGGCGGCCCGCTACGGCGCGGCAGCCACGCGGACCAGCACCGAGATCCGTGATTACGCGATCGATCGCGCGACCGGCATCGGTCTGACCAGCTCGAACGTAAGCGTCACGCGCGGGACCTGCGGCAACGTCGACGCGCCGGTCGTGGTGACCATCACGTACAGCTTCTCGCCGATCACGCCGCTCATCTCCAGCACCTGGGGCGGGGCCGCGATCGCGATGGGTACCTCGTCGAGCATGTACGTCGAACAGGGGGTCCCACCGTGTGGGGCGTGATCGCCTGGCGACAGCGCGGGCAGGCGCTGGTCTGGGTTGCGCTGCTGGTGTCGGCGCTGTTCGGAATGCTCGCCCTGATCGTGGACCTGGGGCTCGGAATGGCCCAGTTCCGCGCCCTGCAGAACGCCGCCGACGCGGGCGTCATGAACGGCGCAAAGCTGATGGCCGGCTCCGTCGGCGTCGATGCCAGCGGCAACGTGATCTACGTGTCGCTCGCGAATGACCGCGTGCATGCGAGGGCTCAGGCGATGGTAACGAGCAACCGCCCGGCCGCTCTTGCGACCTACGCCTATTCGATGGCCGTCCAGTTCCTGAACTGCTCGAACGGCAGCCTTGGTTTCACGTATTCCAGCGAAACGGCGCTGGTCAACGCTCTCGGAGGCACGAAGCTAGCGAGCACGACCACCCAGACTCCGAATAACTCGTGCTCCCTGCGGGTCCACACTCAACTCACCTATCCGTCGCTCTTCGCCGGCGTGATCGGGAAGACGAGCCAGACCGTTGCAACCAAGTCTACGGCGCGCATCTCCCCGACCAACCCGCCGACAACCATCACTGGACTCTGGCCGATCAGCCGCTGGACGTACAACCAGCCCGACTGCTCGTTCGTGCAGGGCACTCTGTGTACGTTCTGGGACAGCCAAGCGCCCCCAGGCGGCAACTTCAAAGAAGCAATCGACATGTCGCGCTACTCGCAACTCGTCTATCCCAGTCCGCTGCGCAGCCAGCACATCGTCGACTACGACCAGAGCCAGTGGGGCAACAACGGCAAGACTGTCGACTTACCGGTCTGGCTGCGCAACGGCTGGCAGGGCAAGATCTTCGTGGACGAGAACGGCGCCAATTGCCAGGACGGGGCCTCCAACCCGCTCAACTGCGCCAACAGCAAGCTCGAGGTGTACGGCGGCGACACGGGCAACAACATGGCCGACCAGATGAAGGCCTACATCAACGACCCGCTCCACACAGAGGACAACGAACCAGGCCTTGGCAACTTCGCGACCCTTAGCGTGTTCATGTGGCGTTATGGAGAACAGAACATCAATACCTCGACGGACGTGGGGTCGCCCTGGACCAACACCGACCAGCCCAACCAGCTTCAGCGGATCATCCTCCAGAGGGTTCGGCGGTTCAAGTTCTACACCGACAAGGTCAGCAGCAGCAGCGTTCAGGGGTACTTCGTGAGCTTCTTCAACGACAGTACGCCGCAGAGCGGGCCACCCAGCCAGACTGCCAATACCGTCACGCTGAGCGAGTAGGGCAGGCAGCAAGAATCAGCGAAGTCGAAGGGAAGAAGAGATGAAGAGAAGAGGCGCGCTGATCCTGATGGTGTTGGGGGTGCTGCTGGCCGGGGGCGCGAGCGCGCTGGTGCTCGGGATCGCCCGTCAGGCGAGCGATGCGACCAAGGCAGCCGTCCCCCAAGTGTACGTGATCATGGCTTCGCGCGAGATCCCGGATCAGGGCCAGATCACCGCCGACGCGTTGGTCATGCGGCCGTTCCCGGCCGACTTCGCCCCACCCGGCGCGGTCGCCAGCGCCGAGCAGGTCGTTGGGAAGTTCGCCAACGGGCCGATCTTCAGGGACCAGATCATCCTGGCGGGGCAGATCGCGAGCGTCAAGCGGTCGCCGAGCCTGTCCGACCAGGTGCCGCCCGGCAAGGTGGTCGTCTGGCTGCCGATGCCCGAGCTGCTGCTGGGCCAGTCAGGCTTCCGCCCGGGCGATCGGATGGACATCCTGCTGTCGCTGCCGCTGGGCGGCGCGGATAGCTCGCGGCTCGCCAACAGCACCCAGACGACGCTGCAGAACGTCGAGCTGTTCGCGGTCGGCACCGAGCTGCCGACGACGCCAGATCCGAGCGCCAAGCCGGAAGGGGTCGCTAAGAGCGGCGGCCGACCGCTGGGATTCCTGGTCGATCACCAGGACGCGGTCATCATCAAGTTCATCAAGGACTCTGGCGGGGTCATCGATCTGGTTCTGAGGTCATCGGAGGAAGAGCGCATCGTGCGGACTGATGCGATGACCGTCGACAGCGTCACCGAGCGGTACCGATTCCGCGTTCCACAGGGAGTCAAGCCATGAGCGTGCCAGCTTCCAAACTCCGCATTCTGGTGCTGCGTGACCCGGGCTTTCGTGCCGGCGCGGAGGGCCAGAGCAGTGAGGTGGCCGCCGCGCTGGCGGGCGAGCCGGGCATCCGGGTCGCCGAAGGAGCGGCCGGCTACGGCGAAGCCGTGCGAACGGTCCAGCGCTCTGACGCCGATCTGGTGATCGTCGAAGACGTGGCGGGTGACCCGAGCGCGGTGGTCGAACAGATCGAGACCGCCGCCCCGGACCTGGCGATCGTCGTCGTGTTGGACGAGGAACAGAAGTCGATGGCGCAACCGTGCATCCTGGCGGGGGCCCGCGCCTACGTCTATCGACCGAGCTGGTCGACGTGGTGCGTCGGATTCACGCCAAGGAAGATCGCCGCCGCAGGCAGCGCAGCGCGCGCGGCGTGGGACAGACCGGGCGGATCATCGCGGTCCACGGCGCCAAGGGCGGCGTGGGCGCGACCACGCTGGCGGTCAACCTGGCGGTCGCGGCGCACATGTTGACGCATCGGCGCATCGCCCTGGTCGACGCCAATCTCATGGGCGGCGACATCGGAGTGGCCCTCAACATCGCGAGCGACAACAGCATCGCCGACGTGGTGGTCCACCTGCGCGAGCTGGACGGTGACCTGCTGGACGACACCATGGTCCACCACCACAGTGGGGTCTACGTCCTGCCCTCCCCAACCCAGCTGGAGCGGGCCGAGGCGATCACGGGCGACGAGACGGCGAGCGTTCTGTCCGCCTGCCGGGCTCACTTCGATTTCGTGGTGGTGGATACGGCCTCACGCCTCGACGAGCACGCCCTTGCCGCCCTCGATCTGGCCGACTCAATCCTGTTGATCTGCACGCCCGAGATCGCCTCGCTCAAGAATACGGCCCGCTTTCTCCAGCTCGGACACGAGCTGGGCTACGGGATCGACAAGATGCAGCTCGTGATCAACCGGCTCCGCAGCCACGGCGCGATCTCCCTCGCCGACATCGAGCAGCACCTCCGCCACAAGATGAGCTTTGGGCTGAGTAGCGACGGCGTGCCGATCATCGAGTCGCTCAACGCCGGCGAGCCGGTGGTCATGCTGCGCCGACGATCACGCGCCGCGCGTGAGCTGCGCCGCCTGGCCAGCGAGGTCGTCGCACAGTACGGAGTCGAGGCAGACGAGGCAGCCGCGGTGAGCGAACCCGAAAGCCGCCCGGCCAGACGGTCGCCGCTGGCTCTGCTCGGTCGACTGCGGCCGGCGCGGGCCGCCGCAAAGACGTAAACAGGCAACGGACGGATGGCCAAACCGATCTTCGAGCGACTGTCCGGGGCGCGTACCGAGACCGAGACGAAGCGATCGCCGCTGAATCGCCCGGCCGAGGCGCCGGCCCCAACGACGGCGACGCTGAGCCGGACCGACCTGGGCCAGCTCAAGGCGCGGATCCAGCGCCGGATCATCGCCGAGCTCGCGCCTGACGCCGACCTGGAGGGCGTGCCGGGCCGAAGGGTGATCGAGGAGCTGTTCAACGAGACGCTCGCCGACGAGGGCGTTCCCCTCCCGCGGCTCGAGCGGACCCGTCTGCTCGAGGTCGTCATGGCCGAGCTGCTGTCGTTCGGTCCTATCGAGCCGCTCTTGCGCGACGAGTCGGTCACCGAGATCATGGTCAACGGCCCGGACCAGGTCTGGGTCGAGCGGCAGGGACTGCTCGAGGAGACCGACATCAAGTTCGAGAACGACGACCACGTGAGGCGGATCATCGACCGTATCGTGGCCCCGCTTGGGCGCCGCTGCGATGACGCCTCGCCGATGGTCGACGCCCGTCTGCCCGACGGCTCGCGCGTCAATGCGATCATCCCGCCACTGGCGCTGGTCGGCCCGGTCCTGACGGTCCGGAAGTTCTCGCGTGACCCGTTGACGATGCAGAACCTGATCCAGTTCGGCTCGATCACACCCGAGGTCGCCGACTTCCTGGCCGCGTGTGTGAGTGGGCGGCTGAATATCCTCGTCTCCGGCGGGACCGGCTCGGGCAAGACCACGCTGCTCAACGTGCTGTCGTCGTTCATTCCGTCCAACGAGCGAATCGTCACCATCGAGGACGCGGCCGAGCTTCGGCTTCGTCAGCGGCACGTGATCCCGCTCGAGAAGCGCCCGCCGAATATCGAGGGCGCCGGAGAGGTACCGATCCGCCAGCTCGTGATGAACGCGCTGCGGATGCGGCCCGACCGGATCGTCGTCGGCGAGGTGCGCGGGCCTGAGGCACTCGACATGTTGCAGGCGATGAACACCGGCCACGACGGCAGCATGACCACACTCCATTCCAACAGCCCGCGCGACACGCTGGCCCGCCTCGAGACAATGGTCATGATGGCCGGGGTGGAGCTTCCGCACCGAGCCATTCGAGAGCAGATCGCCTCGGCTGTCGACCTTATCGTTCACCAGGAGCGCCTGTTCGACGGCTCGCGGAGAGTCGTGAACGTGTCCGAGGTGCAGGGCATGGAAGGGGATGTGATCATCCTCCAGGACATCTTCCGCTTCCAGCAGGCTGGCCTCGTGCGGGGTAAGGTCCAGGGCCGACTGCAGCCGCTGGGCATCCGCCCCAAATTCGAGGCCAAGATGACCCAGAACGGGGTCAAGCTGCCCGGCGCGACATTCGCGCCGCAACCAGCGTCTGCCCAGCTCTCATCTGAAGAGGTTCAGGGGGCCAGGCGATAGGTATGGAAGGCGTAGCTGAAGCCGCGGCGATCCTCGCCGGTATGGGTGTCTTGCTCATCGGCTTCGCGATCACGCACGCTTACGGGCGGTACGAGCTGGCCACGCGGCTGGACACGTTCGTCGGCCGCCACACCCACGTGCCAGCCCCGCCGGTCAAGCGGCAGCACGACGAGCCTCACCCGGCCATCGTCATGCGCATGAATCGGCGGCTGCGGCACGCGTCCTTCGCGCGCCGACTGCAGTGGCAGTTGATCCGTGCCGGGGTCGACATGCCCGCCAGCCGATTCCTGGTGCTGCAAGGGCTGGCGGCAGGTGTGGGCTTCCTTCTCGGCTACGTCGTGGCCGGCAATTACCTCGACATGAACGGAATCGACGGTCTGGGCGTCGGCGCTCTGGGCGCAGTGGCGGCCGGCTATCTGCCGCGCTACGGTCTGGGGTTTGTCGAACAGCGCCGCTTGGGCAAATTCGAGCGTCAGCTTCCAAACTTGGTCGATGCGATGGCGGGCGCGCTGCAGGCCGGTTCGAGCCTACCTCAGGCCATGGAGATGGTCAGCCGCGAGATGCCGCCCCCGATCGGCGAGGAGTTCGCGGTCGTCGTCCGCGAGCTGGCGGTAGGCGTGCCGATGCAGGAGGCGTTCGACAACATGCTCGACCGCGTCCGCAGCCTGGACCTGGACATGCTCGTGACGGCGATCAACATCCAGTACCGCGTGGGCGGCAATCTCAGCCAGATCCTGCGGTCGATCGCGCATACCATCCGCGAACGGCTCCGAATTCGCGGCGAGATCGCGGTCCTGACCGCTCAGGGACGCCTGTCCGCCTACGTGGTGAGCGGCCTGCCCGTCTTCCTGGTCGGGGTCCTGTTCATGATCACTCCCAGCTACATCTCGAAGCTGTTCTTACCGGGCGTGACCCGCCTGCTGCTGGCGCTCGGGATTATGGGCATCGCCAGCGGCTTCTACTGCATGCGCAAGATCACCGACATCGACGTCTAACGACGAATGAGGAATGAAGAATGAAGAACCGACGACCGACCTCGGCCGTCTGGGAGCCGCCGTTCTGGGCAGGAGCATGCTGACGATCGCGCTGGCGCTCATTCTTCATTCTTCATTCTTCATTCTTGATTCTTCATTCGCGTACGCCGACGGCGAGCTGGTGGTGGAGGAGGTCAGGACAGACGCGTTTCCGCGGATCGTGCTTCGCTTCGCCTTGAGTCCGGCCGATGGGTTGGCGACGGGAGACCTGGCCCAACGCGGGGTGTTGATCGTCGAGGCCGGCCAGAACCAACAGATCGTAGACGTGTATCCAGTCGGTCGGGCGGCGGGCGGGCGGAGCGCGACGTACGAGGCCGTCTGGACGTCGCGCCTGCGTGCCGAGCCCGGCGACAAGGTTGGCGGGCGGATCGTAGTCCAGCCACCAGGACTTCCCGAGAGCGCCAGCGAGTTCAGCTATACGATGCCGCTCTTAGCGCGAGGGCGAGTGGAGACGCTGCCTGCGCCGATTTCACAGCTCCAGGCCGTACCTCGGCCATCGCTGGAGCGCTCGGACATCATCTTCGTCGGCTCGCTGGCCGCGGTCCTAGCCGGCATCGCCATGCTCTCCGTGCTGGGTGGGTTCGGCTGGCGGACCGCTGCTCGCGAGGTGGAAAAACGACTGGCTACCTGGGTCGCGACAGCCGCCCCGAGTCGAGCCGGCAGCCTGGTCGCGAGGAGCATCGCCAATCGTCGGCGACTGAATCTCACTCCCGCGATCCGTCTTTTCGCTCGAATCGGCTCCCGCCTGATGTCGCCAAAGCAGGCGGAGAAGCTCCGCCAAAACCTGATCCTGGCGGGCCGCCCGTCGGCGATACAGTACTCCCAGTTCATTGCCATCAAGACGGGGCTCGGGCTGGGGCTCTTCGGCCTCGGTTACTGGCTCATGTTCGGCAAAGCCCCCTTCATCAACGTCCTCGCGGTCGCGCTCTGCATGGCGCTGGCAGGCTTCCTCCTGCCCAGCATCTGGCTCGGGCGGGCGATCAAGAAGCGCCAGTACCAGCTCCGCAAGTCGCTCCCAGACGCGCTCGACTTGATGACGATCGGCGTCAGCGCGGGACTGTCCTTCGATGGGGCGCTGGCCGAGATCGTCGAGAAATGGGACAACGCGCTGAGCCGTGAGTTCGGCGTCGTGCTCGGCGAGCTGCGGATGGGGACCGGCCGCCGCGAGGCATTGACGGGCCTAGTTGAGCGAACGAGGGTCGAAGAGATCCAGACCATGGTCACCCAGCTCATTCAGGCCGACGAGCTAGGGATGAGCCTGACCGAAACGCTGCTGACCCTGTCAAATCAGATGCGGATCAAGCGCCGCCAGCATGCCGAGGAGCTGGCCCACAAGGCGGCGGTGGTTCATCTCTCAGGGACCAACCTAGGGTGGCGCGCCAGGTCCGAGTACTCAATACGACCCGCGGCACCGTGCTCGCCGAGCGTGCCGACGTCGCCGATTCCTTCTGGTCGCGCGGACGCGGATTGCTTGGCCGAGCGGCCCTGAAGCCCGGCCAGGGGCTGGTGATCGTGCCGGCCCGGGCCGTCCACTGTATCGGAATGGCGTTCCCGATCGACGTCCTGCATCTCGACCACCAGGGTCGCGTGCTGCGGGTCGTCCCCAACCTCCGTCCGTATCGGTTCGGTCCACTTGTCTGGCGATCGCACTACGTCGTCGAGCTGCCGGCCGGAAGCGCCCTTGCAGCCATGACCTCCCCGGGCGACGTCGTAGCGCTGCAACCGATACTGTCCTCCTTGACGAAGGCGTAGTAGCCGCGAGTCCAGCTCAGACTCAACGTCCCTGGAAGCGCACCGTTTTCGTTGATCTTGACAGATCCACATGAGCCTGTCTGTCGCGCCTCCTCAACGGTTCGCAGGACGCTACGCCATCCTTCGGGAGATCGGCGTCGGGGCCGGCGGCGGCGCGAGCGGTCAGGCCTTTCTGGCGCAAGACACGACGTCAGGCGCACACGTCGTCCTCAAGCTCTCCACCCAATCTTCGGACTCCATCTACCAAATCAGGACCGAGTCACGGGTGCTCCAGATTCTCGCCGAGTCGTTCGGCACGAACGGCCAGACCGACGACTGGGATGGGCAGATACCGGTGCCCATTCTCATCCAGGCCTCAGCACAGCCTTCGGGCGATTCACGGGTCTACCTGGTAGAGGAGTTCGTCCAGACACCCTTAGAGTCGCTGGTCGAGCTGGTCAGGAGACGAACAGACGGCTGGTCACCGTTCAACGCGCTGGAGGTCGCGGACGCGCTGGCCAGAATGCTGGAGCTGGTCCACGCGAACGGCGTCATCCACGGCGACCTGAATGACCGCAAGCCGGAGCATGTCTTCTGGGATCCGCGTGGACGCACACTCAAGGTCATCGACTGGGGCATCGCTGATTTTCCGGGCGTTCTCCAGCGTCGGCATTTGCCGCGCAGCGACATCGACGGGGTCGGAGGCCTGCTGCACTACATGCTGACGGGTAACTCACGCGAAAGAGGCGGAAGTGTTCCAGACTGGGCGGGCGCGATCATCGGGCGGTGCGGCGGTCAGCGCGGAGCGTTTCAGACGGCCACAGAACTCCGTCGCGCGACAGGCCAAACACTGTCGACCGAGCGGCTGAGGCTGCGCCAGCGTGTCACGCGGCTTTATTCGACCCTCTCCACGCCGATTTCGGCCGACCGCGCCGACTCGGCCGTTAAGCTCGCCGCCGTCTTTGACGAGGTAGACCCGTTCAACGCCGCGGTGGCGGACAGCACATGGCTGGTCGAGGGGCCCGCCGACATCGACCGGGCGCTAGAGCGCCTTCTGACTCAGCTTCGGGCGTGCCTCGCCCTGTTTTCGGTGGCCGCAGGCGACCCTAGCAGTGCCCGTTTATCGGCGGCGGAAGTGGCGGTCAGCGCGCGTGACGTGCTGCGGCTCGTGTCGAAACTCGGGCAGACCGCCGGCGGCGAGCTCGAGGTCATTACTGGCACGCTACCAGCACGCTCTCAGTCGGCGGTCGAACTGGACTGGGACGCGCTGGCCGGCGCCTTCGACGAGATTGCGCACGGGCGACTGACGCCTCACGCCCCAAATGGACCCTCAGCTGAGCCGTGGGCGACGTTTGAGCGGTCGCTGCTCTCGCTCGACCTGCCAGCGGCGGCCGCGCTACTGGCCGCTCAGCCGGGCCTGTTGCGGGAGCCGCGACGTGCCTCGGACCTTCGCGACTGGCTGCTCCGCGCCCACTTCCGGATTCACCCACTGCTGGACGTCGAGCGGTTCGTGCTGGTCGCGCGGCGGCGCGCGCGTGGGCTGAGCGGCGACGTTCCGGCCGACGTCGAGCAGCGTTGGACGGCGGTGCTGGACGATGCCTGGCGCACCCTGGCGGCGATCGACGACGGCGGCCCGCCCGGTAAGCTGGCCGCTAGTTGGGACGGACTCGCCGACGCGGCCGGCAGGCTGGCCCTGGAGTTCCCCGGGCTCGACGCGGATATGAAGCTGTCCCAGGCACGGCAAAGCCTGGACAGCGGCCGGTCGCGGTTCGGGCAGCTCGCCGAGTCCTGGCGAGCGGGTGAGTATGGCGCGGTCGGCGTGCTGGCCCGCGGCCTGGCCCACGACTTTCCGGAGCTGGGGTTGGCGCTCGCCGACTGGACGACAGACGCCCCAAGCACAGCCCGACGAGCCGAGCTGGCG
>WNGB01006427.1_pt1 | contig 17273 bp, 22 predicted proteins | sample 5400681 | NCBI WGS metagenome assembly WNGB01 (sample SAMN13153367, study PRJNA577476) | soil metagenome | isolation source: 115 cm soil or saprolite under grassland replicate 2 | place: USA:California | collected 2016-06-15 | reverse complement strand
CATGCCACCAGGATTGTGCTGGCTGCCAGACAGTTCCTAGATTAGTAAGCCGATCAAGCGCCTCGCATTCTTGAATGATGGCAATATCAGGCTTGAGCCTGGCCATGTGCTCGGCTTTGGTACGAAATGACCCTTGGCAATTCCAGGTGATAATCTTCATGGCTCTATCGCGTGGTGTGAGCGAAGGAGGAGTACGTACGAAATCTGTATAAGGCTATACCAAGGTGAACATTCCTGGAGGTACATCGCGGCAGGTGTTCGCGCCGTAGCGGAGAACGGGCGCACCTTGAAGTTCGAGAGCGGGTCAGGGTTTGAGCCGGGTATTCGTCTCATACGCGCCTCACTGGAGGCAGAACTCGTTGCCCTCCACGTCTTGCATCACGACCCAATACTCCCCGTGCTCTTCATAGGGACGCAGCTTTGTGGCGCCGATGCCACAGAGCCGTTCAACAGCGGAATCGACATGGGCACGGCGCTCATCCATCGATGTCCCAGGGCCACCACCGACATTCACATCAAGATGGACGCGGTTCTTGACGACCCTTGACTCCGGTACCCGCTGGAAGTAGATACGCGGCCCACGTCCTTCGGGATCGACAATCGCGCTTGCCTTATTCCAATCTGCCTCAGGAACGCCGATCGCCGTCAGGAAATCCGGCCAACTCGCATAGCCTTCCGGCGGGTCTTGCAGCTTATACCCCAGCGCCTTCGCCCAGAACGACGCCACGCGCGCCGGGTCGGCGCAATCAAATGTGACCTGAATTGGGATCGCCATCAGACATCTCCTGACTCGTATCAAGCACCTACTGGCCTGCGCTATCGATGACCACATACCTGTGTCGCCCGACCTCCATGAAACCGAGCTTCTCCGCAACCCGCAGTGATGGAGTGTTGTGCGCGCCAGCGCTCCACACCGGGATCTGCCCGGCTGCCTGCACGTCTCGTGCGACGAGCGCAGCCGCTGCGGTCGCAAAGCCGTGGTTGCGCCAGGCTTCCAGTGTCGCGACGCCGATGTCGCCATGCCGCTCTGAGCGGGCGGATGTGCGTGCAATCGCTACGATCTGCCCATCAATGAGCGCGCCAGCGACAATCCCCTCGCTCAGCAGCGCTTCCAGGCTGCCAAAGCCGTCGACGTGTAGCTCTGGTGGGATGGCCTCCAGCAGCGGCAGATGGGCGAGCGCCAACCGCTGCACCACTTCGCTCTGTATCGATGGTACTGGCTGGACGAGGTGGAAGTAGATGTCATCGAGATAGCGCACACGCACCCGCATCCGGCGCATTAGAGCGTCACCGAGGCCAGGCGCACAGATCGTCGGCACCGAGATACAATCCCAGCCCTGCATCGCCTGCAACAACCTGTCCAGAACCTGAGGGTCTGTGCCAAACCCGGTTGGCTCTGCCGGTGTACCGAAGTGCTGGATGATCGCTCCATCGAAGCGCGCTGGATCGCCTGCCACATAGGCGCGACAGCTTCCGCGCCGCAGATGATGGATAGTGATCACCGTCTCAGGACTATCCCCAAGTGCGGCGATCAGCTCCTGGTGCCGCGCGGGATCGAGCGGAAGATGATACTCGTGCGATACGGACATGATTGGCTCACTACCCGTCAACATGCGCTTGCTCGTATAACACCAGTGTTCTCTACGAGAGCCACGGCGCTGGCCTGGCTGATCACTGGACTCCCTCTCCCTGGCCGACTCCTGCCGCCTGGGACGCGACGCAATCGGCGAGCGCGAAAAGGGCTTGAGTTCAAAAAGCAGCGCTTCTCTAACTGAGGAACGCTGCTTTTTGTATCTACACATACCCTGCGTCGGCGGTCTTTCACTTACGCTGGGCAATTACACGGGTAAAGCCAATGTTTTTGCCAGCATCGCTTTCCAGCATACTGATCTCTTTTGGCTCGGCAGGATACCCGGCCTCTAAACATACCTGGTTCCAGAGCAGCCATTGTCGCCATCCGTCAGGGATACAGTCGGCATAGCGCACGTCCACTTTGCCCGTTTTGGCCCAATGCTGTATCCACCAGGCCGGGCTATGAAAGCTCCAGAAATCCCAGCTCCAGTAAGGTTCCAGATGACTGGGAAGCCCATCCGCGAACTCGTGCTGTAGGCCGGGCACCACAATGCCGATCTGACCACCTGGCTTAACAAATCTGGCGTAATAGCCGAGATACAGGTCGTCGGTGCCAAAGTAGTGATAGGCGTCGAGGCTGATGAGGGCATCAAAGAAGCCATCGGCGTATGGCAGCGCGTGGGCCTCGGCATGGATTGGAAAGACTCGCTCCTGCATCTGAGCCGCACGAATGCGCTCCCAGTTGTCGCTGGCGCTGATCCACAGATCATTGGCCCACACCTGGATACCAAACTCTTTGGCGAGAAAGATCGAGCTGATCGCTTTGCCACAGCCCATGTCCAGCACTCGCATACCGGGCCGCAGCTCCAGCTTCTGACTCAACGCCTCTGCTAGCCAGAGAACATTCGGCCCCATGAGGTTTTCCAGCACCCACTCCGGGTCGTAGGCTGACGCGCGGGGATAGCCTTCAAGCTGAAGGCGTTGGGCTAGCGCTTCTTTGGTGAGCCCCATTGCCTATCTCCCTAAGCTGGACACGATAGAGCTTGCAGCGAATAGCATATGCTTGATAGGTACCTGCCCTATTGTAGCGGGTGCAGACGGACACCGCAATGCCAGATGTGCGCCCTTAACCCTCGGCAAGCGCCATATCGACCGCTGCCATCGCCTGCAGCCTGGTGGTGTCAAAGAGTGGAACCGGGCTATCCTGATCGCTGATCAGCAAGCCAATCTCGGTACAGCCCAGGATAATACCTTCGGCGCCAGCAGCGACCAGACGTCCAATCACCGCCTGATAGGCGCGCCGCGAGGCCGGCACAATCTGGCCCAGGCACAGCTCTTCATAGATGATGCGATGGACGGTCTCGCGATCCGGCGCGTCGGGAACCAGCACGTTGAGGCCGTAGCGATCAACCAGGCGTCCCCGGTAGAACTCCTGCTCCATCGTAAACCGCGTTCCGAGCAGGCCGACGCTGCGCATCTTGACATGCCGAATTGCCTCGGCTGTCGGATCGGCAATATGCACGAGCGGGATCGCGATGCGCTCCTGGATCGCGGCGGCAACCCGGTGCATCGTATTGGTACACACGACCAGCAGCTCGGCTCCCGCCAACTCAAGCTGATAGGCCGCCTGCGCCAGCAACTCGCCTGCGGTATCCCAATCTCCCTGCTGCTGGAGCCGCTCAATCTCAGCGAAATCGACCGAGAACAGCACGCAGCGCGCGGAGTGGAAACCGCCGAGCCGCGCCTTGACCTGCTCATTCACAGATGTTTACCCTTCAGGGCGGGAAGCCCAGGAGCTTCAGCCCTGGGAGGAACGCCCCTGCTTTAGCAGCTTTAGCCCAGTGCTTGCACAAACGTTCGGTTTGTGGTACACTTCATCGTGTATGAAGCTTATCGCGCAAGTCAAATTGAACCCCACGCCTGAACAGCACGCGGCACTCCTGGCAACTCTGGCCGAAGCGAATGCCGCCTGTGATGCGATTAGTGCTGTCGCATGGCAAGCGCGTGAGTTTCGACGGCACCCGCTCCAGAAACTCGTCTACCACGACTGTAAATCCTCCTTCCGCTTGGGCGCGCAAGTCCTCATTCGCTGTATTGCTAAAGTTGCCGATGCATACAAGCTGGATCGGAAGACCCAGCGCACGTTCAAGCCTCATGGCGCCCTTGCCTTCGACGACCGCAACCTGACGTGGTATACCGAACTCCACGCCGTATCGATTTGGGCGCTCTCTGGCCGCCAGTACATCCCCTACAGCGCAGGCGAGCATCAATGCACGTTGTTGCAGTCGCGCAAGGGTGAAAGCGATCTGGCCTACCACCGTGGCGCGTTCTATCTGCTGGCAGTCTGTGACGTGCCGGAGCCGGACGAGCAGACAGTTGACGGTGTGCTTGGGGTTGACCTGGGCATCGTCAACCTTGCCACGGATAGTGAGGGCGAACGCTACAGCGGACAACCTGTAGACCGCAAGCGCCGGTGCTACGCCGAACTGCGCAAGCGGCTGCAGCAGCGCGGTAGTCTCTCCGCCAAACGCCATCTACGAAAGCTGGCGGGCAAACAGCGCCGCTTTCAGAAAGACACCACCCATCGCATTAGCAAGCGGCTTGTTGCAAAAGCCAAAGACACGAAGCGAGCGATTGCGCTGGAAGACCTGACGCATATGCGCACGCGGATGACGGTTCGGAAATCGCAACGAGCACGGCACAGCAATTGGGCGTTTGCTCAGTTGCGGACGTTCATCGGCTACAAGGCACAATTAGTGGGCATACCGGTTGTGCTGGTTGATCCTCGCAAGACCAGCCAACGGTGCTACGCCTGTGGGCACGCTGAACGCCGTAACCGCAAGGGCCAGGCCGAGTTCTGTTGTGTCGTGTGTGGGCATAGCGCTCATGCTGATTGCAATGCTGCGCTGAACATCTCCTGGGCTGCTGTCAGACAGCCTATTGTCTCGGAGGCAGCTTCGGCTGTCGCGCCAGAGACAAGCCCAAGCCCTTGAGGCTTGGGTATCTGACCAGGCGATAGTACTCCGCCGAGGATTCCCAGCTCATGCCGCCGAGTAAGCCGATCGTTTTCATTGCACCCTCTCCATAGAGCCGTCTTTCAGGAGCCAGCATGATACAATAGCGCAGCCCAATTGGCGCTATGCTGCCGCGGAGCGGCAGCTCTCTATTGACATCGCTGGGCAGAGCATCGTGGGTACCCTTGCAGAGCATCGCCTGGGGTAAGCGCGAATGATGTGCGGTTAGGAGGAACCTGGCTGTGGCGCTATCCATGAAGCTGGCCTGGGGTGCCCTTGTTTGCCTCTTCCTCGTGCTTTCCGCCTGTGGCAGCGATACCAGCTCGCCTGCAAGCGATCCGCCGGGCGCACTGGTGCGGCTACAGCGGAATAGTGGCGCGACGACGCTGCCAGGTGATCTCACGGTGTTCAGTAATGGCGGGCTTCAGCTCTACTTCGACGCTCGCGGTGCCTTGCGCAAGACCGTCGCGCCCGCTGATCTGGCCGGTCTTCAGGCGGCGCTCACCGACCCGGCGCTCGGCAGCCTGGCGGATAGTTATCCAGCCACGCTCCCCGCCAGGGCTGGGGACACGCTGACAATCTACGGCCCCCATCGCCATATCATCCGCTACGATCCCGCGTCACGCGATCTTCCACCTGTATTGCAGCGTCTGATAGCAGAGGTTATGGCGCTGCGTAGCCGCTTTTAGCCGCGTTCACGGCAAGCGCCCTTCTCTACTCCTCCCGCGTGCCCAAATCCGAAGGGTTCGGGCTCAGCGCAATCGCATCCCTGGTTGTTCATGAGTACACTACCAACCATACCCTAGCGTATCGACATGCGCGGCGGAGCTTCTTGACAAGCCAAGATACTGTTATATAATGCGAGCGCACATCTGTTCTACACAGACAACAGGAGCGCATTCCATGGATCTTTCCCCTGAGGAACAGCGCCGAACCGTCATCAGCAGCCGTATTATTGATGCCCCCATCGATGCTGTTATAGACCCTATTGAGATGCGATAGCCCTGCATCCGCCACACCAAACGCAAAAACCAAAGGGAGTAGAGTCCATGACACGAGCTGCAATCGCGGAGGCGCGTGCCTTCGAAAGTTGGCACGACTATCAAGAGGCCCTCAAGCGCGCAATCGCGCCGCTCACCTCCGCACAATTGCAGCGACGGTTTCTGCCTGGTCTGCGCACGCCTGGAGAAATCGCCGAACATATCGTCTTTGGGCGCGCCCTGCATCTGCACCGCACGTTGGGCGAGAGGGCGGCGGAACTCACGTCGCTACTCCGGTGGGAGGACGCCGACAACCCACCGCACACTGCCGCCGAGATTCTGCAGGGGCTGGACCTGACCTGGCAGTTCATCACCACTTGTCTGATGCGCGGATCACCCACCGATGCTGTCCCCGAGCAGGAGGAACCGATCGTGCAGACGATCTGGGGGCTCCTCGACCACGACCTGCCTCACGCCGGTGAACTGTCGCTGCTGTTGGGTGCCTCTGGCCTGCCTGGGGTTGAGATGTAGCGCGCGGGGACGTATCCTTCAGTGTCAATCAGGTGCGTGTTCCCAATCAGTTAGGCCGACAGACGCGCCACCGCCGATATCGGCGCCCGTGTTGTCCATGGGCTACAGACCATCACTCAAACCCAGGAGGAACACCATGCTCGTTGAAACACAGGTAACCATCAACGGATCCAAGGCGGCGATCTGGGCCGCAATCACCAACATCGAGAACGCCGCGGAAATCATCAGCGGAATCGAACACATTGAGGTTGTCGAAAAACCGGCAAACGGGCTCGTAGGGCTAAAGTGGCGAGAGACCCGAATGCTCTTCGGCAAGCCAGCGACTGTAGAAAAGTGGATCACTGATGCTGCTGAGAACGAGTTCTACAAAACCAGAGCAGAAGATAATGGATTTGTATTCGTATCCACCATGCGTCTTTCAGAGAGCAGTGGCGGCATGACGTTAACGAGTTCTCATGAGACCAAGCCTCAGGGTATCGTTGCAAGATTACAGTCGCTCCCAATGTTTCTGTTCAAGGGCGTGGTGAAAAAGGCGCTCGTGCAAGACCTAAACGATTATAAGTCCACAGTTGAACAGGAACGATCGATTGCGGTCGAACGACGGCAAGGAGAGGCATCATGAAGTATCTTCTCACCTCGGCGGGCATCAAGAACGCGAGCATCCATAACGCGCTCATAGACCTCCTGGGCAAACCGATTGCCGAGTGCAGCGCCCTCTGCATCCCCACAGCTGGGTACGGACACCCCCAGGTCCAACCGTTCAGGGCATGGCGGTTCATTAGCGGACAAGAACCCGAAACCCCTATGTGCGAACTCGGTTGGAAGTCCTTGGGCGTGCTGGAACTGACCGCGCTGCCGAGCATTGACAAGGAACGCTGGGTCTCCTGGGTTCGGGAGACGGACGTCCTGCTGGTGAACGGCGGCGATACCTTGTATCTGTGCTACTGGATGCGGCAGTCTGGGCTGGCGGATCTCTTGCCGTCGCTGCGCGAGACGGTTTGGGTGGGGCTGAGCGCCGGGAGCATGGTGATGACCCCTCGTATCGGGCAGGACTTCGTCCAGTGGAAGCCGCCGAGTGGTTGCGATGAAACGCTGGGCATCGTGGACTTCTCGATCTTCCCGCACCTGGATAATCCGGATCTGCCGGAGAACACCATGTCTAACGCAGAAAGATGGGCGGCTGGTATCCAAGGCCCGGCATACGCAATTGACGACCAGACCGCCTTCAAAGTGGTCGACGGAACCGTCGAGGTCGTCTCCGAGGGGCACTGGAAACTGTTTACACCCTAACGCTGTGCGCCTCGTACAGCCCCGCTCGTCTTGCACCCGATCTGTGACATGGTGGCCTTTGAAAAGCCCGCACAGCCACAAAGGAGAAATCTGTGAGGACACAAGTCATCATCAACCTCCCGGTCGCCAACCTCCCGACGTCGATGGCCTTCTTCAAGGCACTCGGCTTTTCACACAACCCGCAGTCCACCGACGACACTGGCGCGTGCATCGTCGTCAGCGACACGATTCTTGTTATGTTGCTTACGCACGCTCGGTTTCGTGACTTCACGCCCAAAGCCATCTGCGATACGAGCAAGGCCGCCGAGGTTTTGCTCACCCTCAGTTGCGAGAGCCGTGAGCAGGTAGATGATCTCGTCGCCAGAGCGGTCGCCGCGGGCGGCTCGACCTACGACAAGCCGGAGGATTACGGCTTCATGTATACGCACAGCTTTGTCGACCCAGACGGCCATGGATGGGGGCTCGTCCACATGAGCGCCATGGCGGCGCAGGAGTGACTCGTGTGATTCAAACACGAAGACCATGCGGCCTAACAACCGCTTGCGCCGGACGCTCAACCGGCGGCACTGCGCTTGCTGGTTTCGTGCATTCATTGCTCCAATCAAGTGCGGCCTAACGATGCGTTCAAGCGGACTGCCGGGGACGCCACATCTTCAATCCAAGCGTTATCGGCCCGGCAGCCGCTTAACGCGGCGTTATACGCCATGTGAATGGCTAATGCCGGACCTTTCCAGTCAAGAATGAGAGGAAATGATATGGCTCTTAAGCGCATGGACAACGTCGGCATCGTGGTAGAATCCCTCGATACCGCCATCGCTTTTTTCACCGAGCTTGGCCTCACACTCGAAGGGCGAACCACGATCGAAGGAGACTGGGCCGGGCGCGTCACCGGACTGGGCCTCCAGCGCGTCGAGATCGCCATGATGGTCACTCCCGATGGCCACAGCCGGCTTGAGCTCTCGCGCTTTCTCACCCCGCCGGCAGTCGCTGATCACCGGAACGCCCCGGTGAACGCGCTCGGCTACCTCCGCGTCATGTTCACCGTGGACGACATCGACGAGACGCTCGTCAGGCTCCGCAAGCGCGGCGCGCAGCTCGTCGGCGAAGTGGTTCAGTACGAGGAATCGTATCGGCTCTGCTACATCCGCGGCCCCGAAGGACTGCTCATCGGGCTCGCCGAGCAGCTCGGGTAAAGCGTTCCCGTAGAGGCGCAGAAGAGCACGTGCCTTGCGGCAAGCGAACGGCCGTTGGGATACTTTCATTGGCGTATAACAACCGGTTGTAGCGGACGACCCGCTGCGCGGCCCGCCGCTGAGCCGGAGCGTGAGGCAGCCCGATGAGTGAGCAATCCGATGCGCTTGCGGTGCCGGTCAACGTCATGATGCGGCGACCGACGCTCGTTGGTGTTCCAGCAATGCCGATTCTGGCTGCGCCGCTGCTCGTCCGGCGCGCTCACGCGGAGGAGGCTGGAGCTTTAGCGGCGCTCTTGGGTCAGGCGTTTGAGACTGAGACGTGGGATGCGGCGGGTACTGAGCGTGAGTTGTTCTGTGACGAGACGGTCAGGGCGACGTTGGTGGTCGCAGCAGCGGGGCGGCTGGTGGCGACGGCGTCGTTGCAGGTGCGTCCGGACGTTCCGGCGTGTGGTTGGGTGCGGTGGGTTGCGACGGATCGGGATCGGCGGCGGGAGGGCTTGGCGCGGGCGCTGGTGATCGGTGTGCTTGCGATGGCGCGGCAAGTGGGATGTCGAGAAGCTCGTCTTCGTACGACGACCGATCGGTTGGCGGCGATACCGTTGTATTTGCAGTTGGGGTTCGTGCCACTTGTGAGGGGCGAGGCGGAACGCGAGGTGTGGGAGCGAGTGATCGGGCGTCTGAGCGGCGAGGCTAGTGGTGGTCGTGTTGGGCCGCCGAAGGAGGTATCTATGAACAAGTCTGAACTGTTGAATGGGGTGCGGGAAGAGTATCGGCAATGGGAAGCGCTTCTCAACCAAATTGGCGAGGCGCGTATGGAGCAGCCCGGCGCGGCTGCTGACTGGTCGATCAAGGACATCATCGCTCACCTGACGGGCTGGCGGCACAGAACGGTCGCCCGCTTACAAGCTGCACAACGCGGCGAAGGGGAACCGCCCTCATACTGGCCAGCGCACCTCCAAGCTGACGTGGATCTCGATGAAATCAATGCGTGGATCTACGAGTCCAATCATGAGCGCCCGGTGCGTGAAGTCCTTGATGAATCGCATCACGTATTTCAGCAGATGTTCGCTGCCATCGAAGGTTTACCCGATGAAGTCCTCAGCGATCCAGCGCGCCATCTTCCGTGGTTGGAAGTTGAATCCGTCAAACCGAGTGACTTCTTTGCCCATTTCCATGAAGAGCACGAGTCGGATATGCGGGCTTGGCTAGAACGAGTAAATAAGCAATAAGCGGCTACTTCTTTTCTTTCTTTATCCAGCTCGTTCCGTGAGGTACGTTATGCATTCAACTCTTCCCGAAGCACCCGCACGAGATGTTCGATTTCGCTCACGCTGGCGCGATCGAGTATGGCAAAGAGCGGAATAGCCGCGTCGTGCTCCACCAGAAGCGCAGCCGGAGTCAGCCCATAGAGCTGTGCTAAACTCTGCAGGCGATCAATCGAGGGGGCAATCGTGCCGTTTTCATACTTCACGATAATGGCATGCCTGAGGCCCAGGCGGTCAGCGACCTCGCGCACAGTGAGCCCGCTCTGTAAGCGTGCCTCGCGGAGACGACCACCTACTCGCACAGACAGGATAGCTTCAGTAGTCATTACTCCAACTCCATATCAGACTGTTCGAGCGCATCGATGTCGGCGCCGGTCAACGCACGATACTGCTGCTTGATGAATTGAATCGCCTCATCGTACCGAGCAGCCGGCAGATCGGTATAGGTGCTAATGCCAAATCGCTGATTGAACTGCCGCCAGCATGTGCGGATCGACTCACCACTGCGCCCGTCGGGCTTGCGTGTGGCCAGCGCCTGGCCCCAGGTCTGCACCAGCTGGTACAACGTCCCGCGTTGTGTGGATGAGAGACGTTGCTTTGACTGCGCCTCCAGCGCTTGCACCCGGGATTGGATCTCGCGCACCACCGTCGTCAGGTCGCGAAACGCAGCCCGCGCGCGATCCTGACTTGCTTCGAGCGTGCTCTGGCGTGCCCCTAATTCCTCAAGGCTTCGCAAGGCCAGCTCCAACCGATCAAGCTCGCGCAGATCTTCGACCTGGCGGCTGGTCTCTGGTAAGCCGGTGAGCTGTGAGAACGCGGCGCGAACCGCACCAACTAGATAGGCGCGCACATACTCGACGCGCTCCCGGATACCTTCGCTGACCCGCTGTGTCTGGACACCGATCAGCCAGACGGGTACATCGTCGAGCTGCAGGACATCGAGTGTGCGAAGTTGGTTGCCCTCGCGTAGGCGCAGCTGTGAGAGGTGGAGGAGATCATTCGTCCGAATACGGCGTCGCTGTGCTTCGAGTGCCAACCCAAGGGCCGCACACAGGTCACGCAAGGCAAGCCAGATCGTGCCGTCTGTGGTTCGTGCAGCCAGGACGACCGAATCGAAGAGCGTGATCGGAAGCTGCTCAGCTGCTTGCGGGGCCGATGCAGATGCGTCGCTCATGGTGCCTCCCAGTATTGGTTCTTACGTGGAACCAGATTGAATTATAGCACAGGTGTTTGTATTGTTCCAGGAAGGAACCAGCCACACTCTTCATGATCTCGCCTGGTTCCTTATGGGAACCGCGCGCGATCATCATGATCGAGCTCGGTTCCTCGTGAGAACCGGCCATCGTGATTGCGCTTGAGGATCTAGCTCCAATCAACTTATCCAGCCTGGTGCTCATTTCTGGTCGCCCTGGCCTCAGTCGAACTATATGATAACGCTACTACCAATGGCGCCTGGTGAGCGTCTGACGCATCTGACTGAGCGCTTGTTCTGCTTGATCGATCACCTGGAGCGTCATGGCGCCTCCAGGCAGTTGCTCAGCGCGCGATGCAATCGAGGCCAATGTCGTAGCTGCCTGTTGCAATGCTGCAAGAGCGGCCGTCTCAATAGTATCGTCTATGGATTGTCCAGCTAGAGTAGCTCCCCCTCGGTCTGAACGAGTGATGGATGTCGTGGCATCACTCGGAACCAGTGTCGCGGCGCCGCGACGATTGTTCTCCTCTTCACGAAGATCTGATGAAGCGGATGGGTCGGAGGACTTGCTTGTGACATCTTGCACAGATGTCGCGGCGCCGCGACGATTATCTGACGCAGACGTGGGTTCGCGTTGTTCCGGTCGCGTATACCCACGAATGAGCGCGCGAAGTGCATTGAGCGTCAGGTTTTCGTTGACCACGCGATCGGCCAGTTCAAGCGTGGCATCTGGTTGCTGCACATCGAGCACGCCGAGCTCCAGCATCTGGCTGATCGCGCGCGGCCGCTGCCGGAGACGCTCCTTGAGGCCGTCGGGAAGCCGATGAATACGTGACCGCGTGCTGACCCAGTCGGACGACTTGCCGAGCATCGCCCCGATCTCGGTCTGGTTCTTGTCACCAAACATTCGCTCGTGCCAGGCGACGAGCTGCGCCTCTTCGACAGGGTCAAGATCCTGGCGCTGGAGGTTCTCCTGCGCGCCGATCAGCAGCATCTGCTCGTCGCTAACCGAGCGCACGATGACTGGCAAGACGCATGGCTCGCCACGATCCATGCACACCTGTCGCCACGCCGCGCGCCGCCGATGGCCGTAGACGAGCTGAAACATACCAGATCGGCGCTTTTGCGGTTCGCCGTGCGGTCGCACAACCAGCACCCCCTGAAAGCCGGCCGCGCGCATCCCCTGGGCAAGATCTTCGACGCTCTCGTCGCTGAAGGCCTGGCGAGCCTGATACGGGCTATCCTCGATCAATGCATCCGCGATCTGCTGAACCTGCTCACCTGGCTGCGGCTGGCGATCGATCACCTGATCAATGGCCGCGTCGGCGCCAGCCTGCCCGCGCCGGCTGATCCATGTGCCTCGTTTGCTGCTCATGGCTGGGTCTCCAGAAAGGCGATGAGCTGCTCGGCCACATGCCGATACTCCTGCGCGATCATCGAGGTCGGCGCAAAGTCGGCCAGTGTCATCCCATGCGCCGGCGCGTCGGCAGCCGCGACGGCTAGTCGAATTGGCGCAAATCGTAGCGGCACCTGGAGCGCCTCCGCCTGCTGCTGGATTTCCTCCAACGCCGCCTGTGCATGCGCCGTGCCGCTGCGGTAGCGGGTCGGCAGCAGCCCCAGCAGATCGAGCTCGGGGTTAATGCGCGCATTGAGCCGCTGCTGCAACGCGTGGACGTGCTCGTAGCCATCCAGGGCCATGAAGCTGCACTCGACCGGTACCAGCAGCCAGCGCGGCGGTGAGCGCGTTCGTGACCGAGAGATCGATCCCTGGCCGGCAGTCGATCAGGATCAGGTCATACTCGTCGAAATGCGGCGTCAGCATATCGAGCAACACGTACTCGCGCCCCTCCCAGGGGATTGCGGTCTGGATCACCGCCTCTAACGCCAGAGTGGACGGTACCACATCGACGCCGGCGAAGCGCGAGGGACAGCGCACGCCGCCCAGCGAGGTCGCGCGACGCGCGAAGGCCTCGGTGAGCGAGATACTGGGCGTATCGTCCGGCAGGGCGACGCGCGTCAGCGACCCCTGTGGGTCTGTATCTACCGCCAGCACGCGCTTGCCCATCTGTCCGGCAAAGCCCGCCAGGTTGAGCACAGTGGTTGTTTTCCCAACGCCGCCCTTAAGATTGGCGACCGCAACGACGCGGTTGTTTGAATGATGTCCTGTCACCAAATTCCTCCTCCCTTGAACAAGTGCTCACTCTTCGTGCCCAGGCCTATCTGCCCAAAACGAAAATCTACACGTTTTAGTGTAACACGTATTCGTGTAGAACTCAAGCGGTCAGGTGCCGCTGTGGCTGCTGTGACTGATGATGCGAGCACATCGCTGCTTACCCCGGCGTGAGTCAGCGGCAGCGCATCCTTTTTCGGCAGAGCAGCAACATGGCATCGTCGGCGTACAGCCACGCCTGGTGCATGTGGAAGTCAGCTTCGCAGCGCGCATCAATCCAATATCTAATCTTTCAGCCGTATTGCTTCTCATGCGAAGCCCTCAGATGCCGCTGCCGATAATCTCCGGCGTTCAACCGGATCATCTCCTGGCACAATGCAGGGTCGCACATCCGTGAAAAGATGCGCCCATCGATCGCCTCGGGCGCGAGGTTGCTGGTGAAGACGGTTGGGAGCGCCTCGTTATAGCGGTGGTTGATCAACTGATACAGCTTCTCACGCGCCCAGGGCGTCGTGTTCTCGGTTCCCAGATCGTCAAGGATGAGCAGCGGCGCCTCACGGACAAGCTCAAAACGGTCGTCGTATGCGACCGGGCTATCAGGAGCGAAGGTTGCTCGCAGGTGATCGAGCAAATCAGGAACGATCGCGAAGATGACGCGCTGCTGGCGGCAGAGCACGACATTGGCTATTGCTGCTGCCAGATGGGTCTTCCCCGTCCCGTAGCCGCCAAAGAGGATGAACCAGCCCTGCGGCTGCTGCGCGTACTCGATGGCACGGAGATAGGCCCGTCGCACACCAGGCACGTTCGGGTCGAACCGATCAAAGGTTTTGTCACGGAAGGATTTGAGGTTGCTGAGTTGGTTCAGCTCTTCTCGGACGCGCTGCTCCCGCTCGGTCAGTTTGCACACACATGGAAACAGCACACCAAAATGTGGATGTCCAAACGGCACGGCACTGGCGTAGTAGCCAGCGCCGCCGCAGTGCGGGCATGGTGTGGTCGATCGCTCGTTGCCCTCAGCCATCGGTTGAAGTGGTGGATCGGTGGGCAGCCGCTGTCCATCGATGCCACCAACGCAGCTCGATAGCGCTGCCGAAACGCTTTCACCAATCGCAGCCCAGTTATCCTTACCTCTCTCGGCCGGATCCATCGTGACTTCCCCAATCTCCAATGCCTCACGCGCGCCGCGCCCGTAGCTTGTTCAGCGCTTCGACCTCTGTCAATCCTTCTTCGTCCAGGTACAGCATCAAATACTGCTTATCCAGATCGCTGGCGTCAGGTGGTGCGATCGCCTCCACCCGCGCCACAAGTTCGTGTGTGCGGGCAACGTTGGCAGCTTCTGATTCGGAGGCATCGCTCGGCCTTGGCTGCGAAAGCTTGCCCCGCAATGCGCGCAGTGCGTTCACAATGCCTCCTTGCTGCGAGCCGGCTGCTTTCTTCTGCTCAACCACAGGCCACACGCGCTCCAGTGGAAGCTCGCCTAATTCGTGTGCGACACGTGGGTTGATATCGTTCTCGATCAGGTACAGTTCCGTCTCTGTGGCGAGATCGGAATGACCACCACCAACACCATTGGTGCTCTCGCGCGCTGGTGGTGGTGGTTTCTCATGACTCTTTTCATGATTCTCATGATTCTGAGTCCTGCGTTTCATGCCTTTGGGAAGCTGTAAAGAGCCATCGGGAGTGCCAAATTGATCACCAGGAGTGATCCGTTTGTCACTCGCGGTGATCGATATGTCACCGCGAGTGCCATTTTTATCACCAGTGCCATTTTTGTCACTGGTGCCATTTTTGTCACTCGTCGTCGCATCGAGAAGTGCCCGGATATCGTCAAGTGTCGCGCCGCCGTCGAGCGCGGCGCGGATTTTCGCGAGGGTTAGCGAGTCCTGGGCCTCATCGACGCTGGTCTTGAGCAGATAGCGCTCTTCGCTGTCGAGGCTGCGAAAGCGCTCCATCCAGCGATACTCTTCCAGCTCGGCAAGCCAGCGGAAGACGCTGCGCCGAGTGGTGTGCATCAGCTCAGCCAGGCGATCGGGATCGCAGTCGATAATCGGCGCTTGGGAATTCCACGGAATGGTGATCAAACCCCAGCCGGCCAACCTGGTGACGTATCCTTTGACTGACCGGTTTGCCATCAGCCAGATCCCAACGCCCAACAGCGGTATCCCGATCAGCAGGCTGAGCAGAACCAGCCGAGAAGCGCCGACATGGAGGGCATTCACCACGGTATTCGGAATCAAGTAGCACGTAGCAAGCACTAGAAGCAGCCCCGGCAGCAGCGCCGGAATGGTGAACGTGGCCGCGCTTAAGATCATCGCCAGCAGGCTCAACGTACGCACCACCATAAGCGCTTCCTTGATCGGCCTCCAGAGATCGCTGATCGCCTGGCTGCGCAGCGCCGTTAAGTGCTGCCCAAAGCGCGCATCATAGCAGACGAGCGCACCTGCGAGGCATAACAGCAGGGTCGTGGCGCTCAGGCCCCAGCTTGGATACATCAGCCGGGCCAGCGCGATGCTCAGCACTATCTCGCCGTATGCAATCGCGCACAGCGCGGCCAGCATCGCAAGCAACGCCCCTAATGATCCGCAAAGGTATGCCAGCCATGCTGCGCCGCTGTGAATCCATCCCGCAGCCCGGCGATCCAGCACTGCCGTGTTCGGACCCGGGCCGCGCTGGTCAGCGGCCCTCGTTACCGAGAGCAGCCCAGCACCGCGTGGCGCGCTATCGCGCGGCGTCAGCGGGCCGGCGGTCGGGTGGCATGCCGGCGCCGGCGTTCCAGCACCCGTCGGTCGGTCCAGGGCACACCCGGCGGGGTCACCAGTCCGCGCTGGTGGAGAATCGCGGCCAGCCGATCATCGGCGTGACTCGGCGCCCAATCCCCCATCAGCGCCACCACACGCGCATCCCGTCGAGGCGCAGCGCCCAAGGGCGGGCGGCTTCCCGGCACCGTCGTGACCCAGCCGGTCGGCCAACCGCTGGGGCTGCGGGTGTGCCCCGCTTGCGAAAACCAGTCCCGGCTGACATCCGGGATCACGGCGCGCCGCATCCGTTTGCGTTCGACCGGCGTGGTCGTGGCCGCCATCCAAACCTGCGGCAAATCATCGACCAGGCGGGCCAGCAATGCGCGGTCGGCTGGCGACCAGGGAGCCAGCGCAGCGGATGCCCTGCAACAACGCTTCGCCGTGCCGCGGCGCGCCCACACGATTGGCACATTGCGCGTGCTTTTGCACCAACCGCGTGCGGTTGCTCAAATACGGCTCCCAGCTGATATAGGCGGGCTACCCGTCTTGAACCACGACCGGCCATGCATCGAGTGGCGGCCGGGCGCGCGCAGTCGCCTGCGGAGAATACGTTCTGCCACTTGGTTGCGGCGGCCAAACGCGCCCGCTCCGGCATCGGCCGGATTGGTCAAGCCCAGCGGCATGGCGGCATCCCTGGCGCGCTGCCAGCCCACGTGCCCCCGATCCGCGCCGCGCGTACGGGCGCGCGGCAGTTGCACGTCGTGCGCGCGGAAAGACCGCCGGACCGCGTGCGCGCGCCCCAGGTGCGCGCAGTGCGCGCCGAGCCGTCGCCGCGGCGCTTGCACCGCGGGATGCGGATCCCGTTGGACCCGTCCAGCGCGCCGGCGGCGGCGGCCGACCGGCACCATGTGCGCCAGTGCGCCTTTGCGTGGGTTGTGCCGCCTGCCACCCTGGCGCCGCGCTTTGCTGGCATCCCGGTCGGCGTGGCTGAGGGTCCCCTTCCGTCCCCACCACCAGCGGTCGCCCGCGTCGCGTGGGTCATATACCCCAGCCGCGTCACCCATCACGGTGCCCGACCAGGCGGCCAACGCCAACACGCGCGACCAATCCGAGCACGCGCGTGCCAACCGCGAGCCGTCCAGCACCACCCCGATCCCGACCTGGTCGAGACTCCTGGCCCTGATCCGTGCTTGCAAGCCGGTGCGAATGCGTGCAGTGGCACCCGCGTGCCCCTGATCGTCAGCACTCGTGCTCACCTGCGCCGCGTGCCAGCCCAACCCACCGGCGCGCTGGGCCAGCGCAGCGTGGCGTGCGGCCCTTTCCGCATG
>WNGB01017936.1_pt1 | contig 17275 bp, 15 predicted proteins | sample 5400681 | NCBI WGS metagenome assembly WNGB01 (sample SAMN13153367, study PRJNA577476) | soil metagenome | isolation source: 115 cm soil or saprolite under grassland replicate 2 | place: USA:California | collected 2016-06-15 | reverse complement strand
GCTCCAGTTGAACGCGTTGCTCCTCCAGTTGCGTTTGCAACCGGTGGCATCCGGCACAGACGCTCGTTGCTGCTTCTGCCATGCCCACGTTCTACTTTCGGCTTGCCGCATCGGCGAGATATGGCCGTGAACGCTCACGGAGAAGAATTGTCGGAAAGCCGCCTGGCTGTCCTGTGGCGACGCGACCCCACCTCTCGACATCCTTGCCGGTCGGCAACGATGCTTTCGAGAGTCTTAATCGAACACCCCTCCCGGCTTGCGCCGCTCAAACACACCCGGGGGCGCCCGCTCCGCAGCGTTCCTCGCATCCCTCGTGGAGGGAAGGATTCTGCCAACCGAGCCCTCCCGCTCGCCAAGCCAGGCAGCCAGCGCCACGGCCAACACCAGGTCGTCATGGTCCCGCTCGCGCCAACTCCCGAACGTCTCGTTCGCCGCGAGGGTCACCTTGACCCGGAAGTTCTGCAGCTCCGATAAGAGAGTTTCTGCCTCTGCAAGTGCGCTCGCCACCTTGAGCCGGCCTTGCTGAAGCAGCACTTGCAGCGTACTTACCAGCTCCTTTTTAGGGACATTGAACCCGCCACCCTCTGACAGTGGAACCACCGTCACAGAGGCGCCCGCTGTTATCGTGATCGGCCGGAGCCTCGCCGCTATCTGCGCTTGGCGGAACACGTCATAGACTGCCCGGCCAATGCCTGTCAGGTCCAGCGCCAGGGAAGCGTGCTTCAGGGGCGCGTTCTCAAACCGCTTGCGCACGTCCTCGACGATGGCAACGTAACTCGTTCCCAAGGACCAGCGCTCAAGGTGTCGGCAGTCCCAGCGGTTGCAGCTATGGCCGTTGTCTTCGACCCGGTTCCGCTGCAGCACAGCGAAGGCGCTGGGGTCGGACGCTTGCCCCAGGTCCAGCCCGGCAACGAAGAAGTCGGCCAAGGCTTCACCTCGAAAACAACGGCCGCACATCATCGACCAGCGCCGCCATGATGGCCGCGTGGCTGAAGACGGCGCCCTCGGCGTCCTCGAAACTGCAGTCGTACTCTTGCCGATACCAGCGCTCCCCCATCGCCTGCAACTCTTCCGCCAAGAACTCCGGGCTGATCCGCGGGCACTGCCGGGCGGTCACCTCGACGCGGTCCCAGCGGCCCCTGGACTTCCACGCCTCAAAGAACCATCCACGTTTTCCGAAGGGTGTACTCAGGCCAATAATCCGACCCTGGCTCACGGCCAGCATCGGCCTGACGGCGCGATAGAGCGCATCCGGCACCCGTGCGGCCTCGTCGATGATGAGCAGGCGCACGCCGCTGAAGCTCCGAATTGTCTCTTCCTTGCCAGGCAGACTCACCACCCGCGAGCCGTTCGCCAGCGTGATGCTCAAGGCGCTCTCCTGCCTCGCCCTGACTGGCCTGCCCAGCGCCTGGTAGAGCGGGATGAACTTGTCGCGGAACAGCTCGCCGGCCTGCCGCTGTGACCTGCTCAAGACCAGCACCAACGCGGGAGCCTCAAGCAAGACGGCCTTCAGCGCCAGCGCCGCCGCGGTCAAGCTCTTACCTGCCTGTCGGGAACAAAGGAGTAAGATCCTCTGAGAATCCCTCTTGAGCAGGTCGGCTTGCCAGCGGTCGGGCTGCAGTCCCGACGCTACCAAGATCGTCGAGGGGTCCGCCCTCACCGCCCGGATCGCTGGCGAGTCCGCAGCCCGGAGCGTCTGCACCTCCGCCCGGATGCGTTCCAGCTCCCGCCGCAGGGTTGCCGCTCGCACGCTTCACCGCCTCCAGTTCACGCCGCAACTCGGCTAACTCGCGAAACACCGCGGCCTGTTCCTCGATCCGGAGCAAGACACTCAGGCCAACGAAGAGGCAGTTGCCTACCTTGGCGTCCAGCTGCCCACGCCGCACCTCGTTGAACACTGCCGACCCCGCCGTCTTCATGTCCTGGACCGTCTCCAACGGCAGGTCGGGCGCGTCGGAGAGAACCGCCGGCCGCCGGTGCGCTCCCCTGCCCCCTGCTCTCTGCGCCTGCTGCCGATCCTCTGCCCGGTCCGGCGCATGGAAGAAACAGCGGTCGCTGCCCGTCAGCGGCCGCGCTCCGCAAGGGCTGCCATCCGTCCGCTTGGCCGTGCATTGCCTCGCCTCTGCCACCGCGTTTTCCCCCTCCCCCGGATTACCCGGGTAGTCCCTCCTCGTTAGTCGGCTTCGCCCGTCTGGCGCTCACAACCTGACTCTGTGCCCCCTGGTTGAAAGCGTCCCTTGGCTCCTGCCTCCACAAGCGCCGCTGTTTGCTCCTCCGTCCGGGGCTTTTCTTTGCTCAAAAGAACGGGTCGATCCCCTCTAGGATCTCGTCATCTTCCGCGTTCATGGAATCGTTGTGCGTTTCAGCGTCCGAAGCGTCCGAAGCGTCCGAAAGTTCGGCTTCGTCTGGCCACCCCTGGGCAAGTTGATCGTCTGGGGTCTCGGTTCGGACGCTCTCGGACGCTTCGGACGCTCTTTTGCACGACTGTTCCACGGAAATGACAATGATACGGTCATTCCGCTTGCTTCCGTCCCTGCCGAACTCCAGGCGAATGCCATCCTTGCGGAGATTTTTCATGATGCGCCGCAGCATTCCCGACAGCACATGCGGCATCTTCGGCCAACCCCTGCTCTTGGCCTTCTTCTCGGGAACTTCCCGCGTCAGCTCCTCAAGCAATTGCTGGCCTGTGCCTTGCCAGCGAGTTTTCCCCGCGAGCAGAGTGCGGAGCGGGTCGTAAAGAATGCTGGCCTCAAGCGCCCTGCTGTTCACCTCGTTGCGGTTGTCTTCGTAGGCGTCGAGGAATGTTCCAGGCGCCCACCCCAACCCGCGGCCGGCGGCTTCAGCCAATTGGGCGAAGTCTGCCATGCGCGGCAAGCCTTCCGTCGCCACCTCATCGCGGTGGCGCAATGCCAGCGAGAGCGCTGTGAGGAGCGCCCCGAAAATCCTGTGCTTGGCTTCACTGAAGCGTCCCCAGAACTCCCGCTCCGTCCTGCGGGCGTGTTCCGGCAATTCGGGGAGGTGAAACACAATGCCGCGGTCGAGGAGGTCGGGTCGCAACGCCAGTTCCTCGATGCCGTTGAGCACCACGGGCCGCTGAACGTCGAGGAGGATTTCATCGCTGTCGGTGTAGAGTTCACGGGTCGCAAACCCGCCACCCGTGGAGAGCCGGCAAAGGGCGTCGGAAAGCCAGCCGTCTCTGCCGAGGTTGGAGAGGTTGTCGAGGGTCATGAGCCAGCTGTTGCTCGCGGCGATGACGAGGTCGCGTTCGTCGCGCGGCACGGTGCGCAGCGGCGCCTTGCTCGGGTCAATCAGTTCGCGGAGCACCCGCGAGATAGTAGACTTTGCGCTGCCCTGTTCGCCGTGCAGGTTGAGGACGGGGTAAGGCCCGGTCGGGTGAATGGCCTGGACTAACCACCCCACGACAAGTACCCAATCCTCTTTCTCAGGGTCGAGGTTGAGAAAGGGCCTGAGTTCGTCGAGGGTGCCGCCCTTGCGCGGCTCGGGTAGAGCCAGCATCCCGCGAGGTCGGCGGAAGTGGATCGGCGAGTCGTTGACGATGCGCCAGCCGCCGGCGTCCACCTCGACAACTCGCCATTCCCGATCCGCCAGGTCGATATACACCTTGCCATTGTCCTGCGCTGTCCGGCACCACACATTCCGCTGCTCGCCTTCGTAGCGGGCGCGGCCTTCGAGGACGTTGAGCACGTCCTGGAGAATGCCACCGCTCGCGGCTTTCTTTGTCTTGAGGTAGAACTGCCTGGCGAGCCAGTTGCGGAAATCTTGCCGCTTGACGGGCAGCGTTTCCTCATGCTCCTGGCCGTCAACCTCGACACGAACGACGGCGAATGCAGTCAGGTCCGGCGCGTGAAAGAACACTTGATCCTTGACAAGCGAGAGGAGGACTGCAGCCTGTGGCGGCGTCTTTTTGCCGCCTCTGGAACGGGTCTGTTTTTGAGCGTCCGAAGCGCCCGCCTTGCCATTGCCGGACACCTTGGGCTGAACATGCTGGAATGAAGTGCGCCTCATGCGGCTCCTCCCTCGACCGCGTCCAGGAGTCGGGCTAGCGCCTGCATTGCGTCGGGCCGTTCAGCCAATCGTTCGAGCAGCCGCAGAAGCAGGGTGTCCGTGTGGGCTTCCTTGGCTTCCGCTCTCGCTTCCGGTGCTGTGGTGACGAACCTCAGTAGCCGCGGCGGGAGCGGCCAGAGTTTCGCCTTCGCCAACTCGACCAGATCCTCGGCCTCGAACAAGCCGACGTAGTTCCACGGCTGCCGCGCCGGCCTGTCCTGGACGCGATCAGCGAAGTAGCGTTCGCGGGCGCGGCAGAGAATCGCCTTGATGGCCTCGCCGCTCCGCTCGGTGGAGGTTGCCGTGGTCAATGGCCACCTCCCTTCGCCTCCTGCTCGCGCCGAACCTGCTGGCATGCGGCCCGCCGATGGGGAAGCACCTCCGGGCGTCTGCCCAGCGCGATGAGCAGCCGAGACAGGGCGGCCACCAGATCCTCTCTCGGCTGTGGTTTGGCTGGGGTCGGAGGCGTGGTCTGGGGATTGTCAGCCCGCATGGGACACCTCCTGTTCGGGGAGATATCCGCGACGGCGCAACTCCGCTTTCAGTTCGTCGATGCGGTCCGCTGGAAACAAGCGGTACAGTCCGGCTCGTGGAACCGGCAACCCAAGGGCGTCGATCACGCGGCGGAGTTGCCAAGCCGCAACCCCAAGTTCCGCAGCAAGCCGCCCTGTCGTGAAATGTGTTGGCGTGGTCACAGGTGCCCCTGTTAGTTAGATGACAGGGGCAGCAAACCACATGAGGGATGGGACAAAACAGGGACACAACCGGTTGTGTCCTCATTTTTCAGGACAGATGGTCATTTTCTGTCGCGCCCATTCACGACGCATCACTTGGGGGAAGTCTTTGTAAGGTGGGAACTTCTTCAGGTTGGAGAACTCGGTTCGACAAGCAGCGTACACGTCCTTCCAATCCTTCCCTTCGCCTCGCAACTCGTGGGCGCGCCGGGCAAGGGTTGCATACTTTGGCGGCGCTCCTCCCTTGTTGCGTGCGGCGGCGATGATCTGAGATTCAAGCGCCTCGTGCTGAACTTCCAGCCCCAGGCGCAACGTGTCGAGAAAGCGTCTCGTGTCAGTCAGGAGTTGCGGGTTGGAAACCACCATGTGCCAATGCACGCGATACAGGGAGAGGTTGTCCACGTCGATCCTCCACCGATCAAGCAAGGTGCAAAACTGCGCCGGATCGGCGAGAACGCCGGTACGGAGCGCATCTTTCCTCAGCGCTTCCGATTCGCCCCTGATCTGGTTGCGGCAGTGGTCCCGCCAGGCGACGGCTTGATTCAATCGGTCTTCCCATTCCTTGCTGAGCTGCTTTCTCTCCCTCACGCACGCGGGCGTAAGCTGCCCGGTCTGGATGCTGCGCTCTTCGGGAAGGTCAGGCTTGGCGACGGCCCGGCTCTGGCATTCTCTTTCGGCCGTCTCCACCTCATCGAGAATGTTCAGGCAGCGCCTGACGCGATCGAGGGCCTCGGTGAGTGTCTGAAGGGTAAACGGAACGCCCAATGGCGTCGAAGGGTGCATCACGGGTTCCTCACTTTGGCATCGGGCCAGCCAGGGCGCCGGGGCGGAAAGTGAGAGACCGCCCACGGCACCGCTGGCCGCTTGGCCAAGCGGTTTGCAACCCGCCAGGCCGTCCCGATACTCTGATCCTACCTTACCAGCGCGGCGCGGTCGAGACTGGTCAGCAGGGGAACACGAACGGCACCTTGAGAATCGGATTTTCCGGTTGTAACTGGTGCGCGTTCAGCTGGCGCAGCGCTTCGTACAGGGCGATGCCCACCGCCGTCGCCAGGTTCAGGCTGCGGACCTGCCCAGCCGGCATCGGGATGCAGAGCGCCCGTTCCGCATGCCGCTGGAGCAGTCCCGGCGGCAGGCCGTTCGACTCGCCCCCAAATAAAAGACAATCGCCATCTTGATAGACGACACGGGTATAAGGCAGCGTCGCGTGCGCTGTGAAACAAAACAGTCGCCCGTGAGCCGGCTGGCCGGCTTCCCAGAAGCGCTCGAAGTCCGCGAGGCAATCGTGGCGGCGCACGTCTACCGCGGACCAGTAATCGACGCCGGCGCGCCGCAGCGAACGGTCATCGAGGCGGAAGCCAAGGCGGCCGATCAGGTGCAGGGCGGCTCCGGTCGCGGCGCACAGCCGGGCGATATTGCCGGTGTTCGGCGGGATTTCCGGTTCGAGGAGAGCGACGTGCAGCATGATGCCATTCCGGAAGAGAGCGACTCGGGCCGGTGGCGCCGAGCGTGCCGATTTTGCGCCTTTGCGCCTCTGCGAGAGGCGCGTTTTCCCTGGATCGCCCACACACCGGCCGCGATTCCTCAACGATGATACTGTATGGACGCGGAACAGCTCCCGGATCGGCGCCCCTGAGATTCCTCTGGAGTTCCCCTCATGACCGATCGCCGCGGTTGGCGTCTCGATCTCGTGGCCTCGGCCCTGTTGCTCCTCGGCCTGCTCGTCGCCCTCTGTGTCCTGAGCTACGACCCGCCCGCAAGGACCGCGAACGTCTATCCACCGCCACCGGAACCTGACCGTTTGCTCGGTCCGCCCGGGGCGTGGCTGGCGGGCGAACTGTACGACACGCTCGGCGGCTCGGTCTACGTGCTGCTCGGGAGTTGGTTCGTCCTGGTGCTGCTGCTGTTCGTGCGGAAAAGTTTCTGGACGTGGTCACGCCGCCTGGCAGGCTGGCTCCTACTCCTGCCGTGCTCCGCGATCGTGGCGGATGCTCTCGGGCCGGAGGTGCTCGCCGGTCCTCTGCCCGGCCCTGGTGGTGCCCTCGGCGCCTGGCTGGCGTCTGTGGTGCGCGACACGTTCATCTCGCCTTGGGGCGCACTGCTCGTGGCCGGCGCCGTCCTGCTCGGCCTGGTGCTCGCCGCGGATGTCCTCCTCCTGCGTTGCGGTCGTTGGCTCTGGCTGGGCTGTCGTGGCACGGTTCTTCTGCTCGCCAAGTTGTCCGCGAGCGTCCCACAACCAGCGCAGATCGAGGATCGAGGATCGAGGATCGAAGATCGAGAAGAAGAGTTTGGCGATCCTCAAATACCGATGCTCGATCCGCTGCCCCAGGCCCCCGACCCGGGGCCGACCGCCGTGCCGCCGCTGCGCATCGTGCGTCCGGGGCCAGCGGCGGACGGCGAGCCGTTCGACGGATACGAGTTGCCGCCGCTGTCGCTCCTGGAGGACGCCGCCCCGTTCCCGCAGGAGGACCACGACCGCCATTTGCGCGAGCAGGGGGCCTTGTTGGAGAAGACGTTCGCCGACTTCGGCCTCAACGTCCGCGTCGTCGGGGTCAACACCGGCCCGGTCATCTCGCAGTACGAGATCGCTCTCGAAACCGGCCTGCGCGTCAACAAGGTTACGACCCTTGCAGACGACATCGCCCTCAATCTCAAGGTGCCGAGCGTGCGCATCGTCGCCCCAATCCCCGGCAAGAACACGGTCGGCGTCGAGGTGCCCAACGAGTATCGCGCCGAGGTGCGCCTCAAGGACGTCATCCTGGGCGCCGGCAAAAAGGCCATCAAGTCCAAGGTTCCCCTCTTCCTCGGCAAGGACACGGAAGGACGAGCGCTGGTTTACGATCTGGCGGAAATGCCGCACCTGCTTATCGCCGGTCGCACCGGCACCGGCAAATCGGTGTGCCTCAACGCAGTCATTCTGAGTGTCCTGCTCACGCGCCGGCCCGATCAGGTCAAGATGATCCTGGTCGATCCCAAGCGGACCGAGCTGATCGAGTTCGGCAAACTGCCGCATCTGATGTGTCCCGTCGTCACCGACACCAAGAAGGCGGAGGCGATCCTGTCCTGGGCGGTGGACAAGATGGAGGAACGCTACGACCTGCTCAGCCGGGCACGCGTCCGCAACATCGCCGCTTACAACGAACTCAGCCTGGAGGAGATCTATCGTCGCGTGCAGCCCGCTGACGAGGAGGATCGCCAGCAGATCCCCGAGTGCATCCCGTACATCATCCTCATGATTGACGAGCTAGGCGATCTGATGATGCAGATGAAGCGCGAGATGGAGAGTCACATTATCCGGTTAGCGCAGAAATCGCGGGCTGCGGGGATTCATCTCGTCGTGGCGACGCAGAAGCCGACCGTGGACGTGATCACCGGCCTGATCAAGTCGAACCTGCCGGCGCGCATCTGCTTCCAGGTGTCGAGCCGCACCGACAGCCGCGTCGTGCTCGACGAGATGGGCGCCGACAAACTGCTCGGCAAGGGCGACATGCTGTTCCTGCAGCCAGGCACGAGCACGCTGGTGCGGGCACAGGGGACTTACGCCAGCGATCGCGAGATTACGCGAGTGGTCGAGCATCTGGAGTGCGAGCCATGCTTCGAGCAGGAGCTGATCGAGCTGCGCACGAAGGCCACGCCGGGAGGCGGCAGTTTCCTCGAAGGGTTGCGTGCGCGCGACGAGGTCTACGAGCAGGCCATCGAGATCGTGGTGCGCGAGGGGAGAGGCAGCGTGTCGCTGTTGCAGCGGGCGCTCGGGATAGGCTACGGGCGGGCGGCGCGGCTGATCGATTTCATGGCGGAGGACGGCATCGTCGGCGCTTACAACGGCAGCAACGCGCGCGAGGTGTTGTTCACGCCGGAACACTGGGAGCAGGTCAAAAAGAGCGGTTGAGTGGCGTCAGAACCCCTCCCCCAACCCCTCCCCTGCGAGGAGAGGGGAGAAGAACGGCCTGTCTTTCGCCCCTCTCCTCGCAGGGGAGGGGTTGGGGGAGGGGTTTTCATCACAGCTGCGTCTCGGCGATCTCCAGCGCCCGCAGCAATCCCATCGCCTTGCTCAGCGTCTCCTCGCGCTCGCGCTCCGGGACACTGTCGGCGACGATCCCCGCCCCGGCCTGCAAGTAGGCCGTCTGCCCCTTGAGCACCATCGTGCGCAGCGCGATACACGTATCCATGTTGCCGCTGAAGTCCACATAGCCAACCGCCCCGCCGTAAGGCCCGCGGCGGCACGGCTCCAGTTCGTCAATGATCTCCATCGCGCGCACCTTCGGCGCGCCGCTGAGAGTCCCCGCCGGCGCGCGCACCTTCGGCGCGCCGCTGAGAGTCCCCGCCGGCAGGCAAGCGCGCAGGGCGTCGAAGGCCGACTTGCCCGGCTGCAAGCGGCCGGTGACGTTGCTGCAGATGTGCATGACGTGACTGTAACGCTCGACCGTCATCACGTCGCTCAGCTGCACCGTCCCGTAGCGAGCCACACGGCCGACGTCGTTGCGGCCCAGATCGACGAGCATGATGTGCTCGGCGCGTTCCTTGGGGTCGGCGAGCAGTTCGGTGGCGAGGCGATCGTCTTCTTCCTCAGTCTTGCCGCGCGGCCGCGTGCCAGCCAGGGGCCGGATCGTGACGCGGTCGCCCTCGACGCGCACCATGATCTCCGGCGACGCCCCGACCAGGCACAGCGGCCCCGTCTTGAGGTAGAACATGAACGGGCTGGGGTTGACCACGCGCAAAGTGCGATAGATGTCGAACGGCCGCGCCCGTGTTTCCGTGGTGAGCCGCTGACTCAGGACCACCTGGAAGATGTCGCCGGCCTTGATGTACTCCTTACACTTCTCGACGGCGGTCTCGTAGGCACCGGGCGCGAAGTTGGACACAAAGCCCACGGGTGGCGACCCGTGGGCGTGAACGGTGATGTCTGTGAGTTGCAAGTCGGCGACGCCTTGCTGCAAGCGCTCGACGAGGCGGTCAACGCGCCCGCAGGCGGCCTCGTAACTGCGGTGGGGGTCGGTGGCATCGATGCGGGCGTGGGCCACCGCGGCGACGGTCTTGTTGATGTGGTCGAAGATGACCATGCGATCGTAGAGCGCAAAGCACAGGTCCGGCAAATGGCGGTCGTCGGGCGGCGGCTTGGGCAGACGCTCGACGTACCGCACCGCGTCGTAGCCGGCGTAGCCGACGGCGCCGCCGAGGAAGCGCGGCAGACCAGGCAGACTCGGCGCCCGATAGGCGGACAGGATTTCTTCCAGCAGGCGGAGCGGGTCGGGGTGTTCGAGTTCGCGCGGCGGTGCGGCGGCTTCCAGGATCAAGACGCGGTGATCGAAGGCTTGGAAGCGGAGAAAAGGGCCGGAGCCGAGGAAACTGTAGCGGCCGAGGCGTTCGCCGCCGATGACGCTCTCGAACAAAAAGGCCCAATCGCCCTCCTGAATCTTGCAAAAGGCGGAGACCGGGGTAAGCGTGTCGCCGATCAGCTGCCGATACACGGGAACCAGGCTGTGATGGCGGGCCAGTTCAAGGAATTCAGCGAGGGAGGGCCGGTAGCGCGTCATGGCGGGGGTATCGTATCGAGCGCTCCGTCCCGAGTACAGAGCATCGAATCCATTTGCCGTAGCGACAAGCGGCAGGCCGCTTGTCGCTACGGCAAATGAGCAAATGCAACGCGCTCCAGCCACTGTGCGCGGGTAGAATGCCTCGGATTCCTGGAACCCTCCTCCTCCGAGGTGCCACGCGATGAAGGCCATTCTGCCCCCGCTGCTGTTCGCTGCCTCCTTGCTCTTGCCCCGCGATCTCGCTGGCGGCGAGCAACAACCCGCCAAGATCGGCCCGGTCGCGGCCGATACGGTCCTGCTCAACGGTAAGATCTGGACCGTCGCCAAGGGCCGGCCCGAGGTCGAGGCCCTTGCGGTGTGGCGCGACCGCATCGTCGCCGCCGGCAGCAGCGCCGACGTGCGGACACTCATCGGCCCTGCCACGAAGATCCTTGATCTGGGCCAGCGCCGCGTTGTCCCCGGCTTTCATGACAGTCATGTCCACCTTCTCAGCTCTGGAATGCGCCTCAGTCAGGTAGCTCTCAAGGACGCGAAGGACGAGGCCGAGTTCGGCCGTCTGCTCCGCGAGTTCGATCGCAAGTTGCCGCCTGGCCGCTGGCTCCTCGGCGGCGACTGGGACCACGATCGCACCTTCAACGGCAAGCTGCCTACCGCCGAACTCATCGACAAGTACGTCGCCAACCGCCCGGTGTTCCTGCGCCGCTACGACGGGCACATGGCGATTGTCAACACGCACGTGTTGAAGCTGGCCGGCATCACGGCAGCCACGCCCGACCCGGCTGGCGGCGTGATCGTGCGCAAGCCCGGCGGGAAGGAACCGAGCGGGGTGTTGCGCGATAACGCGATGGGCCTGGTCAGCGGTCTGGCGCCGCGCCCCACCGAAGCGGAGATCGTCGAGGGGGTGTGCGCCGCGCTCGCCGAGGCGGCCCGCTACGGCGTCACCAGCGTGCAGGACATGGATGGCAGCGATCCCGCGACGCACCGCACATTACTGCGCGTTCTCCAGAGCATGGCGCGCTCGGGTCGTTTGACGCTGCGCATCCGGCTGTACGCGCCTCTGGGGACATGGCGCAGCCTGGCAGACGTCGGGGTGGAGGTCGGCTTCGGCGACGTATGGATCTCGATCGGGAGCCTCAAGGATTTCATCGACGGTTCGCTCGGCTCCAGCACGGCGAAGATGTACGAACCGTACCTGAACGAGCCGGACAGCACGGGCATCTTCGTGCGGCCGTTAAGCAAATTGCGTGAGAACATCCTTGCGGCGGACAGAGCGGGGTTAGCGGTTGCGATCCATGCCATCGGCGACCGCGGCAACGCGGAACTGCTCGACCTGTTCGCAGAGGCGGCCAAGAAGAACGGGGCGCGCGATCGCCGTTTTCGGATCGAGCATGTCCAGCATTTGCGGCCGCAGGATTATCGCCGTTTCGCGGAGTTGGGCGTCATCGCGTCGATGCAGCCGTACCACGCGATCGACGACGGCCGCTGGGCCGAAGGCCGCATCGGGGCGAAGCGGTGTGCGTCGTCGTATGCGTTTCGCTCGCTGCTCGACGCGGGGGCGAAGGTGGCGTTCGGCTCGGACTGGAGCGTGGCACCGTTGAGCCCGCTGCTTGGCATCGACGCCGCCGTCAACCGCCGCACGCTCGACGGCAAGCATCCAAACGGGTGGTTTCCGGAGCAGCGGATTCGCGTGGACGAGGCCATTGAGGCGTACACGCTGACGTCGGCGTACGCGGCGTTCCAGGAGAAGGACCGCGGTTCGCTGGAGGTGGGCAAACTGGCGGATCTGGTGGTGCTGTCGCGCGACATCCTGGCGCCGGCGGAGCGCGACCACATCGCGAGGGCTGAGGTAGTGCTGACGATGGTCGGTGGTAGAATCGTGTATGAGAAGAAGTGACGCGTTACGAGGGAGGGGACATGAATTCGATCATCACGAAACCAGTGCCGCCACTACGAGCCGGGCAGAAGCTCTCGCGGGCAGAGTTCGAGCGGCGTTATGACGCCATGCCGGAGCTGAAAAAGGCGGAACTCATCGACGGAGTCGTCTACATGCCTTCCCCTGTCACGCGCGATCACTCCTGGACTCATTCCGACCTGAATGGCTGGCTCTATCTGTATCGGTTGCACACCCCTGGGCTTGAGGGCGGCGACAACGGCAGTATTCGGTTAGGGCAGGATAGCATGCCGCAGCCCGACACCTCCCTGCGCATCAAGGAAACCCACGGTGGCCAGTCCCGTGTCGATGCGGACGGTTACCTCAAAGGTGGACCGGAGTTTCTGGCAGAAGTTGCCGTCACCAGCGCCGACTTTGACCTGGAGGTCAAGTTGCCGCTGTACGCTCGCAATAAGGTACGCGAGTACCTCGTCTGGCGCGTGATGGAGAAGGAGATCGATTGGTTCGTTCTGCGCGCCGGCAAGTACGCTCGGCTACGGCCTGGCGCGGCTGGGCTGTATCGCAGCAAGGTTTTCCCTGGCCTGTGGCTCGATCCACGGGCACTGATGAACGCTGATCTACCAGCGGTGGCCGCCGCGGTGCAGCAGGGGGTGAACAGCCCGGAGCATGCCGCCTTCGTCCAGAAACTCCAGCGCAAGGCCGCCCGCAAACGACTGTGACCCGGTGGACGTTCAGCCGACGCGCGACGCCTGCTCGGCCGGGAGGCCACTGCGGTAGGCGTCAGGCGGCAGGTAGGCATCAAACACTGCGGCCACCACGCGCACCAGCAATCGCCCGAGTGGCACCGTCAGCCGCACCACGTCCGCCTCCACACTCACCAACCCGTCGCTCTCCAGTTCGCGGAGGCGCAGCAGTTCACCAGCGAAATACGCGTCGAAGGCAATGTGGAATCTGCTTTCAAGGTCTCTTTTGTCAATTACTCCGTGGCCGTAGAGTTGCTGCAGTAGTTCGCGCCGCAGCCGATCGTCGTCGCTCAGGTGCAGCCCGCGCTCGGTGGCAAACTCGGTATCGACCGTGGTTCGCCACTCGGCGCTACCCTTGCTATTCTGGGCGAAGGCGTCGTGCAACTGGGTGATCGCTGATGGCCCCAGGCCAAGGACATCGAGGGCCTTGCCCGTCGTCATCCCCTGAAAGGTGCGGTGCAGCGAACCTTCGCGCTGGGCCCTGGCCAGCGCCTCGCCGGGTCGGGCAAAGTGATCCAGGCCGATGAACTCGTAGCCTGCAGCGAGGAAGCGATTGACCGCCAGCAAGTTCAGGTCCAGCGCGAGTTCGCCCGATGGCAGGTCAGCATGGCGGAACACGTTTTGCCAGCGAAAGATCTCGGGGATGACTGCCAGCCGGTAGAAGGCGATGCGATCCGGCTGGAGGGCAATCGTCTGCTCCAGAGTGTCGGCCATGCTGTCGAGGGTCTGGAACGGCAGGCCATAAATCAGGTCGAAATTGATCGACCTGAAGCCCAGTTCGCGGCACCAGGCGACGATTTGGGCAACGATCTCGACCGACTGGCTACGGTTGACGGCGCGCTGCACGGCGGGCGCGAAATCCTGGACGCCGAGGCTGACGCGGTTGAACCCCAGTTCGCGCAGCGTTTCCAGCTGCTCGCGCGTGGTGATGCGCGGGTCGATCTCGATGGCGATTTCCGCGTCCGCAGTGATGTGGAAACGCCGCCAGAGCAGGCCCCACAGCCAGCGCAGCTGCCGGACCGTCAGGAACGTGGGCGAGCCGCCGCCGAGGTGGACTTGGCGGACCTCGCCAGGTCCGACGAGGTCGGTGAAGCGCCGCGTCTCGAGGTCGAGACCTTCGAGCAGTGCCTCGGCCGGGTCACGCTCCTGGCGCCGGTTCGGGGGCACAATTTCCTTGGTGCAGGCGCAATAGTAACAAAGACGCTGGCAAAAGGGGATATGGACGTAGAGTGACAGGGGGCGGCGCTCGGCGGCGGACCGGCTCAGGTCGTTGCGGAGGGCGGCTGGGCCGTAGTCCGACCGCCAGGCGGGAGCGATCGGGTACGAGGTGTGGCGCGGCAGGGCCAGTTCGGCGTACTGGCGGTACGTCTGCCGCTCTGCCGCGCTCAGTTCATACAGGGTCATGGGAATCGTTCCCCTCGCGGACACAACCCCTCCCCCAACCCCCTCCCCCACAGGGAGAGGGGGAGAAGAAAAGAGACTCTTCTGGCTGCCTCCCCCTCTCCCTGTGGGGGAGGGGTTGTGCCCAACCCGTCAGGCGGCGTAGTGCCGGGTGATCAGATCGTTCTGCAGCCACAGCAACTTGTTAAAGGCCCGTACCGCCCTGGTCTTCGTCGCGCAGTCCAGTTCGAGGCCAAGGATGGTCGCCAGCAGTGCGTCGGCGACGAAACCCATCAGGGCGTTCATCTGCACCAGCGGCACGTTGATTTCGGGGCTGCCGGCTTTCGGCGTGTGCATCTTGCCGACGAAATCCAGGTAGCCGACCATCTTGAGGTCGTACGCGCCGGTGACGAGTTTCTTGAGATAGGCTCCCAGGTGGGATTTGCGGTACCTGATCTGCTCGTGATCCAGGCCAAGGCCGTCGAGCGATGCAGGCGTGGGACCGTCGTAGCCGAACTGGCGCGGCACGAAATGCCGCTTGGTCGCGTCGTAGCTGAACAGCTTGACGTAGACCGCATCGACCAGGACGCCCACGAGGGGAGCGAGGTACGGCGCCATCGCGTGGATGGCCGCGACGTCCTCGGGGCCGAAGCCCATAAACTCGCTGACGTAGCCGAAGCGGTAACCAAGATCCTCTTCGAGGCGGCGTTCGTCGATGTGCTTGATGGCGGGAGCGGACAGGCTTAGCATACGCTTGCTAAAATAGGATGTCAAGATCCAAATATCAAGAAAGCGAGGCATGATGATTTCTCAAACGGTCGAATATGCCCTGAGAGCGGTCGTTTATCTCGCCGATCAGGGCGAAGCGGCGCGGACCACGCAGCAGATTGCCGAAGCAACCCGCGTGCCGCCGGCGTATCTGTCGAAGGTGATGCAGGGGCTGAGCCGGGGCAAACTGGTGCATTCGCAACGGGGGCTGCACGGCGGCTTCACGCTGGCGCGCGAACCGAAGGACATCACCCTCTGGGACGTGGTGCAGGTAATCGAGCCGATCGAGCGTATTCGTGAATGCCCGCTTGGTCTGGCGTCGCACCGGCTGCGGCTGTGCCCGCTGCACCAGCGCCTCGACGATGCCATCGCCCTCATCGAGCGCGCTTTCCGCGAAACTACGATCACGGAGGTGCTCGCCGAGCCGACCACGAGCAAGCCGCTGTGTGCCTTTCCGCACATCCCGGTGACAATTCCGCACAGCGATTCGTGATGAACCGCTTCCCAGATACGCCTGTGGCGTGACAATGTGCTCCTCGGCGCAATTCGGCGCCTTGTAAGATGGCGGCACGGGATTTGCTCTAACAAGATAAATAGATTGGTTTATCCAGTAAGTGGTGCCATCTCGTGCCGTACAGCATGGAAGGGGCTGCTGTCAGCGGGAGTCACGAAAGGAGGGTCGCCATGGCCGCCGAGGTCCGACTCACGATCACGCAGGGGATATCCACGGGCAAGGTCTTTGTCTTCCGCGAGCGCACCATCGGCGCCGTCGGCCGCAGCGACGAGTGCCTGCTCCGCCTGCCGAATGCCTTCGCGATTCAGGACGTTTCGCGGCGCCACTGCCTGCTGGACATCGATCCGCCCAGCATTCGCGTGCGCGACCTGGGCAGCCGCAACGGCACCTATGTGAACGGCGAGAAGATCGGGCAACGCGAGCGCGGTCTGCCGCCCGAACTGGCCGCGGCCTCCCAGCTGCCGGAGCACCGTCTGGGCGTGGGAGACGAACTGCGTGTCGGCAGCATTGTTTTCCGCATCGACATTTCCCACGACTACGCCGCCCACGACACCCAGCAGATCACCGCGGTCGGCGGTGTGCCGGTCGGCTGACGAGGATTCGCCTTGTGAAGCTACCCCGCCTGCCCCACAATGGCGCTTTGGGGTGCCGAACCGACGCCGCACTCCACAGCAACACAAGCGGCGATCCATCGCCGCGCTCCAAAGCGCCGACCCACCATGCAAGACGACTTTGCCAGCGCTCTCCAGCATCACCTCCAGGGTGAGCTTGAGCGCGCGGCCGAACTGTACCAGGTCGTCCTCGCCCACAACCCCGAACACGCCGACGCGCTCCACCTCCTCGGCATCGTGGCTCACCAGCAAGGTAACCCTCAACGAGCTTGTGATCTGATCGGGCGAGCCATCGCGCTGCAGCCCGGCGTGGCCGCCTACTACACCAACCTCGCGGAGGTCTATCGGGGCAGCGGCCGGCTGGAACAGGCAGCGACCTGTTGCCGCACCGCCCTGGCGCTGCAACCGGACTGCGCCGAAGCGGCCAATAATCTCGGCCTTGTGCTTCTCGCCCAGGGTGACACGGCTGCGGCGATCTCCCAGTTCGAGACGGCGCTGTGGAGCAAGCCGGCTGACGCCATGATCCACAAAGCTCGCCCCCGACCTTGCCGAGGCTCACAGCAACCTCGGTCAATTGTTGCTGGAGCAGTATCAGGCGCAACGGGCGCTGTCCCACTGCCGCAAGGCCGTCGCACTCCGCCCCGACCTGCCCGAGGCGCAGAACAATCTCGGCAACACCCTGCGCGAACTCGGGGAACTCGACGAGGCCAGGGCCGCTTACACGGAAGCCCTGCGATTGAACCCGGACCTGGCCCTGACCTACAGCAACATGGGCCAGGCGCTGCAGGAAGAGGGACGTTTGCCGGAAGCCATCACCTGGTATCAGCGCGCCCTGCAGCGCGACCCGAACTCGCCGCGCATCCATTGCAACCTCGCCAGCGCCCTTGAGGAACGCCACGATTTCGCGGGTGCCATCGCTCGCTATCGTCTGGCCCTCCAGCTGAATCCGCAGTATGCCGAGGCTCACAACGGCCTGGGCTTCGTCCTGCACGAGCAGGGCAAGTTTACCGAGGCGATGGCGGAATGCCGCGAAGT
>WNGB01006425.1_pt1 | contig 17277 bp, 21 predicted proteins | sample 5400681 | NCBI WGS metagenome assembly WNGB01 (sample SAMN13153367, study PRJNA577476) | soil metagenome | isolation source: 115 cm soil or saprolite under grassland replicate 2 | place: USA:California | collected 2016-06-15 | reverse complement strand
ACACGTCGCGCGTGATCGACGGGTTGTCCGCCTTGCGCGCGATCTTGTCGACCTCGTCGATGTAGATGATCCCGGTCTCGGCCTTCTTGATGTCGAAGTCCGCGGCCTGGATCAGCTTGAGGAGGATGTTCTCGACGTCCTCGCCGACGTAGCCGGCTTCCGTCAGCGCGGTCGCGTCGGCGATCGCAAACGGAACGTTGAGGATGCGCGCGAGCGTCTGCGCAAGCAGCGTCTTGCCGCAACCGGTCGGGCCGAGCAGGAGGATGTTCGACTTCTGCAGCTCGACGTCCCCGTCCTCGGTCCCCATCTGGACGCGCTTGTAGTGGTTGTAGACGGCGACGGAGAGCGTGCGCTTCGCTTCCTCCTGCGAGACGACGTAGTCGTTGAGGACGGAGTAGATGTCCTTCGGCCGCGGCAGGTTGTCGAGATCGAGCTGGGCGGGAGCGGTCAGCTCCTCGTCGATGATCTCGTTACAGAGGTCGATGCACTCGTCGCAGATGTAGACGCCCGGCCCGGCAATCAGCTTCTTGACCTGGCGCTGGCTCTTGCCGCAAAAGCTGCAGAGCAGCTGCTCGTTGCCGTCTGATGCTCGGGCCACGTCTCTCCTTTTAGCTCCTCGCGCCCCGGCCGTCTACCGATGCGCGATCACGTTATCGATGATGCCGTACTCCTGGGCTTCTTGCGATGTGAGGAAATAGTCCCTTTCCATGTCCTTGGCCACCTGCTCGGTCGGGCGGCCCGTATGGAGCGCCAGAATCTCCTCCAGACGCCGCTTGAGGTTGATGGTCTCGCGGGCCTGGATCTCGATGTCGGTCGCCTGCCCCTGGAAGCCGCCCGAGACCTGGTGGATGAGGATCTTGGCGTTCGGCAGGGCCACGCGCTTTCCTTTCGCCCCGCCGGCCAGGATCACTGCCCCCATGGACATCGCGATCCCGACGCAGGTCGTCTGGATGTCCGGCTTGATGTACTGCATCGTGTCGTAGATGGCAAGGCCGGAATAGACCTGGCCGCCTGGGGAGTTGATGTAGATCTGGATGTCCTTCTCGGGGTCCTCGGACTCGAGATGGATCAGCTGCGCGACGATCAGGTTCGCGATCTGGTCGTCGATCGGCGTGCCGAGGAAGATGATTCGCTCGTTCAGCAGACGCGAGTAGATGTCGAACGACCGCTCGCCACGCGATGTCTGCTCGATCACCATCGGGATGAGGGGACTCATGTCAGGCTGGCTCCTTAGGCGTCGCTTGCGATGCCGACCATAGAGGCCGGGCCGGCTTCGCCGGCGCGGCCGTTTTCAGCTGCCGGGGGTCCACAGTTTCGTGTCGGCTTTGGGTTTTTCCTTGTCGGGGGTCCAGATTGCCTCGCGTGCCGCCGCCTGCTCGGGCGCGATCCGCTCGACCTCGGCCGAGATCCGGTCGAGGGCGCGGGCCAGCCGCATGGCCTCACGCTCGGAGTCGTAGGCGCCGGCTTCGCGCGCCTGCTCGATGACGGTATCCGCATCCTCGAAGCGCTCGCGGAAGGCCTCGTCGACTTCTTCGTCGCTGACCTCGATCCCGAGCTGCTCCGCCGCGGACTCGAGGAGCAGCTCGCCGGCGATCGACGCAGCGGCCTGCTCCCGCAGCCGGGCGACGAGATTCTCCGCCGACTCGCCTGAGAGCTGCAGATACGCATCGAGCGTTCCGCCGCTGCGGCGCATGACGCTGTCGAGCTCGCGCAGCAACGTGCGCGTGCGTGCGTCGACGAGGGGACCCGACACCCGAACGTTGGACGCCTCGACGAGCTGGTCGAGCGTTGCCCGCCGGAATGCCTCGGAGGCCTCAGCCTCGAGCTGTTCGTGGATGCGGCCCTCGATGTCGGCGCGCAGATCATCCAGGGTCTCGAACTCGGAGGCGGAACGCGCCAGCTCGTCGTCGAGCGGCGGCAGGAACTTCTCCTTGATCTCCTTCATGACGACCTGCACCGGCTCCGTCGCTTCCTCACCGGAGCGACCGAGCTCGAGCTCATTCTTCTCACCGGTCGACATGCCGACCAGCTGTTCCTCGAGCTCCGGCGGGAGCCGGCCGGAGCCGAGCTCCACCACGTAGTCGCGCTGGCCGCCGTCGCCCGCGAGCAAGTCGATCACCACTGTGTCGCCGAGCTCCGCCGAACGGTCTTCGACGGGCGAGAGCTCGGCGATCGTCGAGCGCAGCACGTTCAGCTCGTGCTCGACGTAATCCTCGGGGACTTCCGGCTCGGCGTAGGGAACCTGGAGCTGCTTCCAGTCCGCGACGGACGGCTTGGGCAGGACCGAGACCGTCGCAGTGAAGCGCCAGTCCTGGTCGTCTGACGCCGGCAGCTCGTAGTCGAGCTCGGGCTGCTCGGCGGGCCGGATGCGAGTCCGTGCGACAGCGTTGCCGTACCAGCCCGCGATGTGGCTTTCGATTGCCTCCGTGTAGAGCCGTTCCTTGCCAATCCGCGAGACGAGCACCGGCATCGGCACCTTGCCCTTCCGGAAGCCGGGAATCTTGACGCTCTCCGCGAGGTCGGAGGCGGCGTGCTCGACGGCGTGATGGACGTCCGCGCTCGGAACGTCGACCGTCAGACGGACCTTGTTGTCGGGCAGCTCCTCGACCTGCGGCGGCACCGAGCCATTAGAGCAAACGGCTACTAACCTGGGGCCGGTGCAGCTCTACGTGATTGCCCGGCACGGCGAGTCAACGCTCAACTTCGAGAACCGGGTCAACGGCGATCCCTCGGTGCCCGTCCAGCTCACGGACAAGGGCCGCGAGGAGTCGCACCTGCTGGGCCAGCAGATCGCGCACATCCCGATCGAGCTCTGCCTGCACACGCGGTTCCCGCGCACACGCGAGACGGCGGAGATTGCGCTCGCCGGCCGCGACATCCCTTTCGAGGAAGACGCCGCGCTCGACGACATCTATCTCGGGGAGCTCGAGGGCAAGACGCTCGACGAGTATCGAGCGTGGAAGCGCGAGCACACGCGGCACGATCGCTTTCCGGGCGGCGAGTCGCTCGACGAGGCAGCGCGCCGGTACGCGACCGCGTTCGAGCAGCTGCTGGAACGCCCCGAGTCGCCGATCCTCGTCGTGACGCACGAGATCCCGCTCCGCTATGCGATCAATGCCGCCGACGGCTCCGACAACCTGGACGGCCCGGCGCATCAGCTGGTCAACGCCACGCCCTACCTTTTCGACGACAACGCATTAAGCCGGGCGATAGGGCAGATCCGACGCCTCGCTTAGCACTCGCGCATGCGGGCGAGAGGACTCGAACCTCTAAGGGACGTAAGCCCCACTGGGACCTAAACCCAGCGCGTTTGCCAATTCCGCCACGCCCGCGGCGTCTCCAGAGTAGACCTTCGCTGCGAAGAAGCGTACGATCACGACCGCCAGGAAGATGATTCGCTTTGGAGCTTTCGCCCTGATCTTTCTTGCGGCTGGGGTGGTTGCCGCCACGGCCTCAGGACGTCATTCGGCTTCTCCAAATGCAGCCCGGTGCGGCGGCCAGCTCTGGCGCTTGAAGACGTTCAGCGATCCGCAGCGGATGAAGGTGGAACTCAACCCGCAGCAGACGACGATTGCGGCAATCCGGGCGCGGCGCGGGCCCGGACGACCGCCGACGCGCCGCACGACGGAGTTCCAGCTCCACGTCTGGGAAGTGCCGGCCCAGGTCACGTCGTTCAGGCTGGACTCGACGGGCTCTGTGAGGCTCATCCTCTACGACCACGAGGCGTACATGAACGCCGTGATCCCGTCCCCGAGTTGCCTGCCCGCCACGTCACGTCTCCGTGCCGACATCGCTGCGGCATGGCACTTGTTCGTGGAGAAATGTGGGAAGGCGACGTCGAGTTGGCAGTCGCTGGGCGCCATCTTCTTCGTCCGTGGCGTCGGCTTCTGGAGTCAGAAGGACCCCGGGGGGCGTGGCACGGCCCCCAACGGAGCCGAGCTACACGCCGTGACGGGCTTGCGGATCGTCGCGGGCTGCTAGCGACGCTTCTGCTGCCGCCGGAAGCTGCAGCCAGAACGTCGACCCTTCCCCCTCGACGCTCTCGAAACCGATCTCTCCCCCGTGCGCCTCGACGATCTGCCGCGAGAGCACCAGCCCGAGCCCGGTTCCGCTGATCCCGCGGACACGACCGACGTCGCCGCGAAAGAACTTCGTGAAGATCCGCTGCTGGTGATCAGCCGGGATGCCCAGACCTTCGTCGTGCACCCAGATCCAGGCTTCGTTGCCGACCAGCGATGCGCTGACCCGCACGGTCCCACCGTCGGGGGAGTACTTGATGGCGTTTGAGAGGAGATTTCCGATCACTTGAGCGAGCCGGTCGCGATCGCCGTAGACCACCAGCGACTCCTCCGCCGGATCGAGTTGCAGCTCGTGGTCGCCACTCTGGGCCGAGTAGAGCGTGATCTGGGCCGCGAGCAGGTCGTTGAGATCGACCTCGTCGAGTCGGAGCTCGAGCGTCCCCTGCTCGATCCGCTGCAGGTCGAGGAGGTCGTTCAGGAGCTCTGCGAGGCGGCGTGCCTCCGTGCGGATGACCTCCAGATAGCGCCGCATCTCGTCGGGCGGCAGCTCGCGGTCGAGCATGAGCGCAGAGAACCCGAGCACGCTCGCGAGGGGCGTGCGGAGCTCGTGGGACACGTTGCTCACGAGCTCGCTCTTCGTGCGCTCGCTCTCGACGAGCGTGCGATTGCGCTCCTCGAGGTCGGCGAGCGTCCGCTCGAGTGACGCCGCCATTGTGTTGAACGTGCGCTCGAGCCGGCCGACCTCGCCGGGGCCGTCTTCGCGGAGCCGGCCCGAGAGGTCGCCGCCGGCGATGCGGCCCGCCGCCTCGGCCGCGGAGCGCATCGGGGCAGCAACAGCGCGATTCACGTAGACGGCACCGAGGAGAATGAGCAGAAGCGCCGTGCCCAGACCGATACCGCCCACGACCAGCGCGTGCTGCGCCGTGACGTGCGCCTTTTTGTCACGTTTGTTGCCGAGAGCCGTCTCCCTCGAGAGAAACTCGCCGAACTTGCCGCGAATCGCATCGATCTGTCCGCGCCCCAGACCGTAGGCGTCCACGACAATTCCGCGAGCGATGCCCGGGTTTCGCTGCACGAAGTCGACCAAGGGCTTCGAGTACGACTCGAGATAGCTGTCGATCGCCCGCTTGATCGACAGAGCGCGCTGCTGCTGCCCGGGGTCGTCCTTCGTCAGCGAGAGAAGCTTCTTGATCGCGACGGGATAGCGCCTCTGCGCTCTGCGCCACGGGCCCAGGTAGCTCTCGTCACCCGTCAGCACGAAGCCACGGACCCCCGTTTCCAGATCGATGACCCGTCCCTGCAGCTCGTTTGCGGTTGCGATCACCTGTTGCGAGTGCCGCGCGTCGAGCGAGCGCTGACGCAGGCCCGTGATCGCGAGGAAGAGCACGAGAAAGACCACTGCCAGCCCGACGCCGACCGCGAACGCGGACAAGGCGATCCGCGTCACGAGACCGGAGCGTGCCCACCAGTTTCCTGTTTGACCGTTGGATCCGCTCGCCGAGTCGAGCGGTGCGCCTGTGGCGCTGTCGGGCCCGCTCATGTCCTCTCTGCGAGTACCTCCTCCACCGCAGCCGCGATCTGCTCCGGCTCGAATGGCTTGACCATCACGATGTCGGCACCTTCGCGCAGGGCGTTCTCGCGAGTCCCGGGCTGGGCGGTCAGGACGATGACGGGGATGTCTGACAGATCCTTGTCCTTCCGGAGCGCGCTCAGCACTTCGAGACCGGTTCTGCGCGGCATCATCATGTCGAGGATCACCACGTCTGGTCGAATGCTTCGTGCGATCTCGAGCGATTCCTCGCCGTCGTCGGCCTCCACGAACCTGTACGGGCCGTCCAGGCTGATGCGAATCAGCTCTCGGAGTGAAGGCTCGTCGTCGCAGATGAGCACGGTCGCTAGGGAACCGGCCACCGTTCCCATGGAAGCAGATCCCGCGCGAAAGTCATAGAGATAGGCATCCATCCCCTCAAGAAAGATGCCGCAACAGCCGATTTCCTGACTAGTGGCGGCCCACGATCTCCCCAACTTCGATCCGCGCGTGATCGAGCGCTTCGCCGAGAGCGCCTATCGGAAGGCGAACGCGATCTTCACCGGCTGCGTGGCCGGCGGCGTCGTCCTCGGGGCGCTGTTCGGCGCGACCCCGCTGACGCCCCTCGGGGCCCACTGGCCGATCCCGCCCGCGTTCGGCTTCGCGACGACGCTGCTTGGGGCGGTCGTCGGCGGGGTGATCGGCTACGTCGTCGGCGACACACGCTCCTCCCTGTGCCGGCTGCAGGGACAGACCGCCCTGGCCCAGGTCGAGAGCGCGAAGCACGCGCGGGCGATGGCGGACGCCATGCGGGAGATCCATGAGATCCACGAGCAGATCCGCGAGCTGGCCCTCCCGGCAGCAGCTCCAGCGCCGGGGCCCGAGCCTGTGCACGAGCCGTCGCCGTTCAACCTGCCGTCACTGCCTGCCCTGCGCGTCGCGACCGGCGGTCCGGAGGTCAAGCCGCCGCCGCTCTCCCCGTCCTCGTAGCGCGCCTAGACTGGCCGCGTGCCCGAAGAGCCGGAAACCGAGGTCGCAGCCGAACCGAAGGAGTGCCCCCGCGGCCACGGCCCGATGCGACTGCGCACGCGCTGGGCGAACGCCCAGGCCCATCCAGGCAAGAAGGGCTCGCACGCGCAGCCGGTGACCGAGTGGTTCTGTCCACGCTGCGGCCGTACGGCACCGCCCGACTAGTCGATCCGCAGTGACGAGGGCCCACCGGAGAGTGGGCCCTCGTCATCGAAGAAGTTCAGAGTCGCTTGCTAGTTGGCGAACTGGACCTTCGCGAATTCGCTCGCGCCGATGATGCTCTTGATCCAGTTCTGCACGTCGGCGCTGTCGATGCGGTACGCGAAGCCCACGCCGGAGCAGTTTTGGTTGAGGACGAACGAGTTGACGCCGACGATTGTCGTCGAACTGAAGCCTCCCCAGTGGACGGGGCCGCCGGAGTCGCCAAAGCAGGTCCCGCCGCGGCCGTTTGCCGGAGCGCTCGAGAGCTGAATGTTGAAGCCTCCGGCATTGGCGCTGTTGAGGTTGACCAGGATCGTTTCAGCCATCAAACGCTCGCGGAACGAGACCGTCCGCGTCGGGTTGGTGTAGCTGACCCCGTAGCCGCTGGGCGTGAACACGGTGTTCTGGAGCCCACGTTGCGTGAACAGCGTGTCCAGCGTGCCCGGCCGCGCAAGCTTCCCGAATCCGATCGTCGTCAGCGGATGGTCGAGAATCACGAGCCCAACGTCATGGTTGTTCGGGAACCCCGCGAAGTTGTCGAACCCAAAATCGAAGAGCTTCGTCGACTCGACACAGAGCGGGTCGCCAGGAAGGCACCGGTTCGGGTAACCCGTGTTCGGGTCCTCCGGGACCGTGGGCGGATTAAAGGCGCCGCCAACGTTCTGGTGGAACCAGATCCGAGCCGAGACCGGCGACTCCGCCGCGTTCTGGTCGGTGCAGTGGCCAGCAGTCAAGAACGTCGTCGGCGTGATCAACGAGCCCGAGCAACGCCACATGAACACACCTTTCGCGTCATAGAACGCGACCAACCCGACGTACGTGTGTGTGTTGTCCTGAACCCAATTCCCCGTGATCGCACTCGCCGGCGCGACCATCAGCGCTAGCGCCGCAACAACCCCGGCGGCGAGCGTGACTAGCTTCGTCACCATTCCCCCCTCTGTCGGAACCAAAAGAATCACGGCTCAAGCCGTGAGGTATCGCATCCTAAATGAGGTACCTCCACGGCGGGAGACGTAAACAGAGTCCCTTTGCCGGGGCTTTTTCTCAGTGGCCCCGGGAGGAGTCGAACCTCCGCACACGGATTCGAAGTCCGTCGCTCTATCCGCTGAGCTACGGGGCCCGGCTCACGAAAGAGGGTGGCGGATGGGACTCGAACCCACGACCACCTGGACCACAACCAGGGGCTCTACCAACTGAGCTACCGCCACCGTGGAAAGCTCAGGATAGCGGGGTCGCGTTCAGGCGGCCCCCGATTTTCCCGGACCGCAGGCGCTAACGCGGCATGCGCCTGGGAGGATTCGAACCTCCGACCCGCGGCTTAGAAGGCCGCCGCTCTGTCCGCTGAGCTACAGGCGCCGGGAGGACAGGGTATCGCCCTAGAGGACTAGCGCCTGACGCCGAAGTCGGTGGTCACGATGGTGACCTCCCGACCTCCGTACGTCCCCGGCGCGGCCGGAACATGGACGGCCGAAAGGCCGATCTCGCGCCAGCGTGCGGTGAGCATGTTCTTTCTGTGCTCCGGGCTGTTCCACCACATGTCCAGCGCGCCGCCGGCATCGACGTCGGGCGACGACCAGAGCAGGTTCTCGCCGACGGACCAGTAGCGACTGCCGCCCATCGGGTAGTAGCGCGCGATGCGACGGTCGAACGACGAGCCGTTGGCGGAGTCGTGACTGAAGTAGCCGCGCGCCGCCATCTCGCTCGAATGCTGCTTCGCAGCAGCGGAGAGGCTTGAGGAGACGCGCAGCGGCGCCAGCCCGTGCTGCCGGCGCAGTGCGTTGATGTCCGCGAGCACGCCCTGCTCCAACGAGGACAGGGCGGTTGCTGGACGCTCGGAGGTCGCACCCGCAGGCGACGCCACGACCCAAAGGCCGAAGGCCGCGATCGCGAGCGCGACAAGGCGGATGGACCGACGCGCCATTCACCTTGAATCGGCGAGCCCCACGCACCCGCGACATCCCTCGAATGAGCTACCCCGTGTCGGGGACCGGTTCGCCGCGGCGGTGTCTCAGCCAGTCGAGGAAGATCACCTGGATCGCACCTGCGACAGGGATGGCGGCGAGCGCGCCGAGCACACCCGCGAGCTCGGCGCCGATGAGCACGGAGATCAGCACCACGAGGGGAGAGAGCTGCACCGTGCGGCCGTAGACGACCGGCTGCAAGATGTGGTTCTCGACCTGCTGGTAGACGATGAAGAAGGCGACGACGACGATCCCAGCAGGGATGGAATGCAGAAAGGCAACCGCCCCGACGATGATCGCGGCGATCGTCGCGCCGGCTAGCGGGATCAGATCCAAGATCCCGACGATCAGGCCGAGCGCGATCGCGTAGGGCACGCCCATGATCGCCAGCACGATCGCCGTGAGGGTGCCGGCGATCAGGCTGATCAGGAGATTGCCGGTCACGTAACCCCCGACAGTGCGGTAGATGTCGTGACCGACCGCCTTCCAGCGAGGCCGGGAAGCGGGCTTGAGCAGAGAGAGGAAGCGCTCGACCCACTTGGGCCCCTCGAGCAGCATGAAGAATGTAATGAAGGCGATCGTCAGCGTCGCGACCACGGCCGTGACCACTCCCTTAGCGACCGCGAGTGCCGTGCCGGAGAGCCCGAAGAGCTTCGACGCGCCTCCCTCGTCCAACGCATTCCGAGCCTTGTCGACGAGGTGGTACTTGGTCTGCAGGAAGCCGAGCCGGCCTCGGCCCTTTGTGAGATCGTCGAGATAGTCGGGGACCTTGTGCGCGAAGTTGTTCACCTGGTCGACGAGCGTCGGGATGAAGAGCCAGCCCACGAGCGCGACCGCGACGAGCGCAGAGATGAAGACCGTTCCCGTCGCGATACCGCGCCGCTTGATCCGGCGCTCGAGCCGGTCGACGGCGGGATTCAGCGCGAGCGTGAGAAACAGCGCGATGAAGATCCACGAGAGGACGTGGCGCGAGATCCAGAGGATCTTGATCGTGACGAACGCGGAGACGAGGATGCCGATCACCACGAGCACGGTCTTGGGCCGGAAGTGAACGTAGCGCTCGCGGTCCGCCGACACGACTGCAGCATCGCTGCCCGGTCGGACGATAGATTCAAGCGGCGTGAGCCTCCGCGGACGAACGATCGAAGAGACCGCGACGTTGCCCGACGGCCGCGAGGTCACCGTGCACGTCGGAGTCCCTGAGGACCCCTACATTCCGCGCAGCCAGCTGGAAACCGTCGACGTCGAGCTGCACTCCGGCGGCCACGTCCTGGCGGCGGTGAACACCGTCCTCGATCCGGATCAGGAGAGCGAGGCGGAGCAGCTCGCACGGGAGATCGCGCAGAAACTGGCGGCCGGGGAGATCACCCCGACGGCCTCTGCCATCGAGCCGTACGCTGACACCCTCAGATGAACGCAACCTTGCAAACCAACCACGGCGCGATCGAGCTCGAGCTCTATCCGAACGAGGCGCCGAAGACCGTCGAGAACTTCGTCAAGCTCGCGCGTGACGGCTTCTACGACGGGTTGATCTTTCACCGCGTCATCCCCGACTTCATGATCCAGGGCGGCGATCCGACTGGCACCGGCAGGGGCGGTCCCGGCTACCAGTTCGAGGACGAGTTCAACGAGCACAAGGTCGACCGAGGCGCGCTCGCGATGGCGAACGCCGGGCCGAACACCAACGGGAGCCAGTTCTTCATCGTCACGGCCGATGCCTGTCCCTGGCTCGACGGGAAGCACACCGTCTTCGGACGCGTGACATCCGGCATGGATGTCGCGGACACGATCTCCACGCTTCCGAGCGACTCAGGCGACAAGCCGCGCGAGGACGCGATCATCGAGCGCGTCGAGATTTCTGCAGATCCCGAATAGCCGCAGCCAGCGGCAGCCCGTACCACAGCAAGAGGAATGCGGCGCCGACGATCGCCGTGAACGTCGCCGCCCACGTGCGGTGAAAGAGGAAGTCGGTGATCACGAACACCGCGCACGTGATCGCAACGGCGAGGCAGAGCAGTCCGGCGATCGTGAGCGCGTTCGAGACGACCAGCATGCGCTCCTTGTCGTGCTGCCGCCAGCGCAGGCGGTGGTAGGAGCTCGGTGCGATCAGGAACACGGTCGAGAGCGCTGCGGCCACGAACGCGGCGAAGAACACATCGCGGTCGGTGGGGCTCAGCTTCGGAAAGCCGTTCGCGAACGGAACCGCGAGCAGGAATGCGAACAGCACCTGGACGCCGGGAAGCGCGACGCGCAGCTCGTTGAGGAGCTCGATCAGCTCCCGGTTGTGACGCTCTTCCTGGCTCTCGGGCATGACGTGTCTATTCCAGCCAAGCCTCGCGCGTGAAACCGCCGATCTCCTGGATGGCGCCCGAAGATCGTCTGCGTCAGCCAGGTTCGGGAAACGACGACATGGCACGTCCCGTAGGGCAGGTTGCCGACCCGTCGGCGCTCGCTGTACTTCGAATAGACATTCACGACCGACTTGCGCAGCGCCGTCCTCCGCAGCGCGAGCGTCTCGAGCCAGAAGTCTTCGACTTCCTTCTGCCTGGCAAGGTGGTCAGCGTAGAGACGGCACGTGATTCGGATTTCGTCGCTCAGACCGAAGTAGCGTCTCAGGAAGTCGACGAAGAAGCGAGCCATCTCAGGATCCGCGTTCGCGAACTGGAGTTGGTTTCGACTCTTCGCGCCTTCGCCCCAGTACAGCATGCATCCGGCGATGAACATCGGATCACCTTCGCGCGCGCGCCTACGTCCGTCGTCCTGAAACGCCCGTCGCTCGGCCCGGCGACGCTCGGCCATCTTCGTCTAGCCGCTGAGCTGCCTGTTGTAGGCCGGATTTCTCTGCAGGAGCGCCTCTTGTTGAGCTTCTGACAGCTCGATGTCGCGCACCCACAAGCTGACCGACGACTTCGAGACTCCAAGTCGTTCTGCGATCTCCCCAACTGCGGCGCCCTCTTCCTGCCGCAAACGTCTAGCGAGTTCTCGCTCGTGTGTTTTCACATTGGAAAACATGCCGGAGGGCTCGGACAGCGAAAAGCGCCCGACCGGATTTGAACCGGTGCGACGACCTTGGAAGGGTCGCGTGCTACCGCTACACCACGGGCGCGCTCTAATAGCGTAGCGCCATGAGCCCGTACGCGTGGGGCATGCACTGGGACACACTTCTCGCCGTAGCCGCACTCGCCGCGACGTATGCGCTGACCCAACGGCGGTGGCCATCCAACACCACGCGTCGCGCGGCCTTCGACCTCGCCGTCATCCTCCTACTCGCGGTCTATGTCACGCCGCTGCACACGATCGCGCTGCACTACCTGCTCTCGATCCACTTCCTGCAGAACGTCGTTACGGCGGAGTGGGCACCGGGTCTCGTCGTGTTTGCCGTCGCCCCGGCGCTCGGACGCGCGGCCGCACCTTTCATCCACCCGCTCGTCGCGTTGCCGCTCTGGCTTGCGACCTACTTCGTCTGGCACGTCCCGCCGATCTACGACGCCGCGCTGAACCGGCCCCACTCCCTGCTGCACGTGGAGCACCTCACATACTTCGTCGCGGGCCTGCTGATGTGGTGGCCGGTCGTCCATGGAACGTTCTCGGACGGCGTCAAAGCCGCTTACCTCTTCGCTGCATTCGTGCTCGCGTCGCCGCTCGGGCTGCTGCTCGCGCTGCTGCCGCATCCGGTCTACGACTTCTACAAGGACGCCCCTCAACTCTGGGGGCTCTCGGACCTGACCGACCAGCAGATCGCCGGCGTCACGATGGCCGTGGAGCAGGCAGTCGTGTTCTTCGCCGTCTTCGCGTACTACTTCGCCCGCTTCCTGCGCGCAGAGCAGATCGCGGGGGTCTTCAGCGGAAGTTCGAGATAAGCGCTCCGCCGCCGACGACGAGTGCGGCGGCGAGGAGGAGGCGCACGCCGAAGCGTTCCGAGCGGCGGAGCAGGATCATCGAGATGAGCACGGCCCAGAGCGATTCGGTCGCGACGAGCGGGGCGACGATCGTGACGCGCCCGCGGTCGAACGCCACGTACAGGCACGCATAGCTGACGCCGTAAACGAGGCCTGAGACTACGAACGGGCCAAACGCCTGCCGGATCCGCGCGGCGCCGTTCGGCCGTAGCAGGACGACCATCAGGATCACCAGCGCGCCGACACGAGCGACGCGCTCGCCGCGACGAAGCCGGGCACGTCGTTGCCACGCGCGGCCCAGCGCACGAGGTTGTCGCGGATCGCGAACAGCAGGGCGGCGCTCAGCCCGAGCGCGATTCCCAGTGAGAGCAGCGCTACGTGCCCGCGCCGCTCACGCACGAGCAACGTCCCGCCGGCGACGACCAGCAGCGTCCCGAGCACGAGCGCAACGCGCACGGGCTCGCCAAGGAGCGTCACCGCGATCGCGGCTGACAACACCGGCGAGACTCCGACGAGCACAGCAGTTCGTGACGGCCCGATCACGCCGACGGCTCGGGTGAAGAGGATCTGGCTGATCCCCGGCGCGAACAGGCCCGTCACGAAGAACGGCCACGTGTCGACCCAGTCCAATCCGGAGAGGTCACCGCTCGCGACCGCAAGCACGACGCAGCAGGCCCCGGCGAGGAACGTAGTGACCAGCGAGGCTGCCTCGGCATCGATCGGCGGGTGCAGGGAGAGGCGGATCGTGACGGCGAGCGCACCGAACGACAGCGCCGCGCCCGCAGCGAGCAGGACGACCAAAATCGGGGCGGCCGGATTCGAACCGGCGACTTCTGCGTCCCAAACGCAGCACTCTAACCAGGCTGAGCTACGCCCCGCCTTCGCTCATAAGAGCGTACCGCATGGCAGTTTGCGCACACGAGCTCGCACTTCTTGATCTCGCCGAGGACGGCTCCATACGAGTGACTCGTGACAAGCGAACCGACATCGGCAATCTTGTGCGTGCCTGGGAGATGGTCCCAGTTCATCGCCGCTGGGTGATAGGTGCGCCCGCAGTCCGCGCAAGGAGTGTTGGCCTTTAGGCTCCGGTACCACGTCACGAACCTTTGATGGCGTTCGCGAGCTTGGCGCCGCCTAATTGCGGCATTCTTGGCGTGGTAGGTCCGGTCATATTCACGTCGGCATTCGCGACACCACGCTTGCCGGCCGCGGCCTCGTCGATGAAACGCTTCGAAAGGCTTCGTGTGGCCGCATCGCCCACAAGTCTTCATGTAGTCAGGATAGACAACAGATCGGACGGGTTACGCTCGCGCGATGGTCGAACCGATCGTTGCCGCACGCGGCGAACCGCACGAGCCGCGGCCGGTGCTCGGCTACCTGATGGTGGCGATCGCGGCGACGCTCTTCGCCGTCAACGGGACCGTGTCCAAGGTGATCCTCGGTTCGGGCATCACGGCGGAGCAGCTGACCGAGGTCAGGTGCGCGGGCGCACTGGTCGGCCTGACGCTGATCGCTCTGGCCTTACGCCCGGTTCGCTGCGCATCCGCAAGGACGAGGTGCTCCTGCTCGTCGCGCTCGGCGTCGGTGGCCTCGCGCTCGTGCAGTGGTCGTACTTCTTCGCCATCCACCGCGTCGAGATCGGGATCGCGCTTGTCATCCAGTTCGTCGGCCCGATCCTCGTCGCACTCTGGGCCCGCTTCGTCTACGGCGAGCACGTGCGACGGCGCATCTGGCTCGCGCTGGCGTTCGCGCTCACGGGCCTCCTGCTGATCGTCGAGATCTGGCGCGCGCATCGACCCAATGCGGCGGGGCTCGCCGCGGCGGCGCTCGCAGCGATCACGTACGCGGCGTACATCCTGCTCGCGGAGCGCGGCGTGCGCAGGCGCGACCCGATCTCGCTGTCGGCCTGGGGCTTTCTGTTCGCCACGCTCTTCTGGTCGGCCCTCGCTCCCTGGTGGGACTTCCCAGGCGGCCGGGTCGACGACAAGGTGTCGCTGCTCGGCAACCTCGCCTCGAGCCACCTGCCGGTCTGGGCGCTGATGCTCTTGATGGTCGCCCTCGGGACGATCGTCCCCTTCGCGCTGGTCGTCGCAGCCCTCCGCCACATCACGGCCACTCGGGCCGGTGTCACGGCGATGCTCGAGCCAGTTCTGGCCATCGTCGTCGCCTGGGCCTGGCTGGGGGAATCGCTGGACCCTCTGCAAGTGTCCGGCGCAGCCGCTACTCTCGCCGGCATCTCGCTCGCCCAGACCTCCCGCTAAATCCGCTAGGAGCGAAATCCATCTCCCCAAAAGGGAGAGGCCGTTTTACGATTTCAAACTGATGCGAATGCTCAGCAAAAGACAGCTGCTTATCGGTCTTCTCGTAGTTTTCGCCCTGCTGATCCCCGCGACCGGGGCTCAGGCCCGGGGCCTCTCGAGCTCCGAGATCTCGCTGCTCAGCACAATGAACGGCGTCCGGAAGAGCCACGGCGTCGCCGCGCTACGCATCGACTACCGCCTCGTCCGTGCCGCGCGCGGGCACTCCGCGGACATGATGCGCCGCCAGTACTTCGCGCACAGCTCGGTCGCCGGCCGGGCGGCCGCCGTCGGGGCCCGCGGGCCGCTGTTCGGCGAGGACCTCGCGTGGGCGACCGGCCTGACGGCCCAGTGGGTCGTCGACCGCTGGCTGGCCAGCCCCAGGCACCGAGCAGTCCTCCTGCGCCCAGGCTTCCGGCGCGTCGGCATCGGCATCGTGTTCGGCACGTTCATCGGCCATGGAGGCGCAGGAATCGTCACGGCCGACTTCGCAGGACACTAGGGCGCGTCGGTAGAACAACGAGCGCGAGGGGTCGCCCGGGGGAGACGGCCTCTCTTGTGCTTCGGCTACTCGGATTCCATCAACGACCGCAGCTCGGTGAGCTTCTCCGCGCGGAGCTCGTCGCGCTCACCGCGGTCGATCCGGTCGAGCAGGCTCTGGACGAGCGGCGCGAGCTCGAGCGGGTTGAACGGCTTCGTCACGTAGTCGACGCCGCCGATGTCGAGGCCGCGCGCGCGATCGCGGAACTCAGCGCGTGCTGTCAGGAAGATGATTGGGATGCCCGTCGTGCGGTCGTCCTCGAGCAGCTGCTCGGCGACCCGCCACCCGTCGAGCCCGGGCATCATCACGTCGAGCAAGATCACGTCGGGCTCCTCCTCGCGTGCCTTCTCCACACCCGAAGGGCCGTCGGCAGCCTCGATCACGTCCATGCCCTCTGCCTCGAGATTCACGCGACAGAGGAGACGGATGGGTGCTTCGTCGTCGATTACGAGAACCTTTGTCATCCCGATCCTTGGCGCCGCTATACCCACTGCCTCGTCCACCTATTCCGGCGCTGCGGGGAGCTCGAATGCGAAGCTCGAGCCCTCGCCCTCCGTCGAGTCGACCCAGATGCGACCGCCCATCGCGTTGACGAGCTCCTTAGCGATGAACAACCCGAGGCCCGTGCCGGCCGCGCCGTCGCGCGCCGCGGATTCGGCTCGGTAGAACTTCCGGAAGATCCACTCACGTTCCGAGGCGGGTATGCCCATCCCCTCGTCGACGACACGCACCTCGACACGGTCCGCGTTGCGACGCGCGCCGACGGTCACGGTTCCGCCCTGCGGCGAGTAGCGCAGGGCGTTCTCGACCAGGATGTTGAACACCTGCCGCACCTTGTCCGGATCCGCCTCCGCTGCGAGCGGCTCGTCCGGCAGGTCGATCTCGAAGCGGTGGCCGTTGCCGTCCTCGACAGTCTCCACCACCTCGGACACGACCGAGCCCAGGTCGATGCGCCCGAGCTCGACCTGGAGGTCGCCGGTGTCGAGTCGCGCGACGTTGAGCAGCTGGTCGACGATCTCCGTCAGCCGCTCCGACTCGGAGGCGATGTACCGGAGGAAGGTGCGCCGCTCGTCTTCGCCGAACGGAATGTCCTGCCGCAGGAGCGTCTCGGCAAAGCCGTAGATCGACGTCAACGGAGTGCGCAGCTCGTGCGAGACGGCCGCGACGAAGTCGGACTTGACCTGCTCGACCATCCGGTCGGCCGAGATGTCGCGGAACGCGAAGATCCGGCCGGCGACGGCGCCGAGTGGATCGCGCATCACAGCCTCGCTCAGCGATAGCCACACCTCTTCGCCGCCGAGCAGGATCGAGACCAGCCGCTGGCGCGGGTGGGCGTCGTCGTCGCCGGACTCGAGCTGACGTTGCAGGACCTGCACCGTCGTGTGCCCGATCGCCTCCTCCTGAGGCACGCCGGTGATCTGCTCCGCGGCGGCGTTCCACAGGACGACGTGGCCGTCGCGGTCGACGGCGACAATGCCGTCGGCGATGTTCGCGAGGATCGCGACGCTCCGTTCCTTCTCGACGGACACGCGCGAGTACAGCTCGGCATTGGCGAGCGCCGCCGACGTGTTGCCCGCGAGCGCCTGCAGCGCCTCGATCTCCTCCGGCCGCCAGGACCGCGGGCGCGCCGCATAGACGGAAAGCACGCCGACGAGCGCGCCCTCGGGGCCCGAGAGGGGCACGCCCAGGTACGCGGGGTACCCGGCCGCCACGATCGGGTCCGCTTCGACCAGGCGGTCGTCCGCGGAGGCGTCCTCGATCGCCAGTGGCGCACGCGACTGGAACACGTCGCCCGACAGCCA
>WNGB01006712.1_pt1 | contig 17280 bp, 19 predicted proteins | sample 5400681 | NCBI WGS metagenome assembly WNGB01 (sample SAMN13153367, study PRJNA577476) | soil metagenome | isolation source: 115 cm soil or saprolite under grassland replicate 2 | place: USA:California | collected 2016-06-15 | reverse complement strand
TGCCGCTGATGACGGTCAGGGCCGGGCTCTCGCCGCAGTGGGGGGCCGCGATCGCGACCGCCAACTACGCCGGTTATCTGGCCGGCGCGATGGCCGGCGTCGCCGCGCCTGCGCTGCTGCGGTCCCGGGCGGTGTACCGATCGTCGCTGATCGTCGTGGTCGCCACGCTCGCACTGATGCCGGTGCTGACCAGCGACGCTGGGTGGGCGGCTCTACGGTTCGTCGCCGGATGCACGAGCGCGCTGGTATTCATGGTCGCGGCTAGCGCGCTGCTCACCGGGCTGCGTGCCCACGGTGAGCATCTGGTCGGGCACGGATTCGGCGGCGTCGGTGCCGGGATCGCCGCTTCCGGCGTACTTGTACTGGTTCTCCGCCACAGCACATGGCAGGAGTCCTGGTGGTCGGCCGCGGTACTCGGCGCGGTGCTGAGCGCGGCCGCCTGGCCATTGCGGCCGTCGCCCACGGACGGCGACCGGACAGACCGCGGGGCTGGGCCAGTCGGCCGCCAATGGTTCACGTCGTCGCCACCGTGGCGCTGGCCACCGGCGCTCACCTGCGCACGCCGCGGGCCGTGGCCATCCTGACCACCGGATACAGCGTCGGCCAGATCGCCGGGCCGGTACTGGTCACGCCGACGCTTCACCACAGCTACCAGCCGGCGCTGCTGGCCGGCGCCGCGATCGTCGCGGCCGCCGCGGTGGCCGCACTGGTGCTGCGGCACCGCTTCCCGCACCAGCTCGGCCCCGTACCCAGCCGGGTACGGGCCGCCCGATGACCGAAGGAGATGATGATGGAATTCCTGGTCGACATGGTGACCACCGTGCCGGATGGCACCACGGACGCGGAGGTCGACGCGATCCGGATCCGGGAGGCGGCACGATCTCGGGAGCTGGCCGGGCAAGGGCACCTGCTACGGCTGTGGCGTCCGCCGCTGGACACCGGCGAATGGCGTACGTGGGGCCTGTTCCAGGCCGCAGACGCGACCGAACTGGAGAGCGTGCTGTCGTCGATGCCACTGCGCGTCTGGCGAAACGACACGGTGACGCCGCTGACAGCGCACCCCAGCGACCCGGGTAGCGGCGACGTCATGAGCAATCAGACATCGACCGACGAGGCGGACATGCTGGACGCGGTCCTCACCCGGTGGAAGGCGGCGGTCGACGCCCACCAGCCGGAACACGTCGCCGCGTTGTTCACAGCGGACGCGATCTTTCAAGGCCTGCATCCCTACACCGTGGGGCCGGCCGGCGTCGCCGAGTACTACGCCGCCCAGCCGACGGGCATGACCGCGGTGTACACGCTCCGCGAAACCCGCGCGCTGAGCGATGGTCTGGTGCTCGGCTACCTCACTGTCGACTTCGGTTTCAGCGACCGAGCCACCCTCGCCGTGTACCTCAGTGTGATCATCCGCCAGGACGCCGACGGCTGGCGGATCGTCCACTACCAGGTGTCGCGCCTCGACTGAGATCTCAGCGATGAACCCGATCCGAAGGGAGCCAACTTCCAGTGGACCGGGAGCGACACCTTCGCCGGCGCCAACATTCTCTGCATCGCCTTGGAGGTACCCAACGACATGCTCGGCCGCGGGCCGGGCATCGGAGCATGGATAACGATTAGCCTGCGCCGCGACGGCATGCTCGTGCCGATGGACCGGGGAGGGAACCCCTCGTTCAATCCGATCCTCAACGCAGACGACATCAAAGACGAGTTCAACTCCACCGACCCGGTCGACGACGTGAAGAACTATCTGCAGCCGCTGTCGGAAGCGCTGCAACGGCATGGCTACTCACCTGACGAAGCCACGGCTGCGGCCCGCACCCTGCTGCCCGACATCCTTCACTACGACCGCACCAGGCCGGCCCGCTACCCTAACGGCCGGGTCATGACCGACGATGTCTTCTCCGCCCGCATGGTCTTCATGACCCATGGGCGGGCCAATCCCCAGGGCGTCAGACCGCACGACGACCTGCTGGCCCACTTCCCCTTCCTCGGCCCACCCCACCCCTAGCCTCCGCACGGGGTGGTTTCCGCGTAGGCGACGTGACAGATACCGCCGCCTGCGCGCAAGTCCGCATAGCCGGCCGGGGTCGCCTACGACGCGGCGTGGGCGACCCGCCGCATTCCAGATAGCCCCGCTCGAAGCCGGCGAACCCGGCTGGGAGCTAGCCTGGCCGCGGGTCATGCGGCGATGACCACGGCGGCCCAGAAAGCGCCTGAGAGCGAGCACCGGTGCCGCTCCCCCTGTTGCAGTCCAAGGTCAGCCCGCGCGCCTCGGCTATCCGGCTTGGCGCAGTCGCTCGCCGGCCGCCAGGCGCAGCAGCTCAGGGCTCGATCCCAGTGCCGCAAGGACCACGGCCAGCCCGGCGCTGCCGGCCTCGAGCAGCGACAGCAGGGCATGCCCACTGGTCGGGAAGCTGGCGCGGCCCTCGCTCCCGAACAGTGCTTTTTTCAGTCCGGGTGCCATCTGCGGCCCGCACAGCGGCCCCCAGGGCAAGTGCCGGCCCACGGGGCTGCGGTACAGCTCGGCGATGGCGTGCGGGCCGTAATCGGCGCGCATCTGACGCTGGATCGCTGGCAGATCCACGCCCAGCGTGGCCAGCAGGTCGGCGGCGTTCCAGCGCGGCCCATCGCCGCGGCCGGATGAGATGACGTCGGCGACGGCCGCCCGCGCGGCCGGCCAGCTGATGCCCTGGCTGGCCAGGATCTCCCGCGCGGTCGGGTCTTTGTCGGTGAGCAGCGCCAGCAGCAGGTGCTCGCAGCCCACGTAGCCGTGCCGGGCACGGTCGGCCTCCGTGCCCGCGGCAGCCAGCAGGCGGCTGGTGACCGGGTCCCGGACCGGCTGGGCGCGGCGGGTCATGTGCGCCTCCGGCCAGGGAATCGCCGGCTGGCGTACTTGCGGTGCACCGACTGGCGGGTCACGCCGAGCGCGTCGGCGATCCGTTCCCAGGTCCATCCGTCTTCCCGGGCGGCCTTGACCTGCAAGGCCTCCAGCTGTTCCAGCATCTGCCGCAGGGCGGCGACGGCAGCCAGCCCAGTCTCTGGGTCACGGTGGCTGGCGGCTTCGGCGAGCGAGATTGCCTCGGACATGCTTGTCAGCCTACGCTGACAATCCGCGTTTGTCAGCCTGAGCTGACAAGAACTTCCGGCCGGCCTGGCCAGGCACGCCAGCGGGTCCTCGCGACGCCGACAGTGACACCTCCGGCAGCGGCGCTCCGCGAACGCCAGCGCTGCCGGTGGCGCCCGAGGGTGCGCGCCCGGAGGTCCGGGCCCGCTGCCGATACAGGCGCAGCATCCGGCCGGCACGCGGGCCGGTCTGTGGTTTCCGGCACGCCGGTCAGGCCAGGCGGGCCTGTCCAGGGATGGCCGTCGCACCGCCAGGTCCATCACAGCCAGGCCGGGGGCCGCGCCACCGTGGCTATGAACACTGCGCTGATGGCGATGCTCACCTCTGTGATCGGCGAGGAGCTCACAGCCGCTATGACCGCAGCCCAGGACGGCAGCGAGGCTACCTTCTTGCTGCCATGTCGACGCGGCAACCTCGGTCTTGCTGCGCTACCCGGGTGACCAGCGCCGGACTGGACCGGCGAGGGCGTTTCGGACAGCGACATGACGATCTTCCCGTGCCCACCGTGAGGCGACTTCCCCGTCTGGAACCCCACCTTCGAGGTGCTGCTCGCCAGAACCCTTCTGCCGGAAGAGGCTCGGGGTTCGCCGGAGCCGGCATCACGGTGTCTGCGGTTCGAGGCGCTTGGCGCCGGTCATGACTGCGACCGCATCTGCCATTGTGGTGGAAGCGGGAGTGACGACGCCAACGCGCTGGCCCAGGCGCTGGATATGGACGCGATCTGCTACTTCGAACACGTGCGGCATGTTGTGGCTGATGAGGATCACGGGCGTCCCCTGGCGGCGCAATTCTTTGATCAGCGCGAGCACCTGGTTGGACTCGCGCACGCCGAGCGCGGCGGTGGGCTCGTCAAGGATGATCACCTTCGACCCGAATGCGGCGGCGCGGGCGACGGCGACGGCTTGACGCTGGCCGCCCGAGAGTGTCTCCAGGCGCTGGGTTATGTCCTGCACGGTGGTGATCCCGAGCTTGCTCAGCTGTTCCTGGGCACTCTTGCGCATGCCTCGGGTGTCGAGCCTGCGGAACAGCACACCGAGCGGACCGCGCATCCGGACCTCGCGTCCCAGGAACATGTTGCTCGCGATGTCGAGCGCGGGGGCCACGGCCAGCGTCTGGTAGACCGTCTCGATGCCGGCCTGCCGGGCGTCGATCGGGCTCTTGAAGGAGACCGGCGTGCCTTCGAGCAGGATTTCCCCGCGGTCGGGTTGCAGCGCGCCGGTGAGGCACTTGATCAGTGTTGACTTGCCGGCGCCGTTGTCGCCGATGATTCCCAGCACCTCGCCGGCGTCGAGCACAAGATCGACACCGGCCAGGCCGATCACGTGCCCGAAGGTCTTGACCAGGCCACGCGCCTCGAGAACATGCGTCGGGCGCATGTGTTGCCCATCGCTCGCCGGCGCATTCGCAGGGGCGTCCCGGGTGTCGCCCGAGGATTGGCGTGCTGGCATAGTCATGCCTTCACCCTCCGGATCCATTGGTCCATCGCGACAGCGGCGATCACGAGAATCCCCAGCGCGATCGGCTGGTAGAGATCGTTAACGTTGGCCAGCGTGAGGCCCGAGGTGAAGACGACCACGATCAGCGCGCCGAATAGGGTGCCGATCACACCGCCACGGCCGCCGAAGAGGCTCGTGCCACCGATCACCACCGCCGTGATGCTCTGCAGGTTCGCGTCGACCGCGTTGTTCGGGCTGGCGGCTCCCGTGTACCCGATCGACACCCAGGCCGCGATGCCGATGATCAGCCCGGCGAAGACATAGACCGAGAAAAGGACCCGGTTTGTCCGGATGCCCGCGAGTCTCGCCGCCTCGGCGTCGTCACCGACCGCGTATACGTGGCGGCCCCACTGTGTTCTGGTCAGGATGTAGTTGACGACAAGGTAGATGCCAAGGACCACGAGCACGCCGTTGATCAGGTTCAGCGGGCCGATCTTCAGCGGGTCACCGGCCCAGTTGAGGATGGCAGGCATCTGCGACGCCTGGGTGGTCTGGCCCTTCGCGTAGACCAGCCCGATGGCAGAGAAAATGCTCAGCGTCCCCAGCGTCACAATGAATGGCGGCAGCCGGACGCGGGTCACCAGCGCACCGTTGACCACCCCAGTCGCGACGCCAACGAGCAGGCCGGCCAGCAGGGCGACCACGCCCGGCAGGTGGTTGTTCGCGGCCAACTGGGCCATGTAGAGCTGGGCGAGGATCATCGCCGCGCCGATGGACAGATCGATCCCGGCGGTCAGGATGATCATTGTCTGGGCCACGCCAAGAGCCGCCACCACAGCGACCTGCTGGAGCATGAGCGAGATGTTCTCGGACGCGATGAAGCGTGAGTTGAGGAACCCGAACACGACGCACGAGAGGACGAGCACGATGAACGGGCCCAGTGCGGGATGGGAGTGCAGCGGTCGCTGTATCCGGTCCAGCGGCGTGGGCCGGGGAATCAGTTGCTCGAGCTCTTGCTCCGGCGAGAGGGCTGCAGACATATCCGTCATGGTCTACCTTGATCCGGTTTGGAGCCAGGTTGGCTGTCTCGCAGGCCAGGATCCGGGGGAGCCCGCCGCCGCGCTCGGCGCGACGGCGGGGTACCCGGGATTCCGGCCAGGCGCCGGGGCTAGCCCCAGCAGAGCTGCTTGGCAGCGGTGACGTTGATGCTGGCGACACCAGGCTGCGGGTCGTTGGTGTAGAGCTTCGTCCCGGTGTTGGAGAAGCCCAGGCCGGGAGAGGTCGCTGGATGAACGTGCTTGGTCACCAGGTTGTAGATCGCGTCAACCCCGTCCGCTGCCATCTTGCCGGGGAACTGACCTGCGGTCGCGGCAATGGAGCCGTTGGCGACGTACGGCAGGTTCGAGCAGCCGCCGTCGATCGCAACGACGAGCGCTTTGTTGTGCGCCGCGGCCAGGGCCTGGGCGGCACCCTCAGCGGCGGGCTCATTGATCGCGTAGACCAGGTTGATGTGCGGATCCTTCTGCAGGCAGGTCTGCATCGCGGACTTACCACCAGGGATCGCGCCCAGGGTCTGGAGCTGGCAAGCGATCTTGTAGCTGCCGCCCTTGCCGCCGGTGTACTGCCCGCTGGCCGGTTCCTTGCCGTTGATGGTCTGGCTGCCGACGGGAATCCCCATGCCCTCAAGGAAGCCGTGATCCCGGTCGACGTCAACTGAAACGACCTGGTTGTTGAACAGGTCCAGGAGCGCGATGTCCGCGGGCTTGCCGGCAAGCTTCGCCGCCGCCCACTGACCGTCGAGCCGTCCCGCCGCGGTGTTGTCGGTGGCATAGGTGATATTCACGGTGCTGGGCGGGGTGGGCGCGGTGTCAAGTGCGATCGTGTACAGGCCCGCTTGGCGTGCCTTGGTCAGCGCCGAGTTCACGGCGTTGCCGTTCGGCGTGATGATGATCCCCGAGTCACCGGCAGCGATCGCATTGTCGATCGCGCTTATCTGGGTGGCCGTGTCCCCGTCCGTGGTACCAGCCGAAACCTTCAAGTCGACGCCGCGCTTGGCCGCGTCGGCCTTGGCGTTCTTCTCCATCGACACGAAGTAGGGATTCGAGAACGTCTTCAGGATCAGCGCGACCTTCACGCTCTTGCTGCCCGAACCCGAGCCGGCCGAGCCACCGGAGCCGCTCGAGCCGCAGGCGGCCGCGGTCAGTGCCGCCACGGCGATGACTGCCGCCAGTATCGTGCGCCGACCCTGGGGTGCGCGTGCCCGCCGGGGCTGCCCCAGCAGACGGTTATCGGATATCACCAGATCCCCTCCTTCTTCGGTGGGACTTCGTCTCGGTGGGACTTCGTCTGGACTGGATTTCCGGACGGGAATTCCGGGCCAACTCGGCAAGTTGAGACAACGTTGTCCCGGACGATATCTTTTAGTCTTGATGACTGTCAAGAGTGGTTTTCCTGGAGGTATAACTGGTAGTGTGCGTTGCCAGCGTGATCTCTAAGGGGTGGGGGGAAACGTTGTCAGAGCGGGCCGACGGCACATCGCCGACCCCGGCCCAGTCACGCCCACGGCCCACCATGCGCGACGTCGCCGCGCTCGCGCGGGTGAGCCTGAAGACCGTATCCAGGGTCATCAACGGCGAAAGCACTGTGGCGCCCGAGCTCGCCGCGCGCGTGCACCGCGCAGCCACCACGCTTGACTACCGGCCCAACCTGACCGCGCGCAGCCTGCGCAGCAACGACGGACGCACCCGGACCATCGGCGTCCTGCTGGAGGACGTGGCCAACCCGTTCTCCTCCGCGCTCCATCGCGCCGTAGAAGACGTGGCCAGCAGCCGCGGGGTCGCGGTTTTCGCTGGCAGTGTCGATGAGGATCCGCGGCGCGAGCGGGAACTCGCCCTCGCCCTCATCGCCCGGCGGGTGGATGGCCTGATCATCGTCCCGGCGGGCGATGACCAGAGTTACCTGGCCAATGAGCAACGCTCGGGACTGAGCCTGGTGTTCGCCGACCGCCCGCCGCGGCTGCTCCGGGCCGACGCGGTCGTTTCCAACAACGCTGGCGGGGCGCAGGCGGCCGTGCGGCACCTGGCCGCGGCCGGGCACACACGGATCGCTTTCCTCGGCGACCTGAGGCAGGTACCGACCGCCGCCGACCGCTTCGCTGGTTACGCCCAGACGCTCTCGGAGGTGCGGATAGAGCTTGACGAAGAACTCGTCCGCATGGATTTGCACAGCGCGGGCGCGGCGGAGGCAGCAACCCGCTCACTCATGATGGGCCCCCGGCCGAGCGCGCTGTTCGCTACTCAGAACATGATCACGATCGGCGCGATCCGCGCCCTGCGCGAGCTAGGCCTGCAAGAGCGCGTCGCAGTGATCGGCTTCGACGACATCCTGCTGGCCGACATGCTCCAGCCGGCCGTAACCGTCATCGCCCAAGACCCGGCCGCGATCGGAGCGAAAGCCTGCGAAGTTCTTTTCCAGCGGATGGACGGCGACTCTTCCCCAGCCGAAACCCACATCATCCCGGCACGACTGATCGCACGCGGGTCGGGAGAGATCACGCCGGACACCTCGTTGCGCATGACATAAGGCAACGATCCCTGGGCGTTCTGGCTTATCTCGGAACGCACCGTGGACAGCCATGTCCGCAGCATCCTCGACAAAGCTCGGCTTCAGCTCAAGGACCCAGATCGCCGCCTGGATAACATCCCCCCGCCAGTAACGGGCCAGACTGGTCCGCCGCTTCGCCGCCCTGCTGACCCCGAACCCGGACACCGGCAGCCTCCTGCGCCAGTGAATCACCACCGTCCGCGCCGCACTTGGTGACCTGGTCTCCCGCCCCCGCCTCCCGCAATACGCGCAGCAGGTCGGCCACGGCGTGCGGGTTCTCCAGGCGGCGTGGGCCTGTTTGTGCAGCTGGGCGGCGTCGTGGTACAAGCCGCGGTCGCGGGCGGCGTCGCCGAGACTGCGAGGTTCTCTTGCCTCTCCACCGCGAAGTTCTCATTCGAGGAGGATCTGTGCCCAGACGACTTTTCCGCCCATCTCCGGCGTCAAGTCGCAATCCCACTGTGCGCTGATCGCTTGCACCAGCAGCAGTCCCCGGCCGTTCTCGGCGTCCTCGCCGGCGTCGACGGGTACTGGCGGCAGCGGGCTGGCGTCCCAGACCAGGACGACAACCTGCGTCTTGTCCGAGACCAGCCACAACCGGATCGGGTCGTCCTGCGTCGCCGCGCGAGAGACTTGCATGGCGTTGGTGGTTAGCTCCGCGACGAGAAGTTCGGTGTTCTCACTGAACTCGGCCAGTCCCCACTCCCAGAGCACCTGGCGGGTGTGCAGCCGGGCGCGCGGCACCGCGCTGGGAAGCGCGACGAGCTCGAGGAACGCCCGGTGCGGCCACCCGGCCGCGAACGGCGCGACCCGCGCGACATCGGCAGCGCCGCTGTCTGCCAGGCCGTCCGCGACTAGGCGCAGCAGCTCACCCGGCCTGCCGCGATCCGCGACATTTCCGCGGGAACTGTTCACGGCGGATAAACCTTCGATTGAACTCCAAGGCTGACAGTGTGCGCGCGAGGGCCAGCGCTGCGGTGATCGACGGCGACCCCGTAAACCGGCCTGGTGTTGGCTTGTGCGGACATTGTCTTTGTTCCTTCCCATATGACCTGGGTTGTCTTCGACGGCAGGGAGCGGCCGACGTGCAGCCGAGGCCGCCGGCGATGCGCTTGCCGGCGGCGTCGGCTGGCCGAGCCATCACCTGGCCTTCGGCGGCCTCGTCGGCCCGGTACCGACGCCGAGCTCGGTAAGGGCGACCTCGATCTCGTCAAGGTCGTCGTCGGTGAGGGAGAGGCGGGCAGCTCCGATCCAGCCATCCACCTGGTCGGGCGAGCGCGGGCCGACGATCGCGCCGGTCACGCCCGGCCAGCTGAGCACCCAGGCGACGGCGACAGAGGCGACGGTGGAGTCGTGGCGCGCGGCAATGGGGCGCAGGCGGTCGCGCAGTGCCAGGTTCGTCTGGAGCGCCGGCGGTGTGAAATGAGAGAATTCGATGTGCCAGCGCCGCCAGTCCCTGCTGTCCATAAGAGCCGCTCGCTCGGCGGAGAAGGTGTCTGTCAGCAGGCCGGCCTGCAGCGGGCTGTAGCAGATGAGGCCCGTCCCGTTCTCGGCACACCAGGGTGCGAGATCGGCTCCCGCCCGCCGGTCGATCAGCGAGAACGGCGATTGCAGCGAGTCGACGTGGCGGATCTTCTCGCTGCGCTCGAGGAGGCCCACGTCGAAGTTGGAGACGCCGCCGGCCCTGACCTTGCCCTGCTCGATCAGGCGATCCATCTCCCCCCAAGAGTCCTCGATCTCCACGCCAACGCCGTCCGGCCAGTGGAACTGGTAGAGATCGATATGGTCGACGCCCAGCCGTCGCAGAGAGCTGTCGCATTCCTGGCGGATCGAATCCGGGCGCAGGCAGCGCACCGGCTCGCCGTATACGTCCGCGTCAGACCAGCGGAGTCCGCACTTGGTGAAGACGTACGGACGCTCCTCGGCGGGCATGCCCGCGATCGCACGCCCGACGACCTCCTCGGAATGGCCGCGTCCGTAGACCGCGGCGGTGTCGATCCAGTTCACGCCCAGTCCCGCCGCGTGGCGCAACGCGCGCACCGAGGTGGCGTCATCCTGCGCGCCCCAGTTGTACCTCCACTCGGCGCCCCCAATCGCCCAGCTTCCGGCTCCGACAACGCTTATCTCGTAACCCGTCCGGCCGAGCTGCCGGGTCGCCAGTGATGTCATCGGGATCCTCCATTAGGGTGCGGGTTGATCTCTCTCTCGGCGGGAACCTGGGCCCCGGGGATGTATTTGGATAGCTCGCGGCGGCGGCTCTGCACCATCAGCTCGATGAGCTCCTCCATGGAGATCTCGCTCAGGTTCGCGTCCATGGTCACCTGACCCTGCTGGATCACATTGATCCGGTCGCAGATGTCGAACAGGTGCGTGTAGTTGTGGTCGATGACGATGACCGAGATGCCCGTGTTCCGGCACAGGCCTTTGATCAGGTTGATGATGAGGGCGGTCTCCTTGGCCCCCATCGCCGCGAGCGGCTCGTCGAGGAGCAGGATCTTTATGTCCTTCTGCCGGGTCGCACGCGCAACGGCGATGGCCTGACGCTGGCCGCCGGACAGTTTCTTGACCGGTACGTCGATGGACGGGATGTCAACCGCCATCTCGTTCAGGCAACGGCGCGCGTCGGCGCGCATCGACTTGTTCCTGAGCAGCTTGAACCAGCCGCCTCCGGTGTGCTCACGGTTCAGGAACAGATTGTGGAAGACGCTCAGCTCGTCCACGAGCGCGAGATCCTGGAACACGGTCTCGATGCCGTGTGCACGGGCGTCCTGGACCGAGCGCAGCCGCACTTCCTCGCCGTCTAGGTAGACCCGGCCGCCGTCTGGCTTGTGGTAGCCAGTAATGATCTTGACCAGGGTAGACTTGCCGGCGCCGTTGTCGCCGACCAGGCCGAGGATCTCGCCACGGCGCAGATGCAGGTCCACGTTCCGCAGTACGGTCACGGCGCCGAAGCTCATCGAGATCTCCTCGATCCGCAGCACGTCCTCGACGTCGCTCCGGTCGTTTACCTCCGCCCCCGGCATCATGAGCGCACCGGTTCCTTTCGTCGGTTGAATGGGAGGGCGAGCATTCGGGCGAAGGACCCGCGCCCAGCTCCCCTGAGGGTCGCCCGCTCGATCTGCACGTTGAGGAACATCGTGATCAGGATGGCGATCCCGAGGATCAGGTCGTAGGCGAAAGCGTTGACGCCGATGACGTGGAAGCCGTCCTCCAGGACGCCCAGCACGATCGCGCCGAGGGCAGCGCCGATCATGGTCCCCCGTCCTCCGGTGAGTGCCGTTCCGCCGATCACTGCCGCGGCCACGCCGTAGAACATGAAAGTCAGCCCGGGCGATCCCGGGTCGATGCTGCCGATGTGGTAACCGTCGAGGATGCCGATGAGGCCACCGATGAACGCGCACAGCACGAAGCACCAGATCTTGATGAAGTCGACTTTGAGTCCGGACTCCCTGGACGACTCCGCGTTGCCGCCTACGGCGACGATATGCAGGCCGAACGAGGTCCTGCGCAGCATGACAAACAGGACCGCCATGATCCCAATCGCCCAGTAAGCCTCGGCCCAGACCCCTCCGCCCAGCACGAGCGCGAGTGTCCCGGCGCCCACCGGGTTCGCTGGTGCCCCGTTCGAGCCGAGGAGGATTATCCCCTCCAGGGCGAACGTCATCCCGAGCGTCGTGATGAACGACGGCAGGTGGAGCTTGACGGTGATGAGGCCGTTGGCCCACCCGATCAGGGCGGATATCACCAGCGCGAGGACGATGGCGAGAGGGACAGGAGTCCCATGGTTGTTGAGGATCTCGACGATGAAGGGCGAGAGCACATAGACCTCGCCCACCGACAGGTCGATCTCGCCCAGGATGAGGATCGGCACCTCGGCGAGGGCGAAGAAAGCGATCGGGGCGATGTAGCTGGCCAGCGCGGCCGCGTTGCCGCTCGTGAGGAAGTCCGCGGAATCGGCGGTGAAAAACAGGATCATGGCGAGCCCGACGACCGTGATCACCAGCTCCTGCAGGTACAGGTCGCCGAATCGCCGAATAGCCGGTGCGGACACCCGGCGGGTGTCTAGGCCATATGCAGCTTGGGATTCGGGGCTGGGGGCGGTATCAGCATCGTCTGGCTCCAGCCTTACACTTTGATCTGGTCGCATCTGCCTCACTGGCACCTATTGAGAAGGGATCGATTGGCAGGCCGCCGCCCACGCTGGTCAAGGGCGAGCGGCGGCCTTCACGTATTTACGTGGTTCCCACGTAGCCCTGGATGCTCTTTGGCGGGGTGAACACGACCGGCGTGGTGCTTGAGCCCTCCCAGCTGTCCTTGCGGTTGACGTAGTCGGCGACGTTCTTGCGGTCGACGTACTTGAAGCCGGTGTTGACATCGACCGGCGTGATGAGGCCGCCGGTGATGTTGTAGAGGAACAGCTGATAGATGCTCATTGCGCCCTGTAGATAGGCCTGCTGGTCGACCGTGAACGCCAGCTGACCCTTGTTGATCAGGTCCAGCACGGGAACACCGACGTCAAAGGCTGCTCCGCCAATTCCCTTCGCTGCCAGGCCCAGCTTCTCGATCGCCGTCGCGACGGCGACCCCGTTGCTGCCGCCGCTCGAGAACATGAACTTGACGTCCTGGTGCCCCTGGTACCAGGCCTCGATCGCAGACAGTGCTGGCCCTTCGGTGGCGCCGACGCCCACCTGGATGAAGTCGATGCCGTTCTGCTTGAAGACGCTTGCGGCGCCGTCCATGCGCGGCTGCTCGTTAAGTGAGCCAGGGACGCTGATCATGCCACCGACCAGGTCGCCCTTCTTCACGTAGCTAAGGATGCGCGTGGCCACGGCCACGCCGGCGTCGTACAGGTCCTGGCCGATGTAGGACATGGCGTTGTTGCCCTTACCTACCGGCGCCTCGGCGTTGAACGCAACGACCGGGATTCCGTGGTCAAGAGCCTTATTGGTCACGCCGTTGAAGGCGGTCGGGTCTACGATGCAGCAGCCGATGCCGTCGACCTTGTCGTTGATCGCGACCGTGAAGGCATTGACCATCTCGGGGACGACGTCGTTCTCGGAGCCGGTCCAGGTGTAGGAACATCCGAGCAATGAGCACATGTCGTTTGCCCCGGCCCGCGTAGGAACGAAGAACGGGTCGGCTGTCACATGGCAGACCAGGGCGAACTTATACGCCGGGTACTTTGGCCATGGGTTTTTAGTACTGCTTCCCGCAGCCGCCGCGGTGCTACTGGCACAACCTGCCATTGCCCCCAGAAGCGTGGCGGCCGCCGCTGTGGTGCCGGCATTGCGCATCAAGCGACGCCTGGACAGCTCCTGGGAATTCTGGCTTGTCTCCGGTCTGCCGAATTTCGCCATGTTCGATTCCTCCCGGTTTCCGGTATGCGGAATTAACATCATCCTCATTGGGTGAAATGGTCACTTATCCCCAGACCGTGCGCGGTTCCCGCAGGCACCCTCTCCAGCGCCGATCCATCATCCGACACGGCCTTCCTGGAAAAGTCACACTAGAACTATCGTGAGAGGCTGTCAAGAGGTCGTCATCCTGTCATGATAGGATTGCTCCCTGGGCTCGTGAGACCTGATAAGGCCAGGGTCGGCCTCGTGCGGGCGGAGGCATGCCCCTGGGCAGGCCCCTGCCTGCCGCGTGGGCACGAGCGCATGCTCCTCTGGATCGTTCACGGGAGCGTTGCCCGACAGTGCCATATATGGAATAATTCGTAACAAGTTCCGTCTGATGGAACACGCGAGGCAGGAGCACCGCATGCTGGACGTCCGCCACGCCGTCAGCCCGGCGGAATCGGCCCGGTTCAACGCGGCGCAGCGCCGGGCCGCGTTCGTGGTCAGCGACCTCTTCCGGGCGGCCGAGGTGCGGCTCGTCTACTCCCACGATGACCGTATGGTCGTGGGCGGAACCGCACCGGAACCTGGTCACCCGGTCCCGCTGCGATCTCCGGCAGAGCTGCGGGCAGCCAGCTTCTGCGAGCGCCGGGAGATGGGCATCGTCAACGTCGGCGACCCGGGTGTCGTTCAAGCCGGAAACGAGTCTTTTCGGCTCGGCCCGTACGACTGCCTGTACGCCGGGCGAGGGACTGGCGACATCGTCTTCACCAGCGACGGGCCCGGACAGGCGCGTTTCTATCTTGTCTCTACGCCTGCCCACAGCGATTATCCGACGACGGTGATACGCGCGGCAGACGTGACGGGCGAGCCGCTTGGCAGCCCGGCAGGCGCCAGCGTGCGCACGCTCAGGAAGTACATCCACCCAGGCGGCGTGCGCAGCTGCGAGCTCGTGCTCGGCGCGACCACGCTAGAGCCGGGCAGCGTCTGGAACACGATGCCCCCGCACACGCACGGCCGCCGCACCGAGATCTACCTCTACTGCGGACTGCCCGCGGACGCCCGGGTCATCCACCTGATGGGTGAGCCGGACGAGGTCCGGCCAATCGTCGTCGCCGACGCGGAGGCCGTGATCGCCCCCAGCTGGTCGGTGCACTGCGGCGCCGGGACGAGCGCGTACACGTTTGTCTGGGCGATGGGCGGAGAGAACCAGGCATTCGACGACATGGATGCCATCGCGGTCCCGGACTTGCGGTGACCGGGACCCGGCCGCAAGGCCCGACCGGCCCCGGGCTGTTTCGCCTGCGCGGGAAGACCGCGTTCGTCACCGGTGCCCGCACCGGGATCGGCGCCGCGGTGGCGATCGGTCTCGCTCAGGCCGGCGCCGACCTGATCCTGGTCAGCCGGCGGGACGAGGCCGGCCAGACGGCCACGGCGGTCAGGAGCATCGGCCGGCACGCCGAGACGGTCGGACTTGACCTGTCCGACCTGGCAGCGGTCCGCCGGACCTGCGCGGACCTCCTCACCAGGCGCTCCATCGACATCGTGGTCAACAACGCCGGGATCATCACCCGCGCGGACGCCGTCGCGACCAGCGCGCAGGACTGGTCGGACGTGCATCGGGTCAACCTGGACGCTACCTGGGTGATCTGCCAGACGATAGGCGAGTCCATGGTCAAGCGGGGATCCGGGAAGATCATCAACGTGGCGTCCCTGCTGTCGTTCCAGGGCGGAATCCGGGTGGTGCCCTACGTGTCGAGCAAGCACGCGCTGGCCGGGCTCACCCGTGCGCTTGCCAGCGAATGGGCATCACTCGGCGTGCAGGTGAACGCGATCGCGCCCGGCTACATCGTGACGGCCAATACGGCCTCGCTGCGTGCCGACCCGGATCGGGCGGCCTCGATACGCGCCCGTATCCCGGCTGGCCGGTGGGGCAGCCCGGACGACCTGGTCGGCGCCGCGGTCTTCCTGGCCTCGCCTGCGTCGGACTACGTGAATGGCCATATCCTCGCCGTCGATGGCGGGTGGCTGGTCCGCTGAGACGGGAGGAGGTGCCGGCCATCACGGCATCCGACAAGACGCTGGCCGTGCTGGACGCACTGGGCACGCATTCGCGGCTCACCGACATCTCGGCCGCGACGGGATTGCCCAAGCCCACCGCCCACCGCATCCTGAAGACGCTGGCCGAGCACGGATTCGCCCGGGTCGATGGCAAGGGCCGGTACAGCGCGGGCCCGCGTGTCCTTACCCTCGCAGGCCGGCTGCTGGCGCACCTGGACCCCGCCGAAGAGGCCCACCACACGCTTCGCGGCCTGAAAGCGGAGACCGGCCTCACCGTGCACCTGGGTGCCTATGCCGGCGACGAGGTCGTCTACATCGCCAAGCTCGAGGCACCTGTGCCATACCAGATGCCATCCCGCGTGGGCATGAGCATCCAGCTGCACACGACGGCAATCGGCAAGGCCATCCTCGCGGCACTGGGTGACGAGGAAGCGGCCCGGGTATGCGCCAGGACCGGCCTGCGGCCGCGTACGCCCAAGACGCTTACCGACCAGCAGGCGCTCATCGCGCAGCTGAACCAGATCCGGGAGCGCGGCTACGCCCTCGACGACGAGGAGAACGAGACCGAGATCCGCTGCGTCGGCGCCGCCATCTACGATCACACCGACCGCGTTATGGGGGGCGTCAGCTTGTCCTGGCTGGCGTTCAGCAACCCGTCCCGCCCTATTCCCGAGCTCGGTGCCCGCGTCGTCGCCGCGGCCGATGCGATCTCCGCCCGGCTCGGCGCTCCGTCACGCGCTGGCTAGCCAGGGGCTAGCCGCAAGGCCAGCTGACTGAGGTTCGTCGCTGGCGGCCCAGGCAATGCCTTTAGCTAACCGACCTCGGGGCTAGCTGCGGCTACCCCCGTTACGAGCCCGCTGCCCGGGCGTTCAGGAGGGCCTGGGTCTGCGCGAGCTCCGGAATATAGCCCGTGCCGCCCTGGCCGGCCAGAGACAGCGACGCGGCCGCGGCCGCCAGCCGGACCGCCCCGCCGAGATCGTCACCGAGCGCGAGACGCCCGGCCAGGGTTCCGGCGAAGACGTCGCCCGCACCGGTCTGGTCGGTCACCGTCGGCGCCGGAACCGCCGGGACGAGTTCCTGCCGCTCGTCATGATCGAGGAGAACGCCCGCCGGCCCGCAGGTCACCGCGACCGCGCGCGCGCCGAGGCGGCGCAGCGCCCGAGCTGCGGCGGCCGGGTCCGGCTTCGGGTCGTAGACGAACTCGCTGGCCAGCCGCGCCGCCGCACGCACCACCTCGGCCGCGCTGGCCGAGATCGCGCAGGTGATGCCCGATGCCAGCGCGACCCGCGGCGCGGGCAGCCCGTCCAGGTCCGCCGGGACCATGGTCGAGGCCGCGCTGCCGCGCCGGGCGTAGGCGAATTGCCCGGTACCGGACGGGTCGGCTACGGCGAAGTACACACCCTGCTGACCGGGGACGCGCCGGATTCCGGACGTATCGATGCCGAGTCCGGCCGCGCGGCCGATGATGACCTCACCGAGTTCGTCATCGCCTACACGGGTGATCAGGACCGTGTGCGCGCCGCTGGCGGCGGCGGCCGCCGCCGCGTTGAGCGCGTCGCCGGAGACCCCGAAGCGGACAAGCTGGCCGAGGTGAAACGGGCCGCCCGCGGAGATCTCGATGAGGACCTCGCCGATCACGGCGACATCCGCGCCTGCCGCGATCACGCTCGCAGCCCGGCGAGGTTGGCGTCCACGTCGCCGTCGAGCAGCGCACGGCCCA
>WNGB01012236.1_pt2 | contig 17283 bp, 6 predicted proteins | sample 5400681 | NCBI WGS metagenome assembly WNGB01 (sample SAMN13153367, study PRJNA577476) | soil metagenome | isolation source: 115 cm soil or saprolite under grassland replicate 2 | place: USA:California | collected 2016-06-15 | reverse complement strand
CAGGGCCGCCCATTCCGGCAACTGCTGCTCCAGGTACAGGCGCAGCGGGTCGAGCCAGGGCATCAGGTACGGGGTGAGCAGCAAGGCGCCGGCCAGGCCGACGAGCAACGCGATCACGTGGCGCGGGAGGACTTCTTCGGCGTGCTTGCCCTTCTGGCGTGGCTTGAGCAGGATGGCGCACAGGGCGGGGCTGAGGGTCAGCGAGTTGAAGGCCGAGATGACCGTCGAGACGGCGATGGTCAGCGCGAACTGGCGGAAAAACTGCCCGGTGATGCCGGCGATGAACGCACACGGTATGAACACCGCACTCAGCACCAGGCCGACTGCGACCACCGGCCCGGACACCTGCGACATTGCCTTGACGGTCGCGGCGCGCGGCGACAGGCCGTTTTCAATGTGGTGCTCGACCGCCTCGACCACGACGATCGCATCATCGACGACAATGCCGATCGCCAATACCAGGCCGAACAGCGTCAGGTTATTCAGGCTGAAGTTGAAGGCGGCCATGACCGCGAACGTGCCGATGATGGCGACCGGCACCGCCACCAACGGAATGACCGCCGACCGCCAGTTTTGCAGGAATAGCAGCACCACGCACGCGACGAGGATGACCGCGTCGAGCAGCGTGTAGATGACCTCCCAAATCGACTCGGTGATGAATGGGGTCGTGTCGTAGACGATGGCGTAATCGAGGCCCTTGGGGAAGCGCGTTTTCAACTCTTCCATGCGCGTGCGCACGGCCTTCGCGGTCTTGAGGGCGTTCGAGCCAGGGAGTTGATAGATCGACAGCGCCACCGACGGCTGCGTGTCGAGGGTGCAGGTCTGATCGTAGGCGAGCGCCCCCAGTTCGGTGCGGGCGACGTCGCGCATGCGGATCAGGCGGCCGTCGGCGTCGGCTTTGAGGATCATGTCCTCGAACTGCTTCGACTCGGCGAGGCGGCCGAGGGTGGTCATCGTGTACTGGAAGATCTGCCCCCTTGGCACGGGCGGCTGGCCGATCTGCCCCGCCGCCACCTGGGCGTTCTGCTGCGTGACGGCGCTGACGATATCGGTCGCGGTCAGGTTGCGCGTGGACATCTTACTCGGGTCGAGCCACAGCCGCATGCTGTAATCGCGCTGACCGAGATAGGTAATGTCGCCGATGCCCTCCAGGCGGGCCAACTCGTCGCGCAGCTGGATGGTGGCGTAGTTGCTCAGGAAGAGACTGTCCTTGCTCCGGTCGGGCGAGAACAGGTTGACGATCATCAGGACGCTGGGCGACTTCTTCTTGACGAGGACGCCCTTGCGCTTGACGAGGTCGGGCAGGATCGGCTGGGCCAGGGTGACGCGATTCTGGACGAGCACCTGCGCGATGTTCAGGTCGGTGCCGACCTTGAAGGTGACGGTGAGGGTGTAGCCGCCGTCGTTGGTACACTGCGAGTACATGTACATCATGTTCTCGACGCCGTTGACCTGCTGCTCAATGGGGGCCGCGACGGTGTCGGCAACCACCTGGGCATTGGCGCCGGGATAGGACGCCGACACCTCGACGGTCGGCGGCGTGATGTCGGGGTACTGCGTGATGGGGAGCGTAAAGACGGCGATGCCGCCGGCCATCGTGATGACGATGGAGAGCACCGAGGCGAAGATTGGCCGGTTGATGAAGAAGTTCGAGAACACGGCAATTCCTCACTCGTCCTCAAAACCCCTCCCCCCAACCCCCTCCCCTGCAAGGAGAGGGGGAGCAAGACAGAGCCTTGTTCTTCTCCCCCTCTCCGTTGCGGGGAGGGGGTTGGGGGGAGGGGTTTTCTCTCCGGACTACCTCCGCTGAATGCGCTCATCACCAGGCGCCGCCGGGCGCACGGGTGGGGCTGGCGCGCCGTTCCCGTTGCTCTCGGGGACACGCACTGCACGCCAGACCATCAGCGCCACCAGCGCCGCCAGGGCGCAACCGACCACGATCACCACCCCGAGCGACACGACCCCCATCCGCCAGAACACCGCCAGCACCACGACCTCCAGGGCACAACCGCCAATCACAAACACCCACAGCAACACTTTGCTGGCGCGGCGCATCAACGGCGTCGCGAACGTCGGCGTTTCGCTCACCCAGTTGATGACGTAGAAGAACACGGGCGTCAGGAAGATGCCGAACAGCGTCACCCCCAGCATCCCGCTGAACACTGCCACGCCCAGCGCCCAGCGCATCTCCGCCCCTGCGCCCGTGCCCAGAATCAGCGGCACGACGCCGAGGATGAACGCGAACGACGTCATCAGGATCGGCCGCAGCCGCAACTGGCTCGCCTCGATCGTCGCCTCCTCGCGCGACATGCCCGCTTCGCGCTTCACCTTCGCAAACTCGACAATGAGGATCGCGTTCTTGCTCGCCAGGCCGACAAGGACGACGAAACCGATCTGCGTGAAAATGTTGATGTCCGATTGCCCGAGGGTCACGCCGATGATCGAGCCGAGCAAGCACATCGGCACGACGAGAATCACCGCCAGCGGCAGCGACCAGCTCTCGTACTGCGCCGCCAGCACCAGGAAGACGCCGAAGACCGACAGGGCGAAGATCAGCATCGCCGTGTTGCCGGCCTCGACCTGGATGTAGGTGATCTCGGTCCACTCGTAGGACATGCCCGGCGGCAGTTCTTCGGCGGCGAGTTGCTTCAGCGCCGCGATCGCCTGGCCGCTGCTGTAACCCGGCGAGGTGTCGCCGGTCACCGCCGCCGCGCGGTACATGTTGTAGCGCGTCAGCAGCAGCGGGCCGTTGATCTCGCGCACCGAGGCGACCGTCCCCAGCGGCACCATGCCCCCCTGGCTGTTGCGCACTTTGAGCCGGCGCACGTCCTCGATCTCGTTGCGGAACTGCCCCTCCGCCTGGAGGACCACCTGCCAGGTGCGGCCGAAACGGTTGAAGTCATTGACGTACAGCGAGCCGAGATAAATCTGCAGCGTATCGAAAATGTCCTTTAACTGGACGCCGAGACGAGACGCCTGCTCGCGGTTCACGTCCACGAACAGCTGCGGCGAATCGTTGCGGTAGACCGTGTACAGCCCCTGCAGAATGCCGAGCCGTTCCGCCTTGGCGGAGTCCTCGTCGTGTTTCTTCGCCTGCCGGGCGACGCGGTACTCGTTCGCCTTGCGAATCAGGTTCTCCGTCTGCTTCTGCAACTCGTCGAGTCCCAGGTCGCCGCGATCCTCGACCATGAACTTGAAGCCGCCGGTCGTCCCCAGACCGGACACCGCCGGTGGACCGAAGATGATCACGATCGCCTCGGGAATCTCCTGCGCGATCCGCTTGCGCATGTGGTTGGCGACGTCCTCGGGAATCTCCTGCGCGATCCGCTTGCGCATGTGGTTGGCGACGTCGTCGCTATGCAGTCCGCGCGCCAGCAGCTTATTGCGGTCCTCCGGACTCAGTCTGCGTAAGCGCTCTTTCGTGGCCGGGGTGTGCTGGTCCGGGCGGCGCCGGCTGGCGAAGTCTTCCAGCGGGATGAACAGGTTGCCGAAGTTCGAGCCATACGCTCCGATGACGAACGACTGCCCGGCGACCGCGATGGCGTAGTCCACCCCCGGCGTCTCCTGGGCGATTCGGGCGACGTGCTGGACGACCTCCAACGATCGCTCAAGCGAGGCGAGGTCCGGCAGCTGAACGCTGATGCGCAGGTCGCCCTTGTCCTGGGCTGGGATGTACCCCGTCGGCCGTTGGAAGAACCCCCACCCGGTCAGGCCAAGCAAAGCGACATAGAGGATCAACACAATCGCCGTTCCGCGCAGCGCCAGCCGCACCAGCCGCGTGTAGCCGTTGGTCCCTGCCCGAAAGGCGATGTTGAATAGCTTGAAGAACCAGCCGAGGACGACGTCGAGTACCCGCGCGAACGCATCCTTCTTTGCCCCTCTTGATTGTAGTAGGATCGCGGCCAGGGCGGGGCTGAGCGTCAGCGAGTTGAACGCGCTGATGATCGTCGAGACAGCGATCGTCAGCGCGAACTGCTTGAAGAACTGCCCGACGATGCCGCTGATGAAGGCGCACGGCACGAACACCGCCGACAGCACCAGCGCCACGGCGATGACCGGTCCGGATACCTCCTCCATCGCCCGGATCGCGGCTGCGCGCGGCTGCATCCCCTGCTCGATGTGATGCTCGACCGCCTCGACGACGACAATCGCATCATCGACGACAATACCGATCGCCAGTACCAGACCGAACAACGTCAGGTTATTCAGGCTGAAGCCGATAACGGCCATGATCGCGAACGTGCCGATAATCGCCACCGGCACCGCCACCAGCGGAATGATCGTCGAGCGCCAATTCTGCAAGAAGATCAGCACCACCAGGGCGACGAGGATAATGGCGTCGCGCAAGGTTGCGAAAACCTCATGGACGGACTCGCGGATGAACGGCGTGGTGTCGTAGGCGGCCTTGTAATCGATGCCGGTGGGAAAGCTCTTTTTCAGCTCTTCCATCTTGACAATAACACGATCGCGCGTATCGAGGGCGTTCGCGTCCGGCAGGGCGAAGATGGCGATACTGACAGTCGGCTTGCCCTTGAGCCGTGCGGCCAGCGATGCCGCCCCGTCGCGGTTCGGATCCTGCTCGTCGTCGCCGTAGAGGCGCGAGACGATGTCCTCAGTCTTGGCGCCAAGGACGACGCGGCCGACGTCGCTCAGCCGCACCTGCCGGCCGTCGGACGTCGCCTTGATGATGATGTCGGCGAACTGGCTCGCTTCGCTCAGGCGGCCGAGGGTGGCGAGCGTGAATTGAAACTCCTGGCCGCCGGGAATAGGTGGCGAGCCGAGCTGCCCGCAGGCCACTTGCTGGTTCTGCTCGCGGACCGCGCGGGCGACGTCGCCGGCGGTGATATCATAAGAGGCCAATTTTTCCGGATCGACCCAGATCCGCATGCTGTAGTCCTGCTGGCCGAACAGGAACACGTCGCCGACTCCCTCGACGCGGGCCAGCTCATCCTTGAGCTGGATGGTGGCGAAGTTGCTCAGGAAGAGGTTGTCGCGGCTGCCGTCCTTCGAGTAGAGACTGACGATCAGGAGAATGTCGGGCGAGCGTTTCCGCGTGGTGACGCCGGTTTGCCGGACGACGTCGGGCAGGTTCGGCAGTGCGAGGTTGACGCGATTCTGCACGAGCACCTGGGCGAAGTTGAGATCGACGCCCGGCTTGAAGGTGACGCTGAGACTGTAACTGCCGTCGTTGGTGCTCTGCGACGACAGGTACATCATGTTTTCGACGCCGTTGACCTGCTGCTCGATGGGCGCCGCGACGGTCTCGGCGACCACCTGGGCGCTGGCGCCGGGGTAGTTGCACATGACGGAGATGGTCGGCGGCGTGATCGCGGGATACTGGGCGAGCGGCAGCATGAAGAGGGAAATAGCGCCGGCGAGGGTGATGACGATCGACAGCACCGAGGCGAAGATGGGGCGGTCGATAAAGAAACGCGAAAACACAACCCCCCTCCGGGAAATCCGAAACTCGAAATCCGAAATCCGAAACAAATCCGAAATCCGAACCAGCAAACGAAAACCGTCACGGTGTCCGTTTCGGATTTGCTTTTTCGGATTTCGGATTTGTTTCGGATTTCGGATTTCGAGTTTCGGATTTCGGCTGCGCCGCCGTTCGGTCCCTTTGGGTTGGCACCAGTTTCGGCGTCACCTCCGCCCCCGGGCGCACGCGCTGCAGTCCACTCACGATCACCTTTTCGCCAGGTTCGAGCCCGCTGGTGATCACGCGCAGCCCGCGCTCCATCGTGCCGATCTCGACCGGACGCTCCTCAACGATGTGCTTCGTTTGTTTCGTTTCCGGATCGGTAATATCCTTGACAAGGTAGAGGAACTTCTGCCCCTGCGTGGTGCCGAGGGCGCGCTCGGCGATCAGGATCGACTTGTGCGGTCCGCCAATCGGCAGACGAATGCGCACGAACAGACCTGGCGAAAATAAGCGGTCCGGATTGTCGAAAAGGCCACGCACGCGCTTCGTCCCGGTGGAAGGATCGACACGGTTGTCGGCGAAGACGATGTAGCCCTTGTGCGGAAAGCCCTTGTACGGCGCGCCCGGAATTACCTTGCTCTCCTCGTCCGCCAGTCCCATCCACACCGGCACCTTCGCCTCGCGATACGACTTGACCTTCCCTTCCTTGAGGAGGCGCGTGAACGCCAGCAGAGTACGTTCATCGATATCGAAGGTCGCATAGATCGGGTCCAGGGTGACGATGTTGGTCAGCAAGGTGTCATCGGCCTTGACCAGGTTGCCGGGGTCGATCTTGCGCAGGCTGATGCGGCCGTCAATGGGGGCAGTCACCTTGGTGAAGTCGTAATTGAGCTTCTCGACGTCGCGATTGGCCTTGTTGACCAGAACGGTGGCGGCGGCCTCGTCGCGGTCGCCGCGAACCTTGTCGTAATCCTCGGGGCTCATGGCCTTGCTACGCACCAACGCCTCGGCGCGTGCGAAGTCCGCCTCCAGGCGCCGCAGGTGCGCCTCCGCCAGCGCGACGTTGGACTCCGCCCGGTCGAGCGCCGCCTTGTAGACGCGCGGGTCGATCTCGAAGAGGACCGCGCCTTTCTTCACCTCGGCGCCGTCCTCGAAATTGACCTTGTCGAGATAGCCGGTGACGCGGGCACGGACATCGACACTCTTGATGGCCTCGGTGCGCCCGCTGAAGTCCTCGTACGGGGTGACCTCGGCGGTCTCCGGCAAGTTGATTTGCACTTCCGGCGCTTTCGCCTTCTTCTCCTGTGATGGTGCGCCGCCGCAACCGCTCAGGCCGCACGCCAGCAACACCAAGGGCAGCCAGACGCATCGCGACATGATGGACTTCACCTCTTGTGATCGTTTCGGGCGGCTCGCCCAGCGGAGTACCGCACGGCTCCCCGCCCTCTGCGCACCTGGGCGAGTGGGGGTCTTTCTCGCAGATTTCGTGCCGGAACCACCCGGCCGTTAAACTGACTGACCAGTCAGTTCGATTATTGTAGAGCGAGGAGACAAGGGCACAAGAGCGCTTGTTCGGGTTCCCCGAAAAAACTACCCAGAGGCACGAATGCAGGGACAAACAACGTCTTGTTCGTAGTCCCGCCTTTAGGCGGCATCGCGTGTTCCGCCTAATGAGTGGGATAACCAAGAGCGGTAGTCAGAGCCCGAGCGCCAGCGAGGGACGGAGCAGAGTGCTCCGTGGGAGTCTGCTACCCCCCTCGCTGGCGCTCGGGCTCTGACCCGTGGCGCTTACCGCTCTTGCTTGTCTACACTCATTAGGCGGGACTACGAACAACAGGTCCGTTGCTCTTGCACGAACAAGATGGCGAGGCGGGAGTCAGCGACCGGAGCAAGGTCCTCCGGTCGCTGACGCTCTCGCCTCGCCAACAAGTTACAGGCTCTTACTCGTGGGACTTGCGGCTCAACGCTGCCTGAGCGCTCGTCGTCACCAGCGCTCCCGGCGCCCCGTCCGCCAGTGTTTGCAGCACTCGTCGCGCTTCCGGCGTGCCGAGGCGTTCCAGCAGTTCCACGGCCCGATGGAGGCGCAAGTGATCGCCACGCAGGATCCCGTCAGTCAGTTTGGTGCGCAATTCTTCCAGACGCCGCTTGGTTTCCGGCGACGGGTTGGCGGCCAGCTTTGTCAAGGTCAGGCACAATCTGCTCGCCGACCTTGAGCAACTCGCCGGTCGCTCGGTCCCGCACCTTGAACTGGTTGTCATCCAGTTGCGCAAGCAAGTCCCCGAGGCGTTTCCGGTCGAGCGGCGCGGCCGGCTTGAGTTGTGCCTGGAGGAAAGCGCCGGTCTCCTTGGGGGCGGCCAGGAAGTCGCCCATTGCCGCAAATGCCTTGGTCGCGTCGTTCTCGGCCAGCACTTGCCACCACGCCTCCAGGTCACCCGGCCGCGGTGCCTTGGCCGCTGCCCCGGGGCGCTTGATCTTGCTGAGATCCCAAAGCAACGCGGTGGTATCGGCGCTTGCCGAGGCCAGCCGGCTGCCATCGGGGGCGAACGCGACGGCGTTCACCGCTCCCGTGTGGCCCTGGAAGACGGCCAGGCTCTGGCCGGTCAGCACGTCCACCACGGGGACCGTGCCATCGGGGTGCGCGAACGCCAGCAACTGCCCGTCCGGCGAGAGGGCGAAACCGACGATTGACTTTGTCGGGGCCGGGGGTTCGATGCCCAGGAGGACCGCAATGTTATCTCGCGTATCGTCCTCGACGGTCGCGGGCAACTTGCTGCCATAGGTGCGGCGCGGCTGCCCGGTGGCCAGCTCATAGAGCGTCACCGTGCCGTCGCGCTGGCGCAGCGCGAGGCAGCGCCCATCCGGCGAGAACGTGCCTTGCAACGCCAGGCCGCCTTCCGGACGGAGCGAGCCGATCTTGTTGCCGGTCACGGTGTCGAGCAGGACAATCGCAGTTCCCGCCGTGGCCTGGAAAGCGAGCACCTTGCCATCGGGCGAGAAGAGCATCCTGTGCGTGTTGGCGTCGAGGAAGCCCCCGCCTGGTCCCCCCCCGCCAAAGCCGCCGCCCCCGAGTGGTGCTTTTTTCTTGCCTTTGCCGACCGGGGCCACTGGAAGGGCATCGCCCGGACTGACCTGGAGCGTGCGCAGCAGTTTCCCGCTGGGCACCTCGTAACAGGCGATCCGCTCCTTGCCGTTGTCGTTGTCCTGGCTAACGGCCAGCAGTTTGCTATCAGGCGAGAAGACGATGGGCCGGCGATGCATCGGGGTCACTTCGACATCCAGCGCGATCTCGGCGAGTTCCTTCCCGGTGGCGGTGTCAAACAGGATCGCCTCCCGCGATTCGGCGGCGCGTGCCTTGGCGGGAGTAGCGAAGCGGGCCACGCTCACGCCGAAGCGGCCATCGGGACTGATGATGATTGGGTTGCCCGGATTCGGCGGCAGTTTCAGGTGGCTGCTGCCCAGTTCCTTGCCCGCAGCCGCGTCCCAGGTGTGCGTGGTTTTGCTGTCCTTCGTGAAGAGCTGCTTGCCGTCGGGCGTGAACCAGAGCGCGGTCAGCGCCCCGGTGTGGCCCAGCTTGGGGCCGACTTCCTTGCCCGTGGGAAGATCCACGAACTGCAGCACGCCGGACGAGCCGACGAGCATGAGAGTTTTGCCATCGGGTGGGTATACGACACCGCTGGTGATCGCGGTGGCGCGTGCTTTCGCCTTGGCGCCCTTGCCGCCGCCGAAGGTGGCAAACGGGCTCGTACTCTCGGGCGGCTCTGCGGGGGCGAAGGCGCCCACCGCATTGGCCACCTTGCTGATTTGCCGGGCGCTGGCCCAGTCGAAGATGCGCAGGAAGCCATCGCTGCAGAAAGCGGTCAGGTACTTCCCGTCGGGCGACTGGGACAGGCTGGTGACCTTGACGGCCGAACTGCCGAGCCGCTCCTTCACTGGATTGACCTCGAAGCGGCGGATTTCCTTGCCCGAGGGAAACTCCCAGAGGCAAATGACGCCGTCATTACTGACGGAACTGACGCTCTTGCCGTCGGGTAGAAAGGCGGCGAACAGGATCGTGCCCTCGTGGCGGAAGCGCACCGTGCCGAAACGGGCGACGGCGCCGGGCGGCAACGGGTCGCCGTGGGCGTCCTGGGCGCGAGGCTGGCTCTGCCCGGCGTCAACGCTCAGTGCCAGAGTCAGCAGAGTGCAAATCAAGCAAGCTCGGAACGGTAGCATGGCACATCCTTTGAAGAGGGAACGAAAACTCTGACACCAATGTCACGCATAGAAATCGACGACGGCAGGACGTTCCTGCGAGCGCTCGAGCACCTCGCGCTCGAAGTCCGCATCGGTGACATTGACCAGCCAGGGAAAGTTGGACGCGCTCACGGGAACCTCCACGACGCTCTAAGCGCAGTTGCGAACCGCCGACGTTCGGGCCATTTTATGCTGCGCCGGCCAAACGGCCCGAAACCGCCGGCGCTCGGCGGTATAATTGAGTAGGTGAGTTCGGAAATGGGTTCCATCTCATTCCACGTTGACACCCCTCCTGCGGATGGGCGCCGCAGATTCCCTGTACCCAGGGGAACACACCGAAACGGCAACGGTGTCGAGAACCATCAGGGATCGGTTCCCGACACCGTTGGTTGGTCGTCCGCTCAGATGTCGCCCTGCTCGTTGATGGCTGTGTAGACCTGATTGGCCATCGCGCGCAGCGCCTGCTCCAACGTGCTGATCGTCCCCGAGTCATCCTGGTCGTAGAGCAGGCCGTTGTGTGTCTGGGCGTCGGTCGCCTGCAGGATGTCCAGAACCGTCATCGTCGTGTTGTTCGCGACGCCAAAGGCGCCACCGTTGTTGCCGACGTTGAAGGTCGCATAGCCGACACCGTTCGTGGTCACCTGGAACCCATAGGGGACCGCGGTTGTGCCGGCCAGGTTCTGGTTGGTGACGTAGACGGCCAGGGCCACGGCGAATGCCTGCGCCTCCAACTTGGTCTGTCCTCCAAGTTTGAACAGCGACACGTAGAAGTCGGCGACCTGGGCGTTGCTCTTGCCGGTCAGGTTGTTCGGACCGGCCCCCGCGCCGTACAGGTTCGGGAACGTCGCGGCCAGCCAGTTGGCCACGCTTGTCACGGACCCATCCGCATTGCTCACCACAGGCAGCGCGTTGATCAGGGCCTGGCCTTTGTTGTTGCGCCAGAAGCCGATCGTCGCGGTCTGGCCGCCGTGGACCGAACTGCCCGCCAGCGGCCGCTCGCCGAAGTTGTAGTTCGCGCCGTCAGAGTCCGGCGCCGGTAGCACCACCTCACTGAACTGATCGCTGACCGCGGCAGAGCCAACGAGTACCCCATTGACCGTCCCAAGGGAGTCACTGCCGTCCACGAAGCCGGCCGGTTGGGCCTCGGTGATGGTGTAGTTGCCGGGCCGCAGGTTGAGCATCTCATAGATGCCCTCGGCGTCTGTGACCACCGTTCGGTTGACCGGGTTGCCACGGTCATCGCTGCCGCTCAGGGTAATCGCCACTGCCTCGATGGCTTTCTCACCGAAATCGACCTCGCCGTCGTTGTTGAAGTCCTCCCACACCAGCCCCTGAATTCGCGACGGCCGGATCTCCGCGAAGTTGTAGCCGTTGCCATCAGGAGTGCCCGTGCCGACAACGATGTTGCGGATCAGGTTGCTGTCCTGCGTGTTATCGACAACCCCTCCCAGGCTGCCGGCGGTCTCCTTGCCGTCGAGATAGCCGGCAGGTTGGGTCTCGACGATGCGATAGTTGCCCAGCCGGCGGGCTACACCGAAGGTGTAGAAGCCGTTGCTGTCGGTGGCCGTGGCGGCCACGGGGTTCGACAGATCGCTCTCCAGGAACAAGGTCAGCGTCACGGCGGGGAGCCCTACATCGCTGCCGTTGAAGAGGCCGTCGTTGTTCCCGTCGTTGAACACCCGGCCGGACAGATACAGCGGCAGGACGGACAGGACGACATCGTTGCCGTCGCCACCAAAGTAACTGATGCGGAGTTGGGTGCCGTCCGACAGGGGGATCGTTTGCCCCTCAGCAAGATCCAAGAAGGTGCCGTCCACGGCGGCCGTGCCCGTGTTGTTGATGAGGGTATAATTGTCCCCGACGTGAGGGATGAAGTCGTTGCTCGGGCTGATTGTGAGTCCAGGGGACAAAAGCCGCAGCGAGGTTGCGGCGATCTGGGCAAAGTGAGCACCGCTCTCGAACTGTGGATTGAGCGTCCCGCCAAAGAGAAGAGCATCTGCGATGATACTCACGGTGGGGGCGAAAGTCTGAGTCCCATCGAAGTACAGTTGGGTGCCCGCCTCTCCTCGGAAGTCGCCGCTGCTGGTGCCGCCACTCCACAGACCCAGCGTTCCGCTCGCTACTGTCACCGTGCCGCTGTTGTTGAACGGTAGTTGGGAAAACGTGGTGAGCTGGGCGCCGACCGCTTTGGTGAAGGCGCCGGAGTTGTTGAACGCCTCCCCAGTTCCCGAGCCCGCAAGGGCGCTCGCCTCGGCCCGGAAGCAGTTGTAGTTGTTGATGACCGCGCCACCGTGGAGCGTCATGGGCGTCACCACCCTCATGGTGCCATAGTTGTCCAGCGCCCGATTGTGCAGGTGCGAGCGGTGTCCGCCGACGCCGGATGGCCCGATCACCGCCTCGGCGTTGGCTGCGATGGTCAGCCGCGTGCCTGGCCCGGTCAGCGTGTCATTCTCCCAGGAAAACAGCGCTTCGACTGTGATATCCCCTGCGGCGAGCGTGCCATCCAGAGCCAGGTTCTGCACCGTCAGGGCGGTGCCGTGGAAGTCGGCCGTCGAGTTGCTCACCGTCAGCGACCGCCCCACCCCCAGCACTGAGCCGCTGAAATCGACCACCGCGCTGAGTTGCACTACCGTGGCGCCCGTGCCGGACACGTCGTAGGTGCCTTCGACGGCGTTCGTGCCGCCGTCGAAGAACACCGTGCCGGCCGAGGTGAGTTGGGAGACGCACGTCAACGTGGTCTGCCCAGAGAAATGGAGCTCGGCCCCTGCCGCCACGCTGAAGGTGCCGCTACTGGTGCCGCTGCCCCACAGCAGCAGGCGTCCACCGGCCACCTCCACCAGCGCACTGTTGTTGAACGTGCCGGACACGTTTGAGGTCACCGTCGGGGCTGGGGGCGTCAGCGTCAGACTGCCACCTTGCCAGTCCAGGTTGGCCAGGCTGGTGAGGCTGTGGATTGAAACGGCAGCACTGGAACTGTGGGTAACTGTAATTCCGGGAGTGTTGATCACGGCATTATCTGCGGAGCCAGGTAGGGCATCGTTCGACCAGTTGGCGGCGTTTTCCCAGTGGAAATCACCACCGCCACCATCCCAGCTAACGATAGCCGGGGCCAGGCGATCCTCTAGCACTTCAAGCCGCGGCCGATGGAACCGGGAGTTGCGGACTGGCCTGACAAACCGACTCTTACGAGGGGAAAAGAACCACATGGAGGGAGTCTCCTTCGTTGGAGCGGTCTGCGATACAATCGATACGCAGGCTGATCGGCGCGCAGACCGAGCGCCGGGGCCGTGCGGGGCCGGTGAGGAGGTTGCTTGGCGGCACAGCCTCACCGGCCGCTTTCTCTTTTCGCAACGAGCTTCTCCCGCCAGGAGCGGATCCGGTCAGCTGAAGCGGGTCCGTTGGCCTTAACAGGCTCGCGCTACGGCTCCTGGTCCCGCGCGTCCCAGAGAAACGCCTCTCCCTGGCTGTCGAGTCCATCCCCTCGGGAGACGAGCAGGCTCCCGTCTATGGAGAACGCCACGAAATTGACCATGCCGCGGTGGCCGTCCAGCGTCAGCAACTCTCTTCCCGTGGCGACGTGCCACAGTTTCACCGTCCCGTCCCAGCTACCGCTGGCCAGCGTCTTTCCATCCGGGGAGAAGGCCAGAGAAAAAATCGGCGCCCGGTGGCCGTGCATCGTCGCGAGGCGTTGGCCGGTTTCCACATCGTCCAGCACGATTGAATGGTCGCCGCAAGCGAACGCGTGTTTCTTCCCTTGCCAGCAGAACGCAGCGCCGTGGAGTCCGGGGCGAGGGATGGTAAGCCGCGCCAGGACGCGGCGCGACTTGAGGTCGCGCAGAACGATCGGGCCGTGGTAGGTGCCCAGAAGGCGACCATCGGGGGACAGCCAGCCATACCCAGGCCCCAGATCGGGTTCGGAGAGCGGTGGGAGTGGCTTGCCCGTCGTGGTGTCCCACAGCCGGACAATCGGTTCCCTCCCTGAGGCAGTGCAGAGGAGCCGGCCCTCGCTACTCAGACAGGCGGGCATATCGCCAGGGCCGAAATCGAATGCCGCGCCTGGTTTCTTCAGGCGCAAATCCCAGACCCAGAAGGTGTCGTGTTTGCCACGGGTGTCACGGGTGACGAGTGTCTGCCCGTCGGCACTCAGGATCCTACTGTCTTGCCCCTCGGGAAGGTGCAGGACATCCTTTCCCGCACCGCGGGATCGCGTACTCCAGGAGCGGATGTACTCTCCGTGCCCTCCCACCAGAGTCTCTCCGTCCCGATGAAACACGACCTGCCCGACCGGGGCAATCCAGGGGCGTGGATCTTGCCGCCGGGGTATGAGGCGGATCGTAGCGTCTCTAGTCGCTACAGCCAGCGTGTTGCCGTCCGGAGAGAAAGCCACGCACCAGGCCCGCTCCCCATTCGTGTCGTGTCGTAGGTCAAGGAACTTCCCTGTTGGCATCTCGCGCAGCCAGACGTTGCCGGATATATCGCAGGCCGCGAGCATCCTGTCGTCCGGGGAGAAGGCGACTCGTTGCATCTCGTGATGGCGGAAGCTCACTACTTCTTGGCGGGAGTTGAGATTCCAGACGGTGACCATCCCGTTGTAGCTGGCCGTCGCGACCAGCGGGAGGTTATGTGCGGCGGCCACGGATTTCACGACATGACTGCCGGCCTGAAGGGTGAAGCGCAGTTCTCCGGTGGCGGGATCCCACACCTTGGCGGTGCCGTCCCGCCCCCCGGTGACCAGGGTCTTGCCGTCGGCGGTGAAGGCCACAGCTTCGGCCTGCGGGGGATGGGCGTGCAGCACCCGACGCTGTGTACCGGAGGGGAAATCATACAGGCGCACCGTCCCATCCCAGCACGCAGCCGCGAGGGTTTGTTCGTCCGGGGACAGGGCTACGTGGGCCACCTCCACGAAGCGGGGGGACACACAGCCGCGCGGGTCGAGTGCCAGCACGCAGGCCAGGATCGAGCGCTGCGTGCCGGCGGCTACGTCCCACGTTCGGATGGAGCCGTCGTCGCTGGCGGTCACGAGAAGGCGCCCGTCGCGCGTGAAGATCCCACAGTTCACATCGTTCCGATGCCCCTGCAACGTCCAGAGAGGCTTGCCGCTAGCCGCGTTCCAGAGTCGGGCCGTCTTATCCCGGCCGCAGGTGGCGAGGACCGTGCCGTCGGGAGAGTACGCCACATAGAAGACATCGCTGGTGTGGCCGCGGAGCGTGACCTGCACTCCCGGTGGCTCGTTACAGAGTTTGTGGAGATAATACCACTCAAAGCCGCGCAGATCCTCCAGCCTCAGGTTGCCCCCTTGCCAGGCGCGGTGCGCGGCCAGGATGTTCGCGGGATACCCCTGCCGCCACAGGTCGCGCTTGCCCTCCTCCGCGAGGCGCCGCTGCTCCTCAGCCTGCTTGCGCTGCGCCACCGCCTCCGCCTCGGAGCGAGCGATCAGCACCGTACTGACGGTGAGCAGCAGCACCGCCAGCAGGAGAACTCCCACTCCGATCACCACTGCCTGCTGGTGGCGGCCTGCCCACTTGGAGGCGTGCTGGAGCAGCGTTGGCCGTCGGGCCTGGATCGGTCGATGCTCCAGGAAACGGCGCAGGTCGTCGGCCAGCTCCTGTGCCGTGGCGTAGCGCTCGGCAGGATCCTTGGCCGCAGCCTTGAGCACGATGGTTTCCAGCTCCGCGGGGACGGCAGGGTTCCGGCGTCGCGGCGGCACGAGTTCCGCGGCCTCGATCTGGCGGAGCAGTTCCTGGCGGTCCTGCCCGGCGAAAGGAGGCTGCAGCGTCAGCAACTCGTAGAGCGTCACGCCCAGCGAGTAAATGTCGGTGCGATGATCCACCACGCCGCGCCGGGCCAATGCCTGCTCCGGGCTCATGTAGCGTAGCGTGCCCACCATATCGCCGGTCATGGTCAGCCCGACGTCCGTGCCGACCCGAGCCAGGCCGAAGTCGGCCACCCAAAGTTTGCCGTGTCCGTCGAGCAGCAGGTTCGCCGGTTTGATGTCGCGGTGAACGACGCCGGCCCCGTGAGCGTGGTCGAGCGCCTCCGCCGCCTGGATGCCCCACTCCGCCACGCGCCGGGAAGTGGCCCTTTCCTGTGGCGCCCGCTCCGTGACGAGCGCCGCGACGGTGTCGTTGGCCGCGGCTGCCGGTGGGCTCGAAGCCCGCGGTGCCGCTTCCTCGCGCTGCTGGGCGATCAGTTCGGCCAGGGACCGGCCGTCGATGAACTTCATCGCGTAGAAGTGGACGCCGCGCTCGCAGCCGACGCCGTAGACCGGCACGATGTGCGCATGCTCCAGGCACGCCGCCGCCCGCGCCTCGTTCTGAAAGCGCTGCAACTGGCGGGCGTCCATCGTCGCGGCGAACGGCAGCACCTTCAGGGCCACGCGGCGATTGAGAGAAATCTGCTCCGCTTCGTAGACGATACCCATGCCGCCGCGGCCGACCTCGCGCAACAGCTGGAAGTCGCCCAACCGGCCGAGGTCGTTCTCCGCAGAGGCGGATTCGTCGGCAGGCGGCGCGGCGACACGAAAGCGGACCGCGGCTTCGTGCAGCAGGTCGAGTTGGTCCAGGTAGACTTTCAGCTGGTCCGCGAGGTCCGGGTGGCGCGCTAGCAGTTCGTCCGGCTGGAGCCGGCCGCCGCGCTCCAGTTCGGCAAGGTAGTCCTCCAGCACGCGCAGCACCTGCGCGGTCTGCTCCGCCGACAATCCCGAAGACGACACCATCTCACGCAACGCTGCGTCGGTCATGGGGGTTCCTCACTCGTTTGCATCTGTCGCAACTGGTCCAGCGCCCGCAGCCAGAGGATGCGCACCGCTCCCGCCGTGCGCTTCATGCGGCGGGCCACCTCCTCGAACGGCAGTCCTTCCAGGTTACGCAGCACAATCACCTCGCGGTAGTGCGTTGGCAGCCGGGCAAGCTGGTCCGCGACCAAGGCGGCCAACTCACGCCGCTCCGCCTGGGCGCTGGGCGAACTGTGCGGGCTGACCAGCGCCGCCGTGAACGCCGCCGACGAATCCTCCAGGTTCCGCACCAGTCGCTCCACCGACACCTCCCGGCGAACGTCGCGCTTACGGGCCTTCAGCTGTTTTTCCACCACCCCGGCGAGCGTATTGACCAGGATGCGCCGCAGCCAGGCCAGCAATTCCTGCTCGCTGCCGCCGCGGAACTGGGCGAAGTTCGCACAGGCTTGCACGAACGTTTCCTGGACGACGTCCGACGGGCTGACCCGGCCCTGCAAGTGCAGGTCGATCTGCGTGCGTGCCAGCAGGTGCAGGTAGTTGCGATACAGTTCCAGCAGCGCACCCAGGCAATCGCCGTCGCCCTGGCGGGCCTGGGCGAGCAACTGCTCCGGGTCACGGCGTGCGTCAGTAGACATGGTCGTTTCCTTCCCTATCTCTCAGGATCGAATTGTACGCCGACTTGTTACGCGCGGAGTTGCTTTCCCGAGGGAGCGGGTCGTACGTCGGCGTTCCAGGCGGCGGCACGGTTGGTGTGAGGGGGTGGGGCGTCGTCGGCGAGGCGCACCGCTGGGCCAGAGGAGGGTTTGGTCAGGGTGGTACACTGAATGCAGGCCAGCCTGACACAAGTCCGAAGCGCCAGCGAGGGATCAAGTGTGTCCCTCGCTGGCGCTTGGGG
>WNGB01006419.1_pt1 | contig 17286 bp, 17 predicted proteins | sample 5400681 | NCBI WGS metagenome assembly WNGB01 (sample SAMN13153367, study PRJNA577476) | soil metagenome | isolation source: 115 cm soil or saprolite under grassland replicate 2 | place: USA:California | collected 2016-06-15 | reverse complement strand
ACAGAGCTTCGAGTTCAAGATCATCAAGCTGAACAAACGCCGCCGCAATATCGTCGTCTCCCGCCGCGTGCTGCTCGAGGCCGAGCGCAAGACGAAACGCGACGTGCTGATGAAGGAGTTGTCGGTCAATCAGGTGCGGAAGGGCGTCGTCAAGAACATCACCGACTTCGGCGCCTTCATCGACCTGGGCGGCGTGGACGGGCTGCTGCACATCACGGACATGAGTTACGGCCGCGTGTCGCATCCCTCCGAGATGGTACAGATCGGCCAGGAGCTCGAGGTCAAGGTCCTCGACATCGACTGGGAGCGCGAGCGCATTTCGCTCGGCCTGAAGCAGCTGCAACCCTATCCGTGGCAGAACGTCGCAGCCAAGTATCCAGTCGGTACGCGCGTGCAGGGCAAGGTCGTCTCGATCACGAACTACGGTGCGTTCGTCGAGCTCGAGCCCGGCATCGAAGGTCTGGTGCACATCTCCGAGATGAGCTGGACGCGCAACGTCCGGCATCCGTCCAAGCTCGTGTCGATCGGCGAGTCGATCGAGGCCGTCGTGCTCAAGGTGGACGAAACCGAGGAGAAGGTCTCGCTCGGCATGAAGCAGACCGAGCAGGATCCGTGGATGGCGCTGCCGCAGAAGTATCCCGTCGGCACGCGGCTGCGCGGCAAGGTCCGGAACCTCACGTCGTTCGGCGCGTTCGTCGAAATCGAGCCCGGCATCGATGGCCTGATTCACATCTCCGACATGTCGTGGACCAAGCGAGTCCAGCATCCGTCGGAAGTGGTGAAGAAGGGCGACGAGGTCGACGTGCTGATTCTCAACGTCGATGCCGAGAACAAGCGCATCTCGCTCGGTCTGAAACAGGCGCAGGAAGATCCGTGGCTCCGCATCGGTGAGACCTATCCGGTCGGCACGGAGCTCCGCGGCCGTGTCATGCGCCTCATGGATAAGGGCGTCGTCGTGGACCTGGGGAGCGACATCGAAGGCTTTGTCCCGATGTCGCAGCTTGGAATTCCGGACATCCAGCAGCCGGGCGACGCGGTGAAGGAAGGGCAGGCGGTGGAGTTGAAGGTGCTGGAAGTCGATCCCATCCATCATCGCATCGTGCTGGCGGCCACGGGCTTCCCGAAGGACGACATCATTCCGATCCCGGCCCCCGCCCCGATGCCCACGGATACCAGCGAGGACGTGCAAGACCTGGACGTGTAGACGCGTCGCGGTTAACAGCCTTGAGGGGACAGGGTTATCCTGTCCCCTTTTCGTTTGACGGTCTACATTCTCGGAACCATGAGCATGCGAGAGAAGCTGGAGCTACTCCAGCAAAAACGATCCGAGACCGAACAAGGGGGTGGTACCGAGCGGATCGCCACCCAACATCAAAAAGGGAAGATGACGGCGCGCGAGCGGCTCGATGTGCTGCTCGATCCGGGCTCGTTCGTCGAGCTCGACCGCTTCGTCACCCACCGCGCCACCGATTTCGGCCTCGCCGATCAAAAGGTGCTGGGCGACGGCGTCGTCACCGGCTGGGGACGCGTCGAAGGCCGGTTGGTCTACGTGTTCTCGCAGGACTTCACCGTCTTCGGCGGTTCGCTGTCGGAAGCGCACGCCGAAAAGATCTGCAAAGTGATGGATCTCGCCGTCCAGAACGGCGCGCCGGTCATCGGCCTGAACGACTCGGGCGGCGCGCGGATCCAGGAGGGCGTCGCCTCCCTCGGCGGTTACGCCGACATCTTCCTGCGCAATACTCTCGCATCCGGCGTGGTGCCGCAGATCAGCGCGATCCTCGGGCCCTGCGCCGGCGGCGCGGTGTACAGCCCGGCCATCACCGATTTCATCTTCATGGTGCGCGGCCTGTCGTACATGTTCGTGACGGGCCCGAACGTCGTGAAGACGGTGACGCACGAGGAAGTCGACTTCGAGAAGCTGGGCGGCGCCGACGTGCACGGCGGCACATCCGGCATCGCGCATTTTGTGCACGATTCCGAGCTCGAGTCGATCACGGCGATCCGGACGCTGCTGTCGTTTCTCCCCGGTAACAATCTGGACAGCCCGCCCACGCGCACGCCCGACGATCCTCCCGATCGCCGCGAAGAGGCGCTCCTCGAGGTGGTGCCGGATGAGCCGGCGAAGCCGTATGACATGCACGATGTCTTGCGCCATGTCGTGGACAACGGGGCGTTTCTGGAGGTGCAGCGGGACTACGGCAACAACCTGATCGTCGGCTTCGCCCGGCTGTCGGGCCGGCCGGTGGGGATCGTCGCGAATCAGCCGGCGGCGCTCGCCGGCGTCCTCGACATCGCCGCCTCAGTCAAGGGCGCGCGCTTCATTCGTTTCTGCGACGCCTTCAACATTCCGCTCGTGACGTTCGAGGACGTCCCCGGGTTTCTTCCGGGTGTGGCACAGGAGCACGGCGGCATCATCAAGCATGGCGCGAAGCTCCTGTTCGCCTATTGCGAGGCGACGGTGCCGAAGCTCACGGTCATCACGCGCAAGGCGTACGGCGGCGCCTATGACGTCATGAGCTCCAAGCACATCCGCGGCGACTACAACGTCGCCTGGCCGACGGCCGAAATCGCCGTCATGGGGCCGAAAGGGGCGGTCGAGATCCTGTATAAAGGAGAGGCGAGCGACGAGCGCACGAATGAGTACCGCGAGAAGTTCGCCCATCCGTATCAGGCGGCGGCGCGCGGCTACCTCGACGACATCATCGATCCCCGCGATACGCGCCCGCGGTTGATCGAAGCGCTGCTCACCCTGGAAACCAAGCGCGCCAAGAACCCGCCGAAGAAGCATGGGAATATTCCTCTATAAGGCGGCGGTCGCGGTGTTGCTGGTGCAGAATCCCCAGCCCCTCCAGCCCCTCCAGCCCCTCCAGGCCGATTCGGTGCGTGCGGAGTTGTGGGCGCGCGTCGCCGCCGACTCGACCGACGGACCGGCGTGGCTCGAGCTGGGGCGCGCGTACCTGCAGCGCGGCGCCGAGTATCACACCCACAAGAAGCCGGTGACGGTCGATACGGCGTGGGCCCACGCGACGCTCGACACGGCGCAGAAGGCGTTCGAGCGGGCGGCGCACTGGAGCACGGGGACGCGCACGGCCGATTCGGCGCGCGTGTACCGCGTGTACGCGTTCGGCGAATGGGCCTACGTTGACTGGGAAGCGGCCGGCACCGCCGCCGCCACGCTCACGTGGCACATGCTCCCGGAAGGACTGCGCCTGCCGCCCGTCCTCGAAGAGCTCGGCGAGAATCTGCTGCGGGCGTGTCCGCACCAGGGAATGCTGCTCACCGCGGGCGAGGAGGATACGCAGGCCGCGTGGTATCTGCGGTTTTCGCGCGGGCTCAGGCCCGATCTCGTGATCGTACCGTTCGATCGGTGGCGCGGCGACAGTGTGCTGCGCAACCGCGTGCTCCGGGAGCTCCGGACGCGAGACCCATCGCTGCGGGCGCTGAGCCAGTCACGCGCGGTCTGCGCCAGCATGGGATTCGAGCGGCCACCCGACGAGCGCGCCGTGCGGTGGAACAAGCGGCCGCTGGTGTGGGTCACGGGAAAGGAAACGAAGGCCGATCGCGTCCCCGCGCAGGACTTCGTGTTTGCCGCATTACGGCTGGCGGTCGATGAGCACGAAACCTGGACCGCTCCGGTGACGGCGCTCTATCGGCGCGCCGCGAGCAACCTCGGCGCGTTGTGCAAGGCATTCGATACCTTCGAGCTCGGGTCAGAGGTGGGATGCCGGTGAATGATCGTCAGTTATCGGTTATCGGTCGTCGGTTGAATCCTGATGACCGATGACTGACGACCGATGACAATTCACCGAGTGCTCGTTGCAAACCGTGGCGAAATCGCGGTTCGCGTGATCCGCGCCTGCCACGAGGAAGGGCTTGCAGCCGTCGCGGTCTATTCCGAGCCTGACCGCCTCGCCCCCCACGTCCGCGACGCCGACGCCGCCGTCCTGCTCGGTGCCGCGCCTTCCTCGGAATCCTATCTCGATATTGGCAAGCTAATCGCAGCCGCCAAGCACACCGGCTGCCAGGCGGTCCATCCGGGATACGGTTTTCTGTCCGAGCGGGCAGCGTTTGCCGATGCGTGCAAGGACGCCGGCCTGATCTTCGTGGGCCCTCCCGCGTCCGCCATCCGCGCCATGGGCGACAAGACGGAGGCTCGGCGCCGCATGCAGGCGGCCGGAGTGCCCGTGGTGCCCGGCACCGCGGCGCCGCTGCACGATGCGGTCGAAGGGCGGCGCGAAGCGAAGCGATTGGGTTTCCCGGTCCTGCTCAAGGCGGTGGCCGGCGGCGGCGGCAAGGGGATGCGGCTCGTCGCGAATGAAGCCGATGTCGAAGGCGCATTCGATGCCGCCCGGCGTGAGGCGCTGAAGGCGTTCGGCGACGGCAGCATCTACGTCGAGAAATACCTCGAGCGGCCCAGGCACATCGAGATCCAGATTCTGGCCGACCACCGCGGCCGGGTCGTCGCGATCGGTGAGCGCGAGTGCAGCATCCAGCGGCGCCACCAGAAACTCATCGAGGAGTCGCCGTCGGTCGCGGTGTCGCCCGCGCTGCGACGCCGGCTGTCGGAAGCCGCCACCGCGGCGGCAGGCGCGGTCGGCTACGTCAGCGCAGGGACGATCGAATTCCTGCTGACTGCCTCCGGCGAGTTCTACTTTCTCGAGATGAACACTCGGATCCAGGTGGAGCATCCCGTCACCGAGCTGGTGTACGGCGTGGATCTGGTGCGGGAGCAGCTGCGGATCGCGGCCGGCCAGGCGATGCGGGTGCACGGCGCGACGGGCCCGGGGGGCCAGCTCCACCCGCGAGGGGCTGCGATTGAATGCCGCATCACCGCCGAGGATCCGTTCAACGGTTTTCTGCCGGCGACCGGCGTCCTGCAGTATCTGCGTGTGCCGAGTGGTCCGGGCATCCGGTGGGATGCCGGGGTCGAGGCCGGGAACGAGGTGACGCTGTTCTACGATCCGCTGCTCGCCAAGCTCATCGCCTGGGGCGAGACGCGCGACATCGCGATCCAGCGTATGCGGCGCGCGCTGAGTGAGCTGGTGATCGTGGGATTGCCGACGAGCCAGCCGTTCCATCTGCGCGTCATGGACGATGCCGCGTTCATGAAGGGTGAGATCGACATCACCTACCTCGAGCGTGCCGGCGCGCGGGTGCTCGCCGCGCCGCCGCGGGCAGGCGTGGAGCGTGCACTTGCGGTCGCTGCGGCCATGGTAGCGGACCAGAGGCATGACCGACCGCCGCCGACCGGTTTGACCGCCCGACCGCCGCAGTCAAACGCATGGACGCAAGCCGCTCGCCTCGATGCGCTTCGCGACGGTCTCGAGTGAGCGAGCTGGTGTCGATCACCCGGATTGCAGTCGGCGGCGACGGCGTCGGACGGTTGAGTGATGGCCGCGTCGTCTTCGTGCCGCGCACCGTCCCGGGCGATCACGTTCGGCTGCGGGAGGGGTCGCTCGAGCGGCATCGCAACTTTGCCCGCGCCGAGCTGGGTGAGATCGCTGAAGCGGGGGCGGGCAGAGTCGCGCCGCCCTGTCCGCACTATGTCCATGACCATTGCGGCGGCTGTCAGCTGCAACACCTCGCGTACGATGGTCAGCTTGCGGCGAAGCGCAGCATTGTCGGTGAGACGCTGCGGCGGCTCGGCAAACTCAAGATCGAGGACCCCGAAATCGTGGAGGCTCTCGACGAGTGGCGGTATCGCTCGAAGATCTCCATGGCGGCGAAGGGCGGCGCAGGGGCGGCAAAGGCGATCGGGTTGCATCCGTATGATCGCCCGAACTTCGTCTTTCCACTCGCCGATTGTCACATCACCGATTTCCGGGTGATGGCTCTCTGGCGTGAGCTCCGCAGCCGGCTCGCATTGCTGCCGCAGCCGTTGATGCGCCTGACGCTGCGGCTCGATCGCGACGAGCGCCGCCACATCATCGCGGAATCGGCCGGCGAGCCGTGGCTCGACGCCCAGGAGCTGCGGCAGGCGCTGCGGGGCTCGGTGGACGGCGAGATCATCTGTTGGTGGCAGCCGGTGGACGGAGCCGCGCGGGTGGTGGGGGGACCCGCCACCGGATTTCCGGCGACGGCGTTCGAGCAGGTGAATCCGGGGATGGGAATGATCACGCGCCGCTGGGCGGTCGAACAGCTCGGCGACCTGCGCGGGCAGACGGTCTGGGACCTGTATGGCGGCATCGGCGACACGGCTGCGTTGCTGGTCGCGGGTGGCGCCAATGTGGTGAGTGTCGACGCCGACGAGAAAGCGGTGAGCTGGGGACGCGATCGCCTGCCCGCCGCGCGCTTCATCGCCGCACGGGCCGAGGATGTCTTGCCGAGCCTGCCCGTGCCGCACGCCGTCGTCGTCAATCCACCGCGAGCCGGATTGCACTGGGATGTGTCGCTGCGGCTCACATCCGAGCCCGTGCCGCGGCTGGTCTACATCTCCTGCGATCCGGCGACACTGGCGCGCGATCTGCAACGGCTCAACGTCAACTATCAGGTGACCGCCGTCCGAGCGTTCGATCTGTTTCCCCAAACGGCACACGTAGAAACCGTTGCTGTATTGGAGGCAGCTTAATGCCCCCATGAGATACCACGTCACTATCCGTTCTCGTACCTACGTCATCGACGTCGATGGCGGGTCGGTGACGGTGGACGGCGAGCGCCTCGAAGCCCACGCGGCCGCGATCCCCGGCACTCCCCTCCTTCACTTATTGCTCGGCAAGGACTCCTGGACGGTGGCCTGCCAGCAGCTCGACGGACAGCCGCCGCGCTGGGCCCTCGGCGCGGCCGGCGAGCGCGTGGAGGTCGAGGTCCAAGACGACCGGTCGAAGCAGATCGAGGCCCTCACGGGGCAGGGACGCAAGGCCGCGGTGGGCGGTGTCGTGAAAGCACCGATGCCGGGGCTCGTCGTGCGGGTCGAGGTGAGTGAAGGCCAGGCTGTGGAGGTTGGCGAGGGTTTAGTGGTGGTGGAGGCGATGAAAATGGAGAATGAGCTGCGTGCGTCGAGCCGAGGGGTGGTCGAACAGATCCACGTGAGTGCCGGTCAACGCGTCGAAAAAGGTGCACCGCTCGTCACGATCAAAGTGCCGGAACCTTCGAGTTGACACACCCTTACAGCCCCGGTTATATATCGCGTCTCGCAAATTCCGGGATGCTGAAGGGCGTGAAGACGTACACATTGAAGCCGCAGGACATCGAGCGTCGCTGGTGGCTGGTCGATGCGGCTGAACAGCCGCTCGGCCGGCTCGCGAGCCGCATCGCGCAAATCCTGCGGGGCAAGCATAAACCGACGTTTACACCGCACGTGAACGGCGGTGATTTCGTGATTGTCATCAACGCCGAGAAAGTGCAGCTCACGGGCCGCAAGGTCGAGCAGAAGCGCTACTTCCGGCACACCGGCTATATGGGTCACGAGCGGTTCACGCCGGTGCAGAAAGTGCTCGGGAAGCATCCCGAGCGGGTCATCGAAAAGGCGGTGTGGGGGATGTTGCCGAAGACGACGTTGTCGCGCCAGCACGTGAAGCAGATGTTGAAGGTGTACGCGGGTCCGGAGCATCCGCATGCGGCACAGCAGCCGACGCCGCTCGTCGCGGTGGAGGCCAAGTGAGCAGCGGAATCACACCGGAGCTGCGCTGGCACGCGATCGGCCGCCGGAAGCTCGGCATCGCGCGTGTCTATCTGACCCCGGGATCGGGGAAATGGAGCATCAACGGGCGGACGCTGGGCGACTATTTCCCCCGGCCCTCGCTGGTGTCGCACATTCAGCAGCCGTTCACCGCGACCGACACGCTGGGCGCGTTCGACGTGAAGGCGCGCGTCGTCGGTGGCGGCCTCACCGGTCAGGCCGGAGCGATGCGTCTGGGAATCGCCCGGGCGCTGGTGTTGGCGGATGACCGCCATCGGAAGAAGCTCAGAGAGCAGGGGCTCCTGACGCGCGATCCGCGCGCCGTGGAGCGGAAGAAGCCGGGCCGCGCCGGTGCGCGGAAGCGGTTCCAGTTCTCGAAGAGGTAATCGGTTATCGGTCGTCGGTTATCAGTTACCGACCACCGAGAACTGATGACCGAAGACAAAAACCTCACGTTGCTTGATTCGATGCTGGGTCCCCGTCAGCACGGGGTGGCACCGAAGGTGAGAGCAGCGGCGGAATAACCCATGGAAAGGGATAGCGTGCCTCAGCCTCAGTTGCAAGAGCTGTTGGAAGCAGGCGTGCATTTCGGCCATCAGACCCGCCGCTGGAATCCGAAGATGCGGCGGTTCATCTTCGCCGAGCGTTCCGGCATCTACATCATCGATCTGCAGAAAACTCTGCGTCAGCTCGAATCGGCACAGGAGCTGTTGCGCGGCGTCGTGTTGAAGGGTGAAGGGGTGCTGTTCGTCTGCACGAAGAAGCAGCTCAAGGGCATTCTGGAAGCGGAAGCGAAGCGCTGCAGCGCGTTCTACGTGACGGAGCGCTGGCTCGGCGGCACGCTGACCAACTTCCAGACGATCAAGAAGCAGATCAAACGGCTGAAAGACCTGGAGCAGGGCGCGGCGGACGGCGATTTCACGAACTACACGAAGAAGGAGCAGCTGCTGTTCGACCGCGAGCGCGGCAAGCTCGACAAGAACCTCGCGGGTATCAAGAACCTCGGCCGGCTGCCCGGCGCGTTGTTCGTCGTCGACGCCAAGAAGGAGCGGATCGCGGTCGCCGAGGCGAACAAGCTCGGGATTCCGGTGGTGGCGATCGTGGATACGAACGCCGACCCCGATCTGATCACGGTGCCGATTCCGGGGAATGACGACGCCATTCGCGCCGTCTCGCTGATTACGAACGCAATCTCGGACGTGATCGCGGAAGCGCGGCGCCAGATGCCGCTGCGGGACGCGGGTACGGGTGAGGAAGGCGAAGGCACGACGTACTCGACCGAGACGGGTGAGGCGGACGTGGATGGTGACCGCAAGAAGCGGCCGGCGCGGCGCAAACGGCGCCCCAAGCCGGAGGCGATCGCCGCCCGGATGAAGACGGAAGAAACGCCGACCCCGGCGGAACCCGTAAGCGGGGGCGAGGCGTAACCACGCTCGTAGCTGAACCACCGACCGCCGCCCCCGGGCTTCACGGCGCGAGGGCGGCGTTTTTATGAGGGAGTGAAGAGGAGCATGACAACTGTGAAAGAGATTCCGGCAAAACTCGTCGCCGAGCTGCGCGCTCGTACCGGCGCCGGCATGATGGACTGCAAGAGCGCTCTCCAGGAGACCGGCGGCGACCTGGAAAAGGCCGTCGACATTCTCCGCAAGAAGGGCGCGGCGAAGGCCGACAAGCGAGCGGGGCGCGAGGCGTCGGAAGGGTGGATCGGATCGTACGTGCACCACGACGGCTCGGTCGCCGTACTCGTCGAGCTGAACAGCGAGACCGACTTCGTGGCGCGCACGGACGACTTCAAGGCGCTGGCGAAGGAGATTGCGGTGCACGTCGCCGCCACCAAGCCCCTGGCGGTCCGCATCGAGGACCTGCCGGCCGACGTGGTCCAGCGCGAACGTCAGGTCTATGAGTCGCAGGTTGCCGAGCAAAAGAAGCCCGAGAACATCCGCGCGAAGATCGTGGACGGCATGATGAAGAAGTTCTACGAGGACAACGTCCTGCTCGAACAGAAATTCGTGAAGGACGACAAGCGGACCGTCGGCGAGCTGGTCAAGGAGCTGTCCGGCAAGACCGGCGAGAAGATCGAAGTCCGCCGGTTCGCCCGGTTCGAGCTCGGAGGCAACTAAGTGGCGACGAAGCTCGCCTACAAGCGCGCGCTCCTCAAACTGTCGGGAGAGGCGTTCGCGGGTGGGCGAGCTTCTGGCATCGACTTCGCCGTCATCGAGCGGCTGTCGGACGAGCTGAAGTCCGTGGCCGCGACGGGCGTACAGCTCGGGCTCGTGATCGGCGGCGGCAACATCTTGCGCGGGACGGCCGCGAGTGAGCAGGGGATGGACCGCGTCTCCGCCGATTACATGGGGATGCTCGCGACCGTCATCAATGCCCTCGCGCTGCAGGATAGTCTGGAAAAGAAGGGCGTCGATACCCGGGTGATGACGGCGATTCGCATGGAAGAGCTGGCGGAGCCCTACATCCGGCGCCGCGCCGTGCGGCACCTCGACAAGGGCCGCATGGTGATCTTCGCGGGAGGCACCGGGAACCCGTACTTCTCCACCGACACGGCTGCGGTGCTGCGCGCGCTCGAGATGGAAGCGCAGGTGATTCTCAAGGCCACCAACGTTGACGGCGTCTACACGGCGGATCCCAAGAAGGACCCGTCCGCCAAGTTCCTGCCGACGCTGACGTTTCAGGAAGCGCTCGTGAAGGGCTATGCCGTGATGGACGCCAACGCCTTCGGGTTGTGCAAGGAGAACAAGCTCCCCATCGTGGTGTTCAACATCAACCAGCCCGGCGCGACGGCCAGGGTCCTGGCCGGAGAGCGCGTCGGCACGATCGTCCAATGACTCCTGCACCAGCTGCGACCCTCACGGACCACATCAAGCACGCCAAGCAGCTCATGGACAAGGCGGTCGAAGCGGTGAAGCGCGAATTCTCGACCGTGCGGACCGGCAAGGCCACGACGGCGCTGCTCGACCTCGTGCGCGTCGAGGCGTATGGGAATGAAATGCCGCTGACCCAGGTGGCGAGCGTGGCCGCGCCGGAGCCCAAGCTCCTGACGGTGCAGCCGTGGGACAAGAGCCTGATGAAGGCGGTCGAGAAGGGGATTCTGGCGTCGGACCTGGGGCTCACGCCGTCCAACGACGGCAACATCATCCGCATTCCCTTGCCGGCGCTGACGGAAGAGCGTCGCAAAGAGCTGGTCAAGGTCGTGCACAAGTTCGCCGAGGAAGGCCGCGTCGCCATCCGTCATGCGCGCACCGAGACGATGAACCGGATCAAGAAGACCGAGCACGTCTCCTCCGATGACCAGAAGCACGCCGAGAAAGAGGTGCAGAAGACGCACGACGAGCATCTCAAGGCGGTGGACGCGGCGGTGAAAGCCAAAGAAGCCGAAATCATGGAAGTCTGATGCTTTCCGGGCCACCCCCCCCCGCAATCCCTCGCCACGTGGCGATCATCATGGACGGCAACGGCCGCTGGGCGCGCGAGCGCCGGCTGCCGCGCCCGTTCGGCCATCGCGCCGGGATGACGGCCGTGCGCGAGGCGGTCGAAGGCGCGATCGACGCGGGCGTCGAGGTGCTGACGCTGTTCGCGTTCTCGGAAGAGAACTGGAATCGTCCCGCCCCCGAAATCTCTGCGCTCATGGATCTGCTCGAGGAATACATCGCGAAGGAAGTCGCCGAGCTGAAAGACCAGGGCGTGCGCGTGCACGTGCTCGGCGACCGCAGCCGCCTGACGCCGGGCGGCCGTACCGCGGTCGAGCGCGTGGAGCGTGAGACGGCGGGAGGCCAGAAGTTGTCGCTCAATCTCTGCATCTCGTATTCCTCCCGCGGCGAGATCGCGCGCGCCGCGCGCCTGCTCGCCGAAGAAGTGCTCAAGGGGACGAAGAAGCTCGAAGACATCGACGAAGAGGCGATTCGGGCCAAGCTGTACACCGCGCCGTGGGGTGACCCCGATCTCCTGATCCGGACATCCGGCGAGCAGCGCCTGTCGAACTTCCTGCTCTGGCAGCTCGCGTACACGGAGTTGTACATCACGCCGGTGTTGTGGCCGGATTTCAACCGGCGCACGCTGGCCGACGCGATCCTCGATTATCAGCGCCGCGACCGGCGCTTCGGAAAAGTCACCGCGTCCTGATGCCCCCCCCCCGCCGCCCCCCCTCCCAAAACCTGGTGCAGCGCATTGCCGTGGCGGCGGTCGCCATTCCGGCGGTCATCGGGATCGTCTGGCAGGGCGGATGGGTGCTGGCGGCGACGCTCGCCGTGCTGGGCGTGTTGGGCGCGCACGAGGTTTACGATTTCGCCCGGCGCCAGGGTATCGAGCCGCTCGAGCGCACGGGCTGGCTGGCGGCCGCCGCGATTCCGCTGCTCGCCTACTGGGCGGAGGCTCCCGTTTTTTTCCTCGGCGCCATCTGGCTGATGTTCACGATGACGCTCGCGATGGCGCGGCGCGGGCCTTCCGGGCGGCCGCTCGCCAGTGTCTCGATCACGCTGTTTGGCTGTCTGTACGCGTCCGGGATGCTCGCGTTCTTGATCGCGATCCGGCACGGTGTGAATGCCGTGCAACGGCCCGGTGCGTACATCCTGCTCACGTTGTTTCCGCTCGTGATCACCTGGGTGTGCGACACCGCCGCGATGGCCGCGGGCACAGCCGTCGGCGGTCCCCAGCTCGCGCCCGTCTTGTCACCGAAGAAGACACACGCCGGCGCCGTGGGCGGCACGCTGGGCGGCGTCATCACGGCACTCGCGCTCGGCAAATTCGTACTGAATCGTCAGGGCTGGAGCTTCACGCCCGGCCAGCTGTTGCTGTTTGGCCTCGGCGTCTCCATTGTCGGTCAGATCGGCGATATCGCCGAATCGCTGTTCAAGCGTGAAGCGGGCCTCAAAGATTCTTCGACACTCATTCCGGGACACGGTGGCGTGCTCGATCGGCTCGATTCCCTGTACTTCGTGATTCCCACGGCGGCAGGATTGTATCGCATGTTCGGGGTGATATGAGTGTCGGCGTCGCCGTCCTGGGTTCGACGGGGTCGATCGGCAGATCGACGCTGCAGGTCTTGTCCCGGCAGCGGGACAGGTTCCGGGTCGTGGCGCTCACCGGTCACTCGAACAGCGATTTGCTCGCCGAGCAAGCGAAGGCGTGGAAGCCGGCATTTGTCGGGTTGGTCAATGGGGGGACGGGCGACGGGGGAGGAGGGAGGGGTACTTCCTGCCTGGTCGAAGCCGCAACGCATCCCGACGTCAAGATCGTCGTGAACGGGATCGTCGGGGCGGCGGGGCTCGAGGCGACGTTAGCCGCGTTGCGCGCCGGCAAGCGCGTGGCGCTCGCGAACAAGGAAACGCTCGTGATGGCGGGCGAGCTGGTGGCCCAGGCGGCGCGTGAGGGGCACGGCGAAATCGTCCCGGTCGACTCCGAGCACAGCGCCGTCTTGCAGTGTGTCGCCGGCCGTCGCCCGACGGAGCTGGCGCGGCTCATTCTCACGGCCTCCGGCGGCCCGTTCCGCACGTGGGCGCCGGAGCGCGTGTCGCGCGCGACGGTCGCCGAGGCGCTCAAGCATCCGACCTGGACGATGGGGAAGAAAATCACCGTCGATTCAGCGACGCTCGTGAACAAGGCGCTCGAGGTGATAGAAGCTCGATTCTTGTTTGACGTGGGGTATGAAAGAATTGATGTGGTCATTCATCCGCAGTCGGTGATTCATGGCTTCGCGGAGTTTGTCGACGGATCCGTGCTGGCGCAGGTCGGATTCCCGACGATGGAGCTGCCGATCCTCTACGCGCTCACCTACCCAGACCGCGTGCCGGACGACGGGGTACGGCGCTTCGATCCGGTCGCGGCCGGTACGCTCACCTTTGAAGCGCTGCAGCCGGAGCGCTTTCCGGCCTACGTCGTGGGCCGTGAAGCGGCGCGGCTCGGCGGCACGGCGCCGGCGCGCTTCAACGCGGCGAACGAAGTCGCCGTGCAGATGTTTTTGGAGGAGCGGATCGCCTTCGGCCGCATCGCCGAGGTCATCGAGCGCGTCGTCTCCGCAGACAGCCACAATGGCGGCGATGCGACCTCGCTCGAAGACGTGATGGACGCCGACGCCGAAGCCCGGCGGCTGGCGCAGGAGGCGGGATGCTCCTGACGATCGTGTCTCTCCTGGTCGTGCTCGGGGTGCTGATTTCGGTGCACGAGTTCGGCCATTTCATCGTCGCCAAGGCGGTGGGCATTCAGGTCCTGCGCTTCTCGCTGGGATTTGGGCGTCCGGTGTTCGCCTGGCGTCGCGGGGAGACGGAGTACTGGATCTCCTGGATCCCGCTGGGTGGCTACGTGAAGATGGCGGGGCTGGAAGACGAAGGGATGGTGGGCGAGCTGGAGGGCGGGAAGGCCGCCGTGCCGATCGATCCGGCGCGCGCGTTCGATCAGAAACCGCTGTGGGCGCGGATGGCCGTGATTCTCGCCGGGGTGACGATGAACATCGTGCTGGCGTTCGTCATCTACACCGGTCTCGGAATCGTTGTCGACAATCAGAGTCGGCCAATCACGACGGTCGACACCGTTCTGGTCGGTAGACTGCCACCGGGGACCGAGGCGCTTGCGACGCTGCATCGCGGGGATCGGATCATCAGGATAAACGGGGACACGATCCGCACCTGGGACGACGTGCAAGGCCATTTGCTCATCGACACAGAGGCCCGGCTCGAGATTGCGGGCAAAAAGGAACCGATCCGTATCACACTGCCCCGGGACGAGAATGCCCGGGTGGCAGTCGCATTGTGGGACATCGAGCCGCTCGCGCCTCCGCGCGTCGGCAGGCTGTTGCCGAACGAGCCTGCGAGTCATGCGGGTCTGCAACGCGGGGATCTCGTGCTCCGGGCGAACGGCGATACCATGCGATCCTGGAGCGACCTGATTCACAAACTCTGGGTCAGCCCGGGAAAACCGGTCGCGATGGACATCCGTCGGGGCGACTCCACGCTGCAGCTCACGGTGACACCGCGAGACACGCTCGAGAGCGATAGTCTCTCCCCCAAACCGAAGCCGTTTGGCTTTATCGGCGCCGAGCCGGGCTACGTGGTCACGCAGCGACTGTCGGTCGGTGAAGCGATCGTGAATGGGGCGGGACAGACCGTTGGAGTGGCGACAATGATACTCGAAAGCCTTCGGCGCCTCGTGACGGGTCATGCGTCTGTCAAAGAGATCGGGGGTCCGATCACGATCGCCCGCTTCTCGGGCCAAGCCGCGCGTCTCGGCCTCGTTCAGTTCCTGCGATTCCTGGCGTTCTTCTCGGTGAGCCTCGCGGTCCTGAATCTGCTGCCGATCCCCGTCCTCGACGGCGGCCACGCAATGTTCCTGATCGCCGAGGGAATCCGCCGCAAGCCGCTCTCGGCGCAGGTGCGGATGCGTCTCACGCAGTTCGGCATGCTGATCGTGGTGGCGATCATGGTCATCGCCCTCGGGAACGATGTCCTCCGGCTCTTCCGTTAACTCAGCGCTGGCCGACTACGCCGCGGGGCGGATGACCGCGCAGCAGCTGGTGGGGGTCGTGGCGGCCGCGTACTACGGGGATGGGGACTCGGGGCTGGGGACTCGGTTGAAGCCACTAGTGGAGATCATCGAGCGAGCGCATCCTGGAGTCGTCGAGTTATCCGGAAGCGTCGAGAAACCCGGGTTTGGCGTTCGACTGGCTGAGCGACCATTTCCGAAACGATATGAGGAAGAACTGCGCGAGGCGGTTCAAATCGTGGTAGGGGCGCAGCATGCTCCGCCCCTACATAATCCCCCCCCATCGGTCGTTCCGGCCCCTGGCATCTTGTCCCGGTTGATTGGCGCGGTCCGCAGATTGTTTAGCGCATCAACCTGACCACCAACGCCACTAGCAGCACCAATCCAATCCCAACACCCGTAATTACGAGCCAGGGCTTGCGACCGGTGCTCGGGTGCTTGAGCGCTTCGCGTTGCCACGTCCCCATCGGCGCCGCACCCATGGTGACGGTGGGACGCTGCTTCTGCTCGACTTCGTCGAGGTCGGCACGGAATTCGGCGGCGTTGGCGTACCGGTCGTCCGGGTGCTTGGCGAGGCACTTCAGCACCACGCGCTCGAACCGCTTCGACAGCTCCGGGCGCTTGCGCCGCAGCGAGGGCGGCGGGTCCTCGACGTGCATGCGCGCCAGCTCGAACCAGTCGTTCGAGCTGAACGGCACCTCGCCGGTCGCGGCCTTGTAGAGCGTGACGCCCAGAGCGTAGAAGTCCACGCGTTGATCGAGCGGCCGACCCTGCGCCTGCTCGGGCGACAGGTAGTGCGGCGTCCCGATCGTCATGTTCACCCCGGTGGACGCGACATAGCCTGACACGGCACGCGCGATCCCGAAGTCGGTCAGCACGGCGGCCCCGTCGGAGCGGATGAGCACGTTGTCGGGCTTCAGGTCGCGATGAATGACGCCCTGCTGATGCGCGAAGTCGAGCGCCGCGGTGATGTCGCGCGCCACGCGGAGTATGTCGCTTTCCGCCAGCGGTCCCTCGCGCGCGATCCGGGCGCCGAGACTGTCCGCGCACAGGTCCATGGCGAAGTAGACGTGCTCGCCCGTTTTGGCGACCGAGCGGATGCGGATGATGTTGGGGTGCTCGAGCTTGGCGGCGGTCTGACTCTCGTTGCGAAACCGGCTCTCGAACTGGGCATCGCCGGCGTAGCGGGGCTTCAGGACCTTGATCGCGACGGGCGTGCCGTTCGCCTCGCGGCCGACGAACGCCCACGCGAAGCCTCCCTGGCCGAGGAGGCGTTCCAGCGTATAGGGGCCAAGGGTCTGGCCGACGAGGTCGGTAGCGGCGTTCGTCACTTTACAAAGGGATGCGAGCCGGTTAACCTACGGCGCTTCCAACGATTAGGGAACTGGGACGATGTACGACAAGACGACGCCGGTCAGGAAACACGGGCTGCACGACCGGGACACCGGCTCCAGCCGGGTTCAGGTGGCGCTGCTCACCGAGCGCATCAACAGCCTCACCGAGCACTTCCGGGTCCACGCCAAGGACTTCCACGGGCAACGCGGCCTGCTGCGTATGGTCAGCCGCCGCCGCCGCCTGCTGGAGTACTTGAAGCGCACCGATCTCGCGAAGTACCGGCAGCTCATCGACGAGCTCGGTCTCCGTCATTAGTCGGTAACGGTGTCGTTGCAGGGCGTCCCGGGAAGAGCACCGGGGCGCTCGGCGTTTTTTCCATTGCTCTAGACAGGCAGATTAGTGAAGCACGTCGAGAAGCAGTTCGCCGGCCGCACACTGAAGCTCGAAGCGGGGCGACTGGCCAAGCAAGCCGCAGGATCGTGTCTCCTCCAATTCGGCGAGACGGTCGTGTTGGCCGCGGTCACGGTGTCCGAAAACATCGCGAACCTGCCGTACTTTCCGCTGACCGTCGAATACCGCGAGAAGGCCTACGCCGCCGGCAAGATCCCCGGCGGCTTTTTGAAGCGCGAAGGCCGGCCTTCGGACGAGGAAATCACCTCGGCCCGCGTGATCGACCGGTCGGTGCGGCCGCTCTTCCCCGAGGGCTTCAAGAACGAAGTGCAGGTCTTCGTCTATGTGCTCTCGGCCGACCAGGAAAACGACGCCGACGTGCTCGGTGTGACCGCGGCGTCTGCGGCGCTGTCGATGTCCAGGGTGCCCTGGAACGGCCCGATTGCCGCCGTTCGCGTCGG
>WNGB01006418.1_pt1 | contig 17286 bp, 16 predicted proteins | sample 5400681 | NCBI WGS metagenome assembly WNGB01 (sample SAMN13153367, study PRJNA577476) | soil metagenome | isolation source: 115 cm soil or saprolite under grassland replicate 2 | place: USA:California | collected 2016-06-15 | reverse complement strand
TGTCTCTGATTCTCGCGCCGCTCATCGCTCAATTAGTCGCCCTGTCCGTCTCGAGAGAACGCGAGTACCTGGCCGACGCGTCGGGAGCCGAGCTGACGCGCAATCCTCTCTCTCTAGCCTCCGCGCTCGAAAAGATCGAAGCGGCCGCCGCTCCGACCGCATCCGTCAAACAGGGAGTCGCGCACCTCTGCATCGCCGACCCCCGGGGCCGCTCCTTAAACGACAGCGAAAGCGGCTGGTCGAAACTCTTCTCGACCCATCCTCCGATCGCAAAGAGGATCGCCTTGTTGAGAGAGATGGCCTATGAACCGGCGCCCGCCGGTTCATAGCCTCATCGGTGTTTGGCAGGCAAAGCGCGGCGCTTCACGTCTTCGAACCAATTCAGCACGACGTTGAGCTGTGTCGGGGCGGCGGCTTGCTCGCTCTTGATCATCAAGAACCGCTGGCCATCCCGGGACACATCGTAGTTCGTGAACCCCGGAACAGGACCCATCGCGTAACGGCCTTCGAAGAGAAGTCGCGGCTTACCTGCCACGAACGAGTTGCCGGCTTCGACGGCAACCACCATCATCTTGTTGCCGTTGCGATAGAAGAGCTCACGCCCGTCACGCGCCCAAACGGCCTCGGTGCCTCCGTCGGTAGAGACCTGTGCCTTGCCGCCGGGGGCCGCATACGGCTGCACGCGGACCTGCCAGGCGCCCGACTCGTTCGAGGAGTACGCGACCCACCGCCCATCTGGCGAGAACGCCGCCCCGCGCTCCTCAAAGGGAGTGCGGACGATTGGCTTCGCCTTGCGCTCGCCCTGGAGCGGCAAGACCCAAAGGTCGTTGCGCGTCTCGGCATCGATGTCCATGAACGCGAGATTCCAGCCGTCGGGCGTGAAGCTCTCGGGGAACTGTGCATGCTCGCTCGTCAGGAGCCGTTCCGAAGGGCCACTTCCGTCCGCCGGAACCCAAAACTGGTTGATCGGCCCGGCGCTCGTGGACATGAACGCCAAGCGCCTTCCGTCCGGCGTCCAGATCGGCATGAACCCGCCACGAAACGTCACCCGGGAGAACGTGCCGCGCGCGATCTCGTAGATCCAGACCTCGCCGTCGAACCCCACGGCTATGCTTTGGCCATCGGGTGAGATGCGCGGCATCTCGAAGTCGTGGCGCGCGGGAGTCACCTGTTCAACCTTTCCGCGGCGATCGACCCAGACCATCGTCTCCTCGGAGGGCACGGCGCCAGAACTGAAATACACGAGCGATCCGTTGCTGGAGAACGTGTACTGCGCCGCGCCGTTCGGCTGATACAAGAGAACACCTTCGGCCACCGGGACCGGGGGACCGGTTACTTCGAGTCGGGACAGATCGAACGGCGCCGCCATCAGCGACTCATCGTCGCGCACGAAAACGAGATGGCCCGTGGGCGCGTATCGCGGACAGGCGCCTTTGACAGAGAGAACCCGCCGCTCACCCGTTGCGAAAGACTGGACCGCGATGGACTGCTCGCCCATGGTGCCACCGGTCCAGACGGCGAAGAGGACCGCCTTGCTCCCGGGGAGGATGGCCGGCTTGTTGAGGTACGTCTCTCCTTTCTTCGGATCCGGAACGGTCAGAGAACGCCGCGTCCCGCCCGCAGCTGAAATGCTCGCGAGACCTGCCCCGGATTCGAAGACGATCATGTCATTGTCGCCCCAGCTCGCACCGGCGCCGTCGGCATCGCAGAGCGTGATCGGACCTCCTCCGGCAAGAGGCACCTTCTTGAGCTTGCCGCCGGCAAAGAACCCCACCCACTGACCGTCCGGTGAAAAGAAAGGGCACCGGCCCCCCTCCGTGCCCGCCATGGGCGCGGGCACTGGCTGATCGAGGGTGCGAAGAAAAAGCTGCCTGCCGCCGCCCGATTCGGCGACATAGACGAGGCGGCTGCCGTCCGGGGAAAGCGCCAGGGAGGGTTCGAGCGAAGCCACTTCGACCGCGGCGCTCAAGGGAAGCGTCAGGGTCAGGCGCTGCAGCGTGACTCGTGGCGGGCGTTCCGAACGCGTAAACCTCCAGACGGCGGCGACCGCCAGGCCCCCGAGAAGCGCCGCCGTAGCCAGCCGCATCCATTCGCGGCCTCTGCGACCGGCAGTGGAGAGTCCGACCGCGCTCGCCGCCATGCCAGTGGCCTCGGAGGTTTGGTCGCGCACGTGGGCAATGTCTCGGGCGAGGTCTCGGGCGAGGTCTCGCGTGGAGGCGTAGCGCTCCTCCGGGTCCTTCGCCAAGCATCGTTCGATCGCCCAGCGCAGCGGAACTGGAGTGGATGGCCCGGCAGTGGAGAGGGGCTCCGGCTCCTCCCGGATGATCGCCGCCAGGGTCTCCGGAGCGTTGCCTCGCGCAAACGCCTGCTTGCCCGTCGCCATCTCGTAGAGGATCGACCCGAACGAGAACTGGTCCGACCGGAAGTCGAGCGCCTTGCCCAGCGCCTGCTCCGGCGACATGTAGCCTACGGTCCCCATCACAATGCCGGGCTCCGTCCCCGCGGAGACAGTGGGCGCGTGCGTCTCCTGCCCCTCGGGCGCGTCTGGCTGTATCAGCTTTGCCAGACCGAAGTCCAGGATCTTGACGTATCCGTCCTTCGTCACCATGACGTTCTCGGGCTTCAGGTCCCGGTGCACGATGCTGGCCCAATGTGCCTTCGCGAGCCCATCGGCCATCTGCGCCGCGATCGCCAAGAGCCGCTTCGTCGGCAGCGCGCCGTCGACCAACATCTTCCGCAGCGTCTGACCGTCCACCATCTCCATCGCGATGAACGACGTCCCGCCCGACTCGCCAATGTCATAAATCGTGACGATGTTGGGGTGATTGAGCGCGGAGGCCGACCTCGCCTCCTTCTCGAAGCGCTTCAGTCGCTCGGAGTCCGACGCCACGCCGGCTGGCAGCACCTTGATCGCCACCTCGCGCCCCAGCCGCGTGTCCTTCGCCTTCCAGACTTCTCCCATTCCCCCGGCCCCGAGCGGGGAGATGACCTCGTAAGGCCCCAAGCGGCTCCCAGCGGAGATCCTCATCTCAGTTCACAAATCACAAGTCGCAATTCACAACTCACGAATCCCCTAGAGTGTCATCTTGTCGCGGCGAGGATCTTAATGCCGCTTACGAATTTTGCCTGAAGTCCTTGTACCGGCCTGCGGCGGCCGGTAGCCCCTTGTCATGGGCCCGGCGACCTTCCTCATCGTGGGCGTGCTGAGGCTGTCCGACCTTCCCCCGCAGGAGCCCCCAAACCGCCAGGGAGGCGTGCGGGAGGAGGCCCGAGTCGAGCGCGTGGTCGTGGACGCCTACGTCACCGATTCCCGAGGCGATCCGATCCCCGGCATCACGACCTCAGACTTCCGCGTGCGCGTGTCTCTGCCGGCTCCGTCGTGGCCGCCCCGTGGCCGGTACGGCGAAAGCATCGGGCATTCTGGTGGATGTCCATCTGGGCCCTCCTCGGCGCTCGATAGCGTCAGAACCACCAGCCTCACCGATGGAGGCCCGCATGGGCAACCTCAGTCAGTGAACAACGTATTGAGAGAACACAGCTAGCCCTTCGGCCGGGCGCCTGGCTCGGCCTCGTCCGGCTCGTCGACGTCGGCGAACGGCGGGGCGCCGCGCACCAAGTCAACGTAGAAGACCTCGCCCGCGTCGGTGCGGTAGCCCTCCCGGATCCGGATCGACCGCGGCTCGACGCCGATCTTGAGCGACGGCACGAACTCGATGCCGCGCCGCGTCCGATCCGGTTCCACCGGGCGCAGCACGACGGCCATGCGCACGTTGACGGCCTGCCCCTTCGAGTCCTTGGCCACGCGCCTGGCGACGCTCTCGATCGCCTCCCGCGGCGCGCGCAGCCCGCCCTTGAGCGCTGCCTCGGAGAGTCGGACTGGAGGCCATCGCACGTCCACGAGATCGAGCCGCTTGGAGTCGAGCGAGCTCAAGCGCGCGTAGCTGCCTTCCACCAGGATGCCGCCGACCGCCCGCAACATCGTCGTCACCATGCCCCCGGCCTGGATCTCGCCCTGAAGGCCCTTCTCCAGCTCGGGATGGCCGTCGGTCTCCGACAGGATCTCGCGCGCGTCGGTGAACAGGACCTCCTGGCGTGGAATGCCCAATCTGTCGGCCAGGGTCCGGTGCGCTTCGCGGATCGCCGCCACCTCGCGCGCGAACTCCTTGCGGAGCACCGGCCTCGGCTCGGCGTTGCGGAACGCCAGGTAGATGCGCTGCCGGTCGCCGTCGACCTGGTAAACCGCTTCCCCGACGTCGATGAATCCGGAAGCGTCGGCCTCCGCGCGCTCGCGCAGACCGAAGGCGTGCTCCAGGTCCCGCAGGTTGGTGATCGCCAGAGGCTTTTCGGCGGCGGCCGCCGCCCGCACGCCAGTGATGAGCTTCTCCAGCGAGGCGGCATCCACCCTGGGCAGGGCGGCGCGCACGGCCTCGGAGTAGTTGGTTTCGAAGCGGCCGGCACTGGCGGCGGGCGAGCCGAGCGGCGAGTCCTGAGCCGTGGACACGGTGGCGCCCGCGATGAGCATCACGAGGCCGGGCAGTGCCTTGATGAGCGTGGTCTTCATGTGCGTTCCCCTTTCGGCGGTCTTGATGTTCGTGGCGTCGGTTCAGGGCAGCGGCGGACCGTCGTCCGGATTGCATCCGGAGATCCAGCGCGTGTTCATCCAATTGGGCGTCGGATGCCCCCAATGGGCGTTGTAGGTCTCGTTGTGGGCGTTCTGCGCGGCCTGCTGGGTGGCGCCGAACCCGACCGACACCGGGCAGATCGTCTTGTAGGAGTTGTACCAGTGGTCGACGTGGTGCATGTTGTCCAGCCAAGCCTTGCCGACGCCGCGCGACGACATGGCTACGTTGGCGAGATCGCGGTACTCGTCGACGTATTGCGAGCCGATGTACATCAGTCCGTGGAAGCCAGTGACGACATGGACGCCGACCGCGGCTTGGAACCACTGCGTGCGCTGGTCGTAGCGGATACTGTTGCAAGACGAGAGGTGCAGGAAGCGCAGCCAGCCCCCCGAGTTCCATCCCAGCCGCATCTTGCTCGGGCTCGCTGCGCAGCTGCCGTCCGGATCCGCGTCATAGATCGTTCCGTTCCACTGTCCGGAGCCCCAGCCGCCGTGGAGGCACATGATCCCGGCATCGTTCCAGTCCATCCCCTGACCGGTGTCGTCGATGCCCCAGGACCTCGCACTGTTGTCGGCGTACCGGTTGCCCTGCACGAGACTGAAGTTGCGCCACCAGAGGACCCATCCCTTGTCGCCCATCTTGTGGCGCCAGGCCATGCACATGTCGTCCCACCAGGGGCGCGTCGATCCGCTGCAGCTGCCGCCCCATGTCGTGATCGCCGACGATCCCGCATACTGGGCCCCGGCCGGGAGAGCGCCGAGCAACGGGCAGACGGCCAGAAAGACGAGAATCCTCGTAACCAATCGACTTCTCATTCCATGTTTCCTTTCGTGGACTCACGGCGTGCCCCGGGAAGGGGCTTACTTGACGAGGCCGATCGTGTAATCCATGTAGTACCAGGGTACGGAGAACAGGCGCAACCCGAGGGTCCTCCCATTGGTGCTGGCCGTCGTCCAGCACCAATCGAAGGCGCTCCACGGGAGATGCGTGAAGAATGGGCCAGCCCAGACGGGGCTGAAATCGTCCGCCTCGGCGAAGAAGAGCCAGCTCCAACCACCGACCCATCCCGAGCGAACCTTCTTGGTTTGTCCCGGCGAGATCGCCCACCAGCCCTTCTTAGCCCAGTCCACGCCGCCTTCGCAGCCCGGAGCGTAGTAACCATAGGCCACCCAGAGAAGTTCGTCCGTCTTGTTCTTGAAGTACAAGCCCATGGTTATCGTCCTTCCGATCGCGCAACTCCCCGGGGTGGAAGCTTCGGCATTGGACGCTCCTCGTGCCGAGGTTCCTCCGCCTCTTCTTCTTCGCCTGACCGGTGCTCGGCGCCGCCGGCAATGCGACCGGAAAACAGGGGTCGGCGGTGAATCGTGGCCTCCTCAGGGAGGCTTTCGCTGACTCCCTTCGTCTCCTCGGTTAGTTCTTCTGGCGTGAACTCTCTCGACAGCTTCTTCTCTCGCGCCATAGCTCGCTCCTGTTCTTTCTCCGTGGCGATTCGTGAGGGGTTTGACTTGATCTCTCGGTTCGCTGCGATCCTCGTTTGGTTGACGCCTTGCCGCGGAGGCTCGCATTCGGATCGACGAATCTCTGCCCACTCCTCAACCTAGAGTCGCCGGAGGCACCGCGGTTGGGCTAGTCATTGAGGTTTTGCGCCGCCGACTCCTTTTTTGTGGTAGATGTCGCAGGTGGTCTGGCCCACGGCGGGAGTCGGGTGGGTGGCCAGCGCTGAAGACTGGCTCGCGTCGCCGTACCTCGACCGCCTGGTGGCTCGCGTCGCGGGTCACCATGGCGTGCCAGCGGCCGACCTGCCGGACCTGATCCAGGAAACGCGGATCGCGTTGTGGCGGGCCGGACTCGAGTTGCCGGTCAGCGCGGCTCTGGTCGTGAGCATCGCCCGAAACAAGGCGGTCGACCTCGTTCGCAACCAAGCACGACGACGAGCCAGACACCGTGCGGCCCGGGTTCTGGCCGCCACTCCAGAAGTCGATGCAGAGCTCCATCATCTCTTGAGCCTCCGGGTTGCGGCGCTGCCGCAGCGTCTGCGGGAGTTCTACGAACTGCACTACAAGCAGGCTTTGAGCGAGCGCGAGATCGCGCGAGCGTGGGGCCTGTGCCGCGCGTCGGTCCGCTGGCTGGATCACAGATGCCGGGATTGTTTGCTTGGCGCCCGAGAGCCTCCGGCGAGCAAGGCTCGCGTCTCCTAGTCCCGGCCCTCCTCCTCCTTCGTCGTGCCTCGTTGAGCGGATGCCTAGCCCATTCCTCGCGCCTCCGGCGACTATAGAGTGGAGGGTCGATCCACGCTCGTGAATCGGATCACGACACCGACGATGGGCCGGGGCTCACCGCAACCGCACGTCGAGAGACGCGAATTTCCGTTTTGATGGAGAAAAAAGTCATGGCCGTTGAGACTCACGCCGCGCGCGCCAAGCTCGACAAAGAGAGGGCGGAATTCAGGCGGCTGCTCCTGGAGAACCCCAACTACTTCGGGAATCTCAAGGACAGCCCTCTCAAAGCGGTAAAGAAGATCGTTGCCCAGACGCAGTACGAGGAGCTCACCTGCGTTGGCTTCAACCCGGCAAAGAATCTCCTGGAGGCCACGATCGCCGTCAAGCTGCCCTTCGGCTACGGCGGCAACCTCTGCATGGCCGGTACGACGGAGTACGTGCGCTTCTTCCTGGACTACGGCTCCGGCTGGGAGGACGGCGGCCTGGTCGGCGTCAAGGTCCACGACGTCCCGACCGTAAAGGATTGCGCCGACCAGTCCGACAAACCCCTGATCTACGTGGCGAACCTCAAGCTGGACCCAAAAACCCGCTGCTGTGATCATGCGGTGCTGCCCAAGGTCCACGCTATCCTTTCCTGGGAGTGGGTACCGCCGGCCGGGCCGGCCAACGTGGGTTGGCTTCCGCCCTGGGGGAATACGCTCGATTGCAGCATTCAGATCAAACCGCACCCGTGGAACATCCTCTGCATCATCGATTTCCTCAACGAGGGTCTCGGACAGAAGATCAAGGTTCCGCCTCTGTTCGAAGCGACGAAGCTCCATCCCATTCCCCTGCCCGACCCTCCGCCCTTCACGTTGTCCGAGTTGGCCAAGCAGTATGGAGCGGAGCCCCGGGCAACCGCCAAGGCCTTGAAGGTCGAGGCGCACCGTTTCGGTGTGCAGGACCTCCACGCGGCATTAGGAAGCACCTTCGACCTGGAAACGGTCTCCGCCAAGGAGGCTCTCTGGAAATCGTTGGGCCTCGACTGGGCGAGCGCCATCGCCGCGCTCGGCGACACCAGCGCCGATGTCTCCTATGAAGAGCTCGAGTGCCTGGGCCTGGACGAGACTCTTCCGGAACGCCTGGTCGCCACGTTTCGCATCAAGCGTCCCACGGGTTATTCCGGCGATCTGTGTCATGCCGGGAGCCAGGAGTACGTCGCCTTCTGGGCCGACTGGGACAACCAGTGCGAGTGGACATACCTGGGCACGACCGCGGTCAACGTGCACGACATCAAGGAGATCCCCAAGGAAGGCCTTTGCTACTCTGCGATCCTGACGGTAGACCTGAACTGTCGCCGGCGTCCGTGCGGCAAACCGAAGATCGGGCGCGTGCGCGCGGTGCTCTCCTGGGCCGTGCCGCCCTCGACGGTCGACCCCGACAAGCTCAACTACTACGGCAACCGGCTCGATGCCCATGTGCAGATCAACCCTGGAGAGGTGTGTGATCCGAACGAGCCGCAGGCCAAGGTCCGCAACATTGGAGGAATCCCCGTCGAGGACATCCTGACCGCGAGCACCGGCCTGACCAAGCCAGGCGTCGCTCCGGCAGTCGTCTTCGCTCACCACCCTGCTTTCACGGCCGATGAATGGGGGCTGGGACGCTCTTGCCCGTTCGGTGGCCAGGTGAAAATCGAGGGCCATTTCTGGGGGACTAGCTACTATTATCGGGTCAAGGTGCACAAGATCGGGGACCCGTACTCTTCCTTCACTGTCCTCGCAGACAGCTTCCTGGTCGAGCGCGCGGATATCGGCTTCGATCTCCAGATCTCCTCGGGCGGCTTCTTCCAATACCTGGATCAGACGCAGTATTCCGACATCGGCCTCGCGTATTGGACCTCCGCCGGCGACGCGCTCTGGGACGTGCAGCTGGACATCGCCACGGCGCCCAACGAGCCCAGCATCATCGCCAGCAGCCCCTGGTACCGCATCCAGTTGGATAACACCGGTCCTGCCGGACCACCCGCGGTTCCGCTCACGATGGACATTCACATCACTTCGGGCGCCGGGGACTGCAAGGACTTCGACGAGGGCACGACGGCGATCATCGGCAACTTCATTGCCGACGACGCGCACTTCGGGGGCTGGTCACTTTCGACGGAGCCGAATACGCTCGCGACGCCGTCGAACCCGCCGACCGTATCGGGCCTCGCCAGCACGGATCCGGCTCCGGGTCCCGGCGGTCATGCCTGGTCGCTGAATACCGATAGCCCGATCCACATGAAGCCGTGCGGGTACGTCGTCCGGCTCGATGTCTCCGATCGGACGATCGTGCACAGCGTGCCCTTTGCCCACAATCGGAACCACATTTCAGTGGGGTTCTGTCTGCGGGAGAAGAGCTGAAGGGCCTACCCCGAAGTACGGCCTCACTCGCATTTGTTCGTCTTTGGAGATCGGGCGTAAATCGGACCTTCGGTCATGAGCCCTTTGGACTTGGTCAAGCTCACGTCATTGATGGAACGCTCCAGCGGCACACCGGAGATGATCGTTGGGCTAATTGATGGGCCGGTCGCCATCAACCATCCCCATCTGGCGACCGAGAATATCCGCCAGGTTCCGGGCAGCGTGCGCAGCGCATGTACTGAAGCCAATACTACCGCTTGCATGCATGGAACCTTCGTGGCGGGTGTCTTGTCAGCACAGAGAAACACCGGCGCCCCCGCAATCTGCCCCAACTGTACCCTGCTCGTCCGCCCAATTTTTGCCGAGGCGGCATCAGGCAGCGGACAGCCCAGCGCGGCTCCGGGTGAACTGGCACGGGCGATTATTGAGACGGTTGATGCGGGCGCACGTGTCATTAACTTGAGTGTGGCCATTGCACAGCCATCGTCCGGAAGTGAGCGTGGGTTGGAAGAAGCGCTGAATTACAGCGCGAGACGTGGGGTGATCGTCGTTGCCGCGGCGGGGAATCAGGGGACAGTTGGAAGTTCAGCCATCACCCGCCATCCGTGGGTCATTCCGGTCGTTGCTTGCGACCTTCAAGGCAGGACGGTTAACTACTCGAACCTGGGAAGTTCTATCGGAAGACGTGGTCTGAGTGCGCCGGGCGATGGCATTTCGAGCTTCGGAGCCGATCGCAAGCCGTTTACGTTGGGTGGAACAAGTGTCGCCGCCCCCTTTGTGACCGGGACGATTGCGTTGCTGCAGTCGGTGTTTCCGGCCGCGACCGCGACGAAGCTGAAACTCGCCGTAACACAAGCCTCTGCACCGCAGCGAGCATCTATTGTGCCACCTTTACTCAATGCCTGGGGGGCGTACCAGGTCATGCTGACTGCCCATGCGAGGGGATGAATGTCATGAGGAGCGAAAGCGAAGGGAACGACAGCGCAGGCAAACGCGCGCGCCCGCCTTACAGGGTGCGCCTTCCGGGATTCATCCTCGATGAGGACGTTGGTCTCGGCGACGTCATCAAGCGAGCAACTTCTGCGGGCGGGTTCAGACTGTGCTGTGGCTGCGAACGGCGTGCTGCCGTGCTCAACCGCTGGCTTGTTCTCTCTGGCGGGCGCCCGAACTAGATGGGAGCCTCTGACACCTATACCGAAAGGAGGAGAGATACCATGGAACAACCTGAGGTGAGAGATCCATCACCAACCCATGTTGTTGAAGGGATGGAAGCACCAGCAATGGCGCCGTCTTCGGGCAGCCTCGCACGAGCAACGCTCTCCCCGCAGGTTGGAACAGAGACCTGCGGTAGCTGCGGAAGCCCGGCAGGAGCTAATCCCTATAGCGCCGGGGCGATGGGCTTTGTGTATGCGCTAGGCAGGGTGGAGCCGCGCTTTCCAAGCCTCTCGGTCGAGAAGGAGTTTGCACAGGCCACCGGGAGAGCGGAGACGAACGGGCTGACAGATCGACAGGCGCTCCATTCGGTGCTGTCAAAACCAGAGAACCGCTATCTGGTGCGTCATTTGTGCTGGGTGCTGACGATTGAGGGTCTGGACACTTATATCGTGCAGCCGCGCGACCCCGCGGACTTCAATCTGTTGGTAGAGGCGCTCCGCCCTACGCCGAGCCCCATGGACGTCGACGTTGTTGTTGGGGTGCGAGGCCCAATCGCTCCGCCGGAGCTGTGCAATGGGCTGACGGCGCCTATCGTCGTGTTCGATCAGATCTATTCCCTTGACCGCGACGCGCTCATCACATCCATTCCGCGGCCTGCCAAGGCTACTGAAAAGCAGTTTAAGCCGGCGGCGGAGGAGCTGTTCGATAGGATCATGCAGATGACAGACAACGCCGGTGGGACGGACGAGCATCGGGCGCTGAACTTTCTCTCCGTCCGCTATCCCGCCATCTACGCACGGGCTGCTGAAGGATTCGCGCGGGACTTTTCGTTGACCGCTGTCGAAGTGCGTCCCTCAGCCCTCGGCGGCATGCGCAGGATTGTCGATGTCACCTTCTCTTTCACTAACCGCAACACTGATTTCACCGAGAAGTCCTTTGTACGTGTGGATGTGACTGAGGAGTTCCCGTTCCTTGTCACCAAACTGTCGCCGTACTTCGACCGTTGAACCCGGAACCCGAAAGGAGTTAGCGAAATGATCATGCCAGGCTTTACCGCAGAAGCCGCTCTCTACAAGATGCGCCGGCACTACCGAGCTGCCGGGGAATGGGCTGGCGCGACCTCCGGGCGTGTCGTTCTGGCGCAGGTTCCCGTTTGCGGAACCTTTGCTGGATGCCATGTCGACCCGATGCTGGGTGCGAACTGCCCGAACCAGTGTGTGCATCGATGTGAGGACTCACCAGGTCACATCATAACTGAATGCTGCCCACCCGGGCTTTGCGACGGGCCGCCAACGTCTGACGATTGCTGCAAAGAGATTTGCTGCAAGGCGAGCTGTGCGTAGGACGAAAGCCTATCTCTGAGAGTACCAGAAAGGAGGTACGGAGGTATGAACGCACCAGGATTTACGGCAGAAGCTTCGCTCTACAAGACGAGAGGATGCTATTCCGTTGCAGCGGGCTGGACTGATGCGGCACACGGTCGTGTCGTTCCCGCGCAGTGGTGCGGTCCCTGTCATGTACTCGCGGGTTCCGCCTGCCCCGGCCACTGCATGCAATGGTGTTCTACTGCTTCGTCTAGCTTTCCCATTTTGCCGAGATGCTGCCCACCGGAGCAGTGCGGCCAACCACCGTCCGATGAACCTTGCTGCAAAAAGGTTTGCTGCAAGGCGAGCTGCGGGTAAGGCGAAGGCGTTTCTGGGTTGAAGGCCTCTAACTAACACGTTCCAGATCATGGGTATGCCGCCTTTGCTCGGACGGACGACCACAGCTAACGACGGCAGACCCGATGCAGAGCCGGTGGGCCGTCGGGGATAGGAACTTCCATTTCGGGCGCCAGACCGGGTGACGGTATAGACCGAGGCGTGGAGGGGCCTTGGGTGGCACTGCGGCGGGGCAACCGGCAGCCGAAGGCTCACGGCGCGTGCAGGCGGGGTCTGTCTCGATGTCCTTCGACGGCCTTGCTGCGCTCCGGCTCCCGTTCGACCGCGCGCTCTGGCTACAGCTTTGGCCTGACCGGCTTTCCGGTGGCCCGATCGCGCGGATAGAGAAGGACGTGCCGTCCATTCTGGATCTGGAAGATGCCGACCTCGTAGTCGAGCGGGTCTCCGTGCTCGTCGAACCGGAGATGCTCGAGGGGAAGCCTCAAGTCGGTTTCGGCAAGGGCGGCGCGGACTGTCTCCCGCTCTGGCGGTATTGAACGGCCGGCCGCTTTCCCCAGCGCCACCAGGACGGCGCGCGCCGCCGCGTAGCCATACATGCTGAGCGGCGCCGGCGGATGACCGAACTGCCTTGAGAATCCGATCTCGTAGGCACGGCTTCCTTCCAGGTCTCCCGACAGCGACATCCCGGGCTCCCAGGCGATCGCTCCCATCGCCCCTTCCCCGAGCGGACCCAGTCGCTCGATCAAAGAAGGGAACTCCATACCGAAGGCACCGACGACCGCCAGGACCGGACCCTTCAGCCCGTGGATCTGCCGGAGCAGAACGAGGTTGTCCGCGAAGAACCCATCCATCAGCAGGAGCTGTGCCCCGCTCGACTTCAAGCGGGTCACCAGGGGTATGAAATCGGGTGTCCCCGTCTGGAAGCTCTCGAAGGCGGAGACTCTCACGCCCCGTGCCTCGAGCCTTTCCTTCTGCAGCCGCGCGAGTTGTGTGGCTCCCGGAGTGCTGGAGTAGAGGATCGCCACCTGCTTCACGGGCAAGAGCTCGAGGGGAACGGCCGTCGTGGCGTCGACGAACGGCTCCAGCCGGCTGACCCGAAAGAAGTACGCATTCCCGCGTTGCGTCAAACGCCGATCGAGTGAGGAGCTCGCGACATAGGGGACGCCCTCCCGCTGTGCCACCTGAGCCACTGGACCGACGATGCTGTCCACGTAGCCTCCCACCAGGGCGCTCACCCGTTGCCGGACCGCCAGATCATAGGCCGCGCTCGTCGCTTCGTCGGGCCGGCCTCCGTCGTCCCTCGTCAAGAGCTTCACGGGGTGGCCGAGGATTCCCCCTCGGCCGTTGATCTCCGAGACGGCATAGACGATTCCTTCATGCACTGCCGTTCCCTGGGCAGCCAGGACGCCGCTCAAGGAGTCGATCTCCCCGATTCGGATCTCCGCCGCCCGCTTCGGCTTCGAGGACCCTTGCGCTGCGAGGAGTCCCAATGCCAGCAACGAGCCGAAGACCGCGGCCCGCGGAAGCTCCATCTCTCTAGCCGGCGCGAACGCGCCGGCTAGGCTCGGACCGCGCCGACTGGTTGCCGGGCCTCGGCGAGCAGCATGCGGGTCCCGTCGGAGCGGGCCGCGTCGCGCTCCGCCTGGATGGCGGCCAGACGCGACTGCCAGGGTGAAAGCCGGAAGGGGGCTCCCCCGCCCTTCGGGAAGTCGAGGTAGGCGTCGATGAGATCCCGATAGAACCGGACCATGCGCTCCACGAGCGGCACGGAATACTCTCGTCCCTGCACCTTGAGGCAATGGACGCCGATATCGATCAGCTGCGGAATGTCCTCCAGGAGGAAGAAGGCGTCGTTCTTCAACGCCACGCTCTTTTCCCACATCTCTTCGCCGCTATAGAGCTCCCACGATTCCATGCAGACGCGGTAGTCGAGGCCCCCGCGGTTGGGGCTCCCCTTGAACAGGTCTTTCCCGAAGGGGTCCGCCGTGCGCTCGAGCCGGTGATAAGGGGACATCCAGCATTTCCCGAGGTACGTGTAGCACTTGTTGGCGTGGATCAGGATCTCGATGCCGACGTCGATCTGCTCCTTGCGGGAGGCCAGCTCCTTCAACGTCAGCTTCGTGTCCGCCACCACCTGCGAGACACCGATCGAGCGGTAGAACCGCACGTCCTCGTTGTTCAGGATGTTGGCCCCGATCGAGGCGTGGATGGTCAGGTCCGGGAAGTGCCGGTGGACTTCCGCGATGGCGCCGACGTCGGTCATGATCGCCCCGTCCACACCCCAGGACACGAAGCGCTCCATCTTCCGCAGCATGGGCGCGATCTCATGGGACTGCATGTTGGTGTTGAAGGCCACCCGCAGCTTGGCGCCGCCCCGGTGTGCGATTCCGACGGCGGCCCGCACGTCGTCGTCGGACATCTCGTATTTGTCGCGCCGGCGACTCCACCCGCGCGGCCCGACGTAGATCGCGTTCGCGCCGCCGCCCACGGCCGCCTCGACCATCGGAAGATTCCCCGCCGGTGCCAGTAGTTCAACCATGTCCCCGCTCCTCCTCGACCGACATACCGAAATCCTACGACTCCGCGCGAGAAATCGTCAGCAGCGACCCCATCGCCTCCGGCCGGATGCCCGCGTAGTCCATTCCGCTCCTGCCGAAGTAGAACCCGTTGCACAGACCGATCCGCGAATGACGCCGGATGGTCTCCCACCACTCTTCATCCAATGTGTCATCGCCGGCGGCAGCCCTTCCCATCGCAGCGCGGTACACCGCCGCGACCTCGCGCCGGTACGCGGGACTTTCCGAAACGGTTTCGATCCGGAAGTGCCGGTGACCCTCGTCCAAGAGACGCGGCAGGTGCTCCAGCATGCACACGTCCTTGCCGCTCATGATCCCCTTCCCCACCGACTTCATCGCCCATTCCCCCTGCTTCAGGAACAGCTCCTTCTGACAGAGGTCCGGGCACTTGACGCCCCACTTCTCCTCGTAGTCCAGCAGGAAGCAATAGTCCGAGATCCCCAGGGGCATCTTGCCGTGCACCAGCAGCTCCATCGGCGCGCCGCTGGCGGCCGTGATCTCGTTGATCTCGTCCAGGCTCAGCTCGTAGTTGGGGGTAAACCGAACGGCGCCGAATCCGCGGAGGACCTCGACGCCGGCGGCGGTGTATACGTTCGCGAAGCCGCCGACGTGGATGGGCAACTCCGGGAACTCGTCGTGGGCGATCTTCAAGATCCCGAGGTTATGGACTTCGACCGCCTGGGCGCCGGCGGCCGCCGAGGCTTCCAGCATCTTGCGCACCCTGGGCAGGAAGTCGTTGCGCGGTCCCGCATAGGTCGTTACGTACGCGCGCTTGCCCCGATCCTGCAGAATGCGGAGCCCCTCCTTCAGATCCCCGAGTTGCTCGAGGAAGTTTCCCTCGTAGATCCGGCAGTAGATGTCACCCAGGTAGACCCCGTCGTAGTCGGAGAGGTCCGACTCGCGAAGATCCCGCAGGTTGGCAATCGTCGTGTTCAACTCGAACCGGCTTGTGGCTCCTGGCTCACGGTTCATCATCTCGTCTCCGTTATCACTCATCTCCGTTATCGTCCGACCACGGCCCACGTCGCCGGCAATGTTGCCGGCTGCACTCGACCAGCAAGTGGAGCCGTTCGAGCGTCGATCGCGTCCCGGTAGCGCCGAATGAGCGCCGCCAGAAGTTCCACCGGCAGGCTCCGCCCCTGAAGCTTCAGGACATCCACACCCGCTTCGGCGTAGGCCTCGACCTCCGCAATCCGGCTGATCTGCCGGCTGGGAAAGAGCCGCGCGTCTACCCGCCGCCCGTCGGCAAAAAGCTCCCAGGGTTGCTGGCAGATCCGGAAGCAGGCTCCCACGCCGCCCCGCTTCATGCTTCCCGTCTGCCGGAGTCCCTTGAGCGCCCCCTCCGGTGTGTCGCCTGCGCCGTTGGCCTCCGACGGGAACGCGGAAGGAAGCGGCGAGGGCGCCAGATGCACGTAGCTCGGCATCCAGCACTTCCCGAGGAGAACGAACTCCTCGACCATATGGATCATGATTTCGACAGAGATTCCCCGGACGGTCCTGATCTCGCGCATCTCCGCCGGGCTCACCGTGCCCGGCAGGACGACAGCGTGCGCGCCCAGATCCCGAAAGAACGCGGCATCCGCAACGGTCCGGGCGCCGCAGCCGATCGAGGCCGTCAGCCGCAGTTGCGGGAACCGCCGGCGCACCGCCGCGAGAATCCCGATGTCATTGACGATGACTTCGTCAATACCCAGATCCAGGAGGGCAGGCACGCGCTCGAAGAGTTGAGCGCGCTCCCGCGGCTTCGGGATGGTGTTCAACGCGACCTGGAGCCTCCGGCCGGCCAAGGCGACGCGTCGCTGCGCATCCACCAGCTCGGCCCAGTCGAGTTCCCTGCGCGCCCCACCGCGGCTCCAGCCCTTCCAGCCCACGTAGACCGCGTCCGCCCCCGCGTTGAGCGCGGCCACGACGGCCTCGAGACTGCCGGCAGGCGCCAGGAGCCGGGGCACGGCCATCACCTTCATAGCTGGAGCCGCGGGGCAAGTAGTACGTGTCGTCGACTATTCATTGTGTGGAGTGATTCTAGGCTCCGCCTCCAGGCCGGAGTCAAGCGGTTTCTGGGCCTTCCTATAATGTCAGGCGATGGTCACGCGCCAGAGCCTCTCCGAGTCTTACCGCACGATGGCCCACCTCCGTCGGTTCTTCGAGTCGGTCCGGAGGACCATCACGGCCGAGTCGACAGAGGGCGGCTTGACGCCCGCGCAGCAGTTCGCCCTGTTGACGCTCGCGGGTAATCCCTTCGGCGAGCCCCTGACCATCGGCGATCTGGCACGCCAGACCTTCGCCACGATCAACACGACGTCCGCCCTCGTCCGGCGGATGGAGCGGGCGGGACTCGTCCGCACCAGTCGCTCCGCGAGGGATCGCCGCCTCGTCTACGTGAAGCTGACCCCGCTCGGCGAACGCCGCCTTCGCCCCTCCACGGCCGCGGTCGTGGAGGCCCTGCGCAAGGCAGCCGACGAACAGGGACGGGCCCAGTTGCGCGCCGCGTTTGAGACATGGTTCGACAACTGGGGCGCCGTCATCAACGCTCTCTCTTCAGGCAGGCGGCGCGGAGCGCCGCCTAGCTAGCCGGCGCTTACGCGCCGGCTGCAGCAATCCTCGCTATTTCTTCTTGTCGCTCACCTGGACGAGCAGCGAGTCGGTGACGTGTGTGACCAGGCTGTGGAAGG
>WNGB01015736.1_pt1 | contig 17287 bp, 14 predicted proteins | sample 5400681 | NCBI WGS metagenome assembly WNGB01 (sample SAMN13153367, study PRJNA577476) | soil metagenome | isolation source: 115 cm soil or saprolite under grassland replicate 2 | place: USA:California | collected 2016-06-15 | reverse complement strand
TGTACGTCGTCGAGCCCGGCCAGCGCCTGGTCAGCCCGATCCAGCTGGTCCGCGCCAGCAACTACCCGCGCGCGACCTGCCGTCCGGCGCACGTCGACGGGTTCCGCGTCTACGTGCCCAACGCCTTCAAGTCGCAGTTCGTGCCGCACCAGACCACAGGCTGCCGGAACACCGACGTACACCTGATCTACCAGAAGCCGTACCGCCGCGGCTGACCCCCTGCTGACCCCCTGCTGGCCCCGCGCTGACCCCCGTGCCGGCCCGCGACCGACAGTGCGGGCTCAGGCTGCGTGCGAGTCGTGCCTGCCGTGATGGGAGCGTTCATGACCTGGCCGGTCATGGCCCGGGAGGGCGTGTCGGGACCAGGTCACCAGGTCGCTGCCGAGCTCGCTCACCGAGTCGACGAGCACACCACAAAGGAACCTGGCGTTGCGTCGCCAGGTCGCTTGGATGTCATGGGCCGGATGCGGCCCGTTCGTCGTCATGGTCATGTCTTCAAGAGTGCCCGGTGGCAAGCCACGTACACACGCGACAGGCCGAAGACCGCCCAGATGGATCGGACAAATAGCACATTTCGGCCTGCTGGTCTGGTCCGCCGCTCAGGGCACGACGTCGTAGTCCTCGGAGCGGAACTTGGCGCGCTGCTTGTACTCGATGCCGAGGTAGGGCCAGTTGGTGCTGACCCGGCCGTTGGCGTTGCGGTACCACGAGGAGCACGCGGACCAGACGCTGTTGCGCAGCCGGCCCTGCACGGTCTCGTCGTACCGCTCCTCGACGTCGGGCTTGACGCTCAAGGGTGCGCCGCTGGCGACCAGGTGGTCGACGTACTCGCGCAGGTAGGCAGCCTGCACCTCGAGGAAGAAGACGATCGAGCCGCCGCCGGTGTTGGTGTTGGGCCCGTACATCAGGAACAGGCTCGGGAAGTGCGGCACGGTCATGCCGTAGTAGGCGCGCGCCCCCTCCGACCACTCGTCGTGCAGGTCGCGCCCGCCGGTGCCGCGGATCTTCATCGGTGCCAGGAACTCGGTGGCGGCGAACCCGGTGCCGTAGATGATCGCTTCCGCTTCGTGAAGTACGCCGTCGGTCGTCACCACGCCGTTCTCGGTGATCTCGCGGATGCCGTCGGTGACCACGTCGACGTTCGGCTGCGCGAGCGCCGGCAGGTAGTCGCTGGAGAAGAGGATCCGCTTGCAGCCGACCGGGTAGCTCGGCCAGATCTTCTCGAACAGCCCCGGCTTGGCCTTGGTCTGCCGCTTCATGTGCATCCGGCTGATCCGGGTGATCGCGGCCGCCAGCGGCTTCGCATAGAGGAACGCGACGCTGAGCGACTCGACCGTGCCGTACCAGGTCGCCCGCTCGGCCAGCTGGGTCAGCGGAATCCGCTCGAAGAGCGTGTGGTGCCGCTTGCCGTACTCGGTGTCCGGCCGCGGGATGACGTACGGCGGCGTCCGCTGGAACAGCTCGAGCGATGCCACCTGTGGCTGGATCTCGGGCACGAACTGGATTGCGCTCGCGCCCGTGCCGATCACCGCGACCCGCTTGCCGGCCAGGTCGACGTCATGGTCCCACTCCGCGGAATGGAACGCCGGGCCCGCGAAGGTCTCGCGGCCCTCGATCGCGGGGAACGAGGGTCGCGAGAGCTGGCCGACCGCGGAGACGAGCACGTCGAGCTCGACGGTGTCGCCGGTGCTCAGGCTGACCGTCCAGGTGCCGGTCTCCTCGTCGAAGTCGGCGGCGGTCACCTCGGTGTGGAACCGGATGTGCCGGCGGACGTCGTACTTGTCGGCGACGGCCTTGAGGTAGTTGGGCTCGTAGGAGAAGGAGTAGAACGGCGAGGGTACGTCGCACGCGGCGCCGGGGTAGGTGTTCTCCCGCCACACTCCCCCGACCTCGTCGCCCTTCTCGAACAGCACCAGGTCGTCGTACCCAGCGCGCTTGAGCTCGATGGCGGCGGCGAGACCGCCGAAGCCGCTGCCGATGATCCCGATCCGGGGGTTCCCGGTCATGGCCGCTGTCATGCTTGCTCCTTGTCGAGTACGACGCCCGCGCACCGGGCCGGGTCGTCGGAGAACGGCAGGTGCCCGCAGCCGGGCAGGTCCAGATGTCGCGCGAACGGCAGCACCTCGCGGGCGTGGGCGCTCTGCGTGCGATGCGTGAGTACGACGTCGCGGGTGCCCCACGCGATCGTCACCGGGATCTCGGGCAACCGGCCCAGATCGTCGCCCGCCGCCAGCCGGTAGCCGGCGAAGGAGTGCCGGGCGGCCGCGAACCCGGCACCCTCGACCAGCCCGGTCAGCTGCAGCCGGGCGTCCTCGACGCCGACCCGGCTCGGGTGACCGAACAGCGGGGCGAGCAGCGCGGCGCGGGTCGGCCCGAAGCCGACCAGGCGGTCGACCATGGCCGGCGCGCGGGCTCCGGCCGCCCGGAAGCCGGTCAACAGGCCCTGCACCCAGCGCAGGCCAGGGTCGCCGTAGAAGCCGATCGGCGCGAACGCGGTTACCCGTGAGGCCGCGCCGCTGCGGCCCAGCTCCAGGGCTACACCGCCGCCCATCGAGCTGCCGACCACGTGCGGACGGGCCACACCCAGCTCTTCGAGCAGCTCGGTCAGCCAGGCGGCGTACCCGATGGGGCCGGGCCGGACGTCGGGGTCGACCGGCGTACGACCGAAGCCGGGGAGGTCGACCGCGACCACCTCGCGCTCGCGCGCCAGCCGGTCCAGGATCGGCTCGAAGATCTCCCACCGGCTGCCGATGCCGTGCACCAGCAGCACCGGCGGGCCCGAGCCGCGCCGGACGAAGGAGACCTCGCTCGCCTTCATCGCCCGGCACCCCCTCTCGACGACCATCTCGACAGCCTGCGCACTGCCTCAGGCTAGGGGGAAACCCAGCCGAACGGCGATGACCGCGGCTGGACCGCTGGCCGTCGCGTGCGGAGCACCCCAACGTGGTCGTCCGCTGACCCTCGCGGGCGCACGCCGGGCGCGCGCCGCCAACGGCGCCCACCCCGACGACCGGTTCGGGACCGCACCAACGAAGCGCGCGACCCCTGGCGCCGCCAATCACTGCCGGGCGAGCGGGATCGGGAACGTCTCGTCAGGTGCGGCGGTGGTAGCGGAGGTCCCCGCTGGGGAGGCGAACGGTGGTGTACGCCGGGTCGTGGGCGCGGTGGTGATGATGCGCACAGAGCAGGATCCCGTCGGCGAGGTCGGTGGTGCCGCCGGAGGTCCAGGGGGTCAGGTGGTGGCTCTCGCACCAGGTTGCGGGGATGGTGCAGCCGTCGGCGCGGCATTGCCGGTCGCGGAGCCGGAGTGGTTTGCGTTGGGCCGGGCTGAAGAGTCGTCTGCTGCGGCCGAGGTCGAGGGGTTGGGACTCGCCGCCGAGGACGGCGGGGATGGTGCGGGCGGCGCACGCCAGTCGGCGGGCCTCGCTGGCGGTGATCCGGGTTCCGTCGCCCAGGGCGCGATCATCGTGCTGCTCGCGGACGCCCTCATGCGGCTGCTGCTGGGGCCAGACGCCGCGCTCGCCGTACCCACTGGAGTGGCGACCACGATCCTGGGCGCGCTGGTCCTGGTGTTCCTCGCCCGAAGTGTCGGTGATGCCGGTCCGCTGCGTCAGCCGGCCGCTGCCAGACCGTCATCCGGAGTGCACTCGCGGGCCCGCAGGGGCACCGTGCTGTTGGTCCTGATGGTCCTGCTCGGCGGCTGCGCGCTGCTGGGCGTGAGGGCCGGGTACACCTGGCTCCTCACCGGGGACCTGCTCAACTGGGCCCGCGGCGACGCGGTGCCGGTGGTGAGCCTCGCGATGGACGAGCGCAGCCCGCGCGTGGTCGCGGCGATCGTCGGCGGAGCGGCGCTCGCCCTGTCCGGCACGGTCGTCCAGGCCGTCTGCCGCAACCCGCTCGCGGAGCCGGGTCTGCTCGGCATCACCGGCGGCGCGGCAGTCGGCGCGGTCATCGTCGTGACCACGACCAGCACCGTCGCCTCGACCGCGTCGATCGGCACCGCTGCCGCCCTCGGCGCGCTCGCCGCCTTCGCGCTCGTCTACGGGCTCGCTAGGCGAGGCGGGCTCAACTCCGACCGGCTGGTGTTGGTCGGGATCGGCGTGTGGTTCTTCACGACCGCGCTCACCACGCTGCTCGTCGTCCGCGCGAACCCGTGGGACACGCCCCGCATCTTCACCTGGCTCTCCGGGTCGACGTACGACCGGAGCTGGGGTCAGGTGTGGCCGGCGCTGGTGGCGACCGTCGTACTTCTGCCGCTGTTCTGGGCGGCCCACCGTGAGCTCGACCTGGTCTCCGTCGACGACGACTCCCCGCGGGTGGTCGGCGTCCGGTTCGAGCCGCTGCGACTCGGCGTACTCGTCGGCGCCGCGCTGCTCGCCTCAACCGCGGTCTCGGCCGTCGGCGTGGTCGGGTTCGTGGGTCTGGTCGCGCCCCACGCGGCGCGGGCGCTGGTCTCCGGCCGGAATCTGTACGTCGTGCCCGTCGCCGTGCTGCTCGGCGCGATCCTGCTCAGCCTGGCCGACACTCTCGGGCGTACGGCGATCGCACCGGCCCAGGTCGCCGCCGGACTGGTCGTGGCGATCATCGGGGCGCCGTACTTCCTGTATCTGCTCTACCGCTCGCGCGGCTGACTCCGGCAGGCCGGGTCAGGCCGCGGGTCCCGTGGCTCAGGCGTCGCTCGAGACCATGCCGACGGGTCGCGACGGGGGCGCCTGGTCGACGTATCTCAGGTGCACCGCGATGGCGACGCTGGTGACCGCGGCCCACAGGCACCACAGCGAGATGAGGGCAGCTTCGTTCAGCCAGGCGAGCAGCAGGACGGCCACGAGGTTGATCACCCCATAGGCCCGCACGTGTCGATGCGCCGACAGGAGCATCGATCCGCAGGTGGCCAGCACGTAGAGGACAGTCAGGCTTCCGCCGTGCCACAGGTCGACGTCGTACGCGATGTAGTGGCCCCTGATCGTCGCGATGATCGGGCCACGCACGACTTCGGACATCAGGTCGACTGCCACCACAGCCCCGATGGCCACGAAGATCCCCACCCGCCGACGATGTGCGACCGGTTCGAGAGCGTCCACGGCCGCCGGGACGAGGACGGGAAGTACGCCCAACGCGATGGCCAGATAGAGCCATTCCGCGCGCTGGCCGACGATGTCGGGCACTCGGCCTTGCAGAGCCAGCCAGGCGAACGCCTCGACCAGCTGGTGGACGGCGAACACCAGCGGCAGCAGGGCCAGCGGCAGCTGCGCGGGTCGTCGGACGTGGCGCAGGGTGTCGATCGCGACCACGCCGATCACGACGCCGGCAACCGCGTCCGCTTCCGGAGAGAAGCACATCTGAGGCCCGTCCCTTCGGAGTCCTGGCCCCACGCTCGCCCTTGCGCTCCCGGCGGCACAGTGTCGAAGGTCATCGCTTCGAGCTCCATCTGCTCTGGCTGCCGGAGCCGTCACAACCGCTCGCATCCGAGCCGGTGGAGCCTGTTAGGAGTCGAAGCCGAGACCGGCGGCGTCGAGGGTGCGCAGGAACGCGTTGCGCCGGCCCTGCCGGTGGTCCGCACGGTCGAGGGACCAGCGGGTCGCGTTGATCCCGAGTACGGCGATCGGCTCGGGCGGGAATGGCTTCGGCTTCTCGCGGACCATCCTCAGCCGGGTGCGCTCCGTCTCCTGGCCGGAGAGGAGGTCGAGGAGCACGTTCGCGGCGAAGCGGGTGGAGCCCACCCCGAGGCCGGTGAACCCGCTGACGTGGGCGACACGCCCGTTCATCGCCGTGGCGAAGAAGGGGCAGAACCGGGTCGACGTGTCGATCGCGCCCGCCCACTGGTGGGTGAACTCAAGCCCCTCGAGCTGCGGGAACGTGCTGAAGAAGTGCGAGGCGAGGCGTCGGTGCGTCTGCGGCCGCCGTTCGTACTCCGCCTTCACCCGGCGTCCGAAGTGGTAGACCGCGTCGTACCCGCCCCAGAGGATCCGGTTGTCCTGGCTCAGCCGGTAGTAGTGGAACTGGTTGGCCACATCGCTGATGCCCTGGCGGTTCCGCCAGCCCAAGCTGGCGAGCTGCGCGTCGGAGAGCGGCTCGGTCATCAGCACGTAGTCGTACACCGGCACTGTGTGCAGGCGGTACCGCTTGAGCAGCGAGGGGAAGACGTTGGTGGCCAGCGCGACGCGGCTCGCGCGCACCCGTGCCTGAGACGTCGACAGGGCGACCGGACCGTTGCGTCCGTCGGCCCGCAGCCCCTCGACCGCGGTGTGCTCGAAGATCTCGACCCCCAGCTCGTTGGCGACCCGGGCCAGCTCCTTCGCGAGCAGGGCCGGGTGCACCAGCGCCGCCGTCTCCCGGTGCCACCTGCCGGCCAGGTACGTCGGACTGGACACCTCCGCGCGGATCGCGTCGGTGTCGAGGAACTCGCCGCTGGTCTCGTCCTGCAGCCACTCCACCTGGTGCGGCTCGGTGGCGACGTCGAGGGTGCCGGTGCGCTCGAACTGGCAGTCGATGCCGAGCTCCCGCACCGCGGTCTCGATCTCGTCGAGGTTGGCCAGCCCCAGCTTGACCAGCGTCTCGTTCTCGTCCGGCCAGCGGCTGCGGCCGTTCGCGTCGCCATGGGTCAGGCTCGCGTCGCAGAACCCGCCGTTGCGTCCGGACGCCGCCCAGCCGACCGTCTGCGCCTCGAGCAGCACGACCCGCTGCTCGGGCCGGCGCAGCTTGGCCCGCACCGCGGTCCACAGCCCGCAGTAGCCCCCGCCGACGATCGCGAGGTCGGCCTCCGCGCCGGCGGTCAGCGTGGGGTACTGCTGCTTGTCGCCGATCTCGTCGAGCCAGAACGGCGCGGTGCGGGTGCGTGCAAGCGAGTGCTCGACGACGCTGTCCCGCGGCCGCAAGCGCTCGAACGCGGTCTTACCGCGCGACATGCGCAACACCGACCGTGAGTGCCTCGTCGAGGATGGCCAGGCCTGCGCGAGCCTGGTCCGCGGTGATGTTGCACGGGGGTACGACGTGGATCCGGCTGAAGTTGGCGAACGGCAACAGGCCCTGCTTCTTCAGCGACGCCAGCACCTCGTTCATGGCCGGGCTGCTGCCGCCGTACGGCGCCAGTGGCTCGCGCGTCTCCCTGTTCGACACCAGCTCGACGGCCCAGAACGCGCCGACTCCGCGCACCTCGCCCACGCACGGGTGCCTCTCGGCGAGTTCCGCCAGCCCGGGACCGAACACGTCGGTTCCGAGCGACGCGGCGTTCTCCACCACTCGCTCGTCATGCATGACGTTGATCGTGGCGACCGCGGCGGCGCAGGCCAGCGGGTGGCCCGAGTAGGTCAGGCCGCCCGGGTAGACCCGCTGCGCGAACGTGTCGTAGATCCGCGGCGAGATGATCACGCCACCGAGCGGGACGTAGCCCGACGTCACACCCTTGGCGAAGGTGATCAGGTCGGGCACCACGTCGTACTGCTCGATCGCGAACCAGCTGCCGGCGCGGCCGAAGCCCGACATCACCTCGTCGGCGATGAACACGATCCCGTGCTGGTCGCAGAGCTCACGGACACCCTTCAGGTAGCCCGGCGGAGGCAGCATGATCCCCGCGGTGCCGGGGATCGACTCGAGGATGATCGCCGCGATCGTCGAAGGACCCTCGAACTCGATGGTGCGCTGCAGGTGCTCCAGCGCCCGCTGCGACTCCTCGGCCTCGTTCGCCGAGTGGAACTCCGATCGGTAGAGAAAGGGACCGAAGAACTTCACCGTCCCCGCGCTGCCGTAGTCGCTCGGCCAGCGCCGGGGATCCCCGGTGAGGTTGACGGCCGTGTTCGTCCCACCGTGGAAGGAGCGGTACGCCGACAGCACCTTGATCCGGCCGGTGTGCAGACGCGCCATCCGGACGGCGTGCTCCACGGCGTCCGCGCCGCCGGTGGTGAAGAAGACCCGGTCCAGGTCTCCGGGCGCCACCTCGGCGATCAGCCGAGCGGCCTCCGACCTCGCGTCGTTGGCGTGCTGGGGTGCGACCGTGCAGAGCTTCGCCGCCTGCTCCTGGATGGCCTTGACCACCGTCGGATGCTGATGCCCGATGTTGGTGAAGACGAGCTGGGAGGAGAAGTCCAGGTAGCGGTTGCCCGCGTCGTCCCAGACGTAGGCCCCCTCGGCCCTGGTGACGACCATCGGGTCGAGGGTCGCCTGGGCGGACCAGGAGTGGAAGACGTGCTCGCGGTCCAGCTCGTACGTGCGGTCGGACACCGTGGTCTCTCCTGTCGACATCAGTGGTTCTTCGGGAAGGCCAGCTCGAGCCCACCCGGGGGCTTGACCGCGGGGTCTCCCCAGCGCGAGGTGATCACCTTGCCGCGCGTGAAGAACTGGACGCCTTCGACCCCGTGCGCGTGGCTGTCGCCGAACAGGGAGTTCTTCCAGCCGCCGAAGGAGTAGTAGGCCATCGGGACCGGGATCGGCACGTTGACGCCGATCATGCCCACCTCGACGTCGTGCTCGAACTTGCGCGCCGCCCCACCGCTCCCGGTGAAGATCGCGGTGCCGTTGCCGTACGGGTTCGCGTTGACCAGGCCGACCGCCTCGTCGTAGCTGTCCGCGCGCACCACGCTGAGCACCGGCCCGAAGATCTCCTCGGTGTAGATGCTCATGTCCGGCGCCACGTTGTCGAACAGCGTCGGGCCCAGCCAGAAGCCGCCGGCTCCACCGTCCGCCTCGACGTCACGACCGTCGACGACCACCTTCGCGCCCGCCTGCTCCCCGGCCTCGACGTACGACGCGACCTTGTCGCGGTGCACCCGGGTGACCAGCGGGCCCATGTCGGCGTCGCGGGTGCCGTCACCGGTCTTCAGCGTCCGCGTGCGGTCGGCGATCTTGGCGACCAGCTCGTCGCCGATCGGACCCACCGCGACGACCACGCTGATCGCCATGCACCGCTCCCCCGCCGACCCGTAGCCGGCGCTCACCGCGGCGTCCGCGGCCTGGTCCAGGTCCGCGTCGGGCAGGACGACCATGTGGTTCTTGGCTCCCCCGAGCGCCTGGACGCGCTTGCCGGACTGGCTGCTGCGCTCGTACACGTAGCGGGCGATCGGCGTCGAACCGACGAAGCTGATCGCGGCCACGTCCGACGAGTCGATGAGCGCGTCGACCGCCACCTTGTCGCCCTGCAGGACGTTGAAGACGCCGTCGGGCAGACCGGCCTCCTTCCACAGCCGGGCCATCCAGATCGAGGCCGACGGGTCCTTCTCACTCGGCTTGAGTACGACGGCGTTCCCGGCCGCGATCGCCACGGGGAAGAACCACATCGGCACCATGGCCGGGAAGTTGAACGGGCTGATGATGCCCACGACGCCCAGCGGCTGGCGCTTGGAGTGCACGTCCACGCCCGTGGAGACGTCCTCCGAGTAGCCACCCTTGAGCAGGTGCGCGATGCCGCACGCGAACTCGACGACCTCCAGGCCACGCGAGACCTCGCCCAGGGCGTCCGACAGGACCTTGCCGTGCTCGGCGGTGATGAGGGCGGCAAGCTCGGACTTCCGCGCGTTGAGCAGCTCGCGGAACCGGAACACGATCTGGGTCCGCGCGCTGATCGAGGTGTTGCGCCAGCTCGCGGCGGCGGCCTTCGCCGACCCGATCACCCGGTCGGCGTCCTGGGCGTTGGCGAAGGCGACCCTGGCCGTGGTCCGGCCGTCGGCGGGGTTGGTGACCTCGCCGGTGCGGTCGGAGGTGCCCGGGAAGGCCGCCCCGTCGGCCCAGTGGGGCACGAGGTCGGTGGAGATGTCAGTCGTCATGGCTCGAGCGTCTCGCCGACGGCGTACTCAGGCAACGGACAGACTGTCTCGGAAATAGCGCGAGACTTTACACATCGTCACCGGGAACGGACATAGGCTGTGGGGGTGCTCCCCAGCCTTCGCGCGGTCCTGTCCTCGGCCGCCGTACGCGCTGCGGACCCGGAGGTCGTCAGTGGCTCGGGGCGCCTCGAGCGGGCGGTGCGCTGGGTGCACGTGAGCGAGGTCAGCGAGGTCACCGGGCTGCTCACGGGAGGTGAGCTGATCCTGTCGACCGGGCTGGCCATGTCCGGCTCCGACGAGGCTGCGGCCGAGTACCTGAGAGCCCTGATCGCCGCCGGCGCGTCCGGGCTGCTCGTCGAGCTCAGCGAACGCTTCCCGGCCGTCCCGGAGCGCGTGCTGGCGATCGCCCGCGACCACGACTTCCCGATCGTCGTCCTGCGCAAGCAGGCCCGGTTCGTCGCGATCACCGAGGAGGTCCACCGCGAGATCGTCGCGGAGCAGTACACCTACGTGGAGTTCGCGCAGCGCGTCCACGAGGTGTTCACCGCACTGAGCCTCGAGAACGCCTCGCCTCAGGCCATCGTCGACACCACCGCACAGCTGTGCGACTCGTCCGTCGTACTCGAGGATCTGGCCCGCAACGTGGTCGCGTACGCCGCCCGCGGCCGTCCGGCGGCCGGACTCCTCGGCGACTGGCAGAGCCGGTCGCGCCTGGCGACGGCTCGCGAGAAGACGGGGATCAGCGGCCCGGAGGGCTGGATGACGACCCCGGTCGGGGTGCTGGGCCAGGGCTGGGGGCGGCTGGTGGTGCCGAACCCCGTCTTCAACCAGGAGCGTCTGGGGATGCTGCTCGAGCGCGCCGCCCAGGCGCTGGAGCTCGGCAGGATGGTCGAACGCGACCGGGTCGGGATCGAGTTCCAGGCGCAAGGGGGCCTCCTGGCCGACCTGGCGAACGGCCGCATCACCGACGAGGCCGACGCCGCCGCGCGCGCTCGGGCGCTGGGCCTCGCCAAGGCCCCGCTGTTCGTTCCCGCCGTGGCCCACCAGCGCCGCCTGGGCGACGGCGACCCGATGGCCGAGAACCGCAATGCCCGTCGGCTCGTGGAACGGGTCTCCGGGGCGGTGCGCTCCGCCAGACTCTCGGCACTGATCGGCACGCTCGGCACCAACCAGGTGGGCCTGCTGATCGCGTCTCCCACTCGGTCGGGCGACGCGCGGGTCCTCGCCGCGCTGGCGGAGTCCCTGGACGCGCAGCGCGAGAAGCAGCCCGATCTCGACGCGATCACCCTCGGGGTCGGCCGGCCGGCGGCGTCGGTCGTGGCCTCCGCATCGACGTTGCGCCTGGCACAGCACGTCGCCGAGGTCGCGAGCGCGATGGCGAGCGACGGCGCGGCGCGGCTGCCCTTCTACCGCAACACCGACGTGCGGCTGCGGGGTCTGGTCGCGATGCTGCACGACGACCCTCGCGTCCAGGCCTTCGCCGAGTCCGAGCTGGACCGGCTCCTGGTCCACGAGGCGAAGCACGGCGGCGGGCTCGTCGACCTGCTCCGGCAGTACGTCGCCGTCGGCGGCAACAAGACCGAGCTGGCTCGCCTCTCCCACCGGAGCCGCCCGGCGTTGTACAAGAAACTGGAGCAGATCGAGCGGATCCTCGGCGTCTCCCTGTCCGACCCGGCCTCACTCATGTCGCTCGGCGTCGCGCTGATGGCCTACGACCAGGGCCGCCGGCGGTGACGAAGCGCCCTCGGCCGGGCTCCCCGCCTCACCTCGAAAGCGACCCTGAGCCCCCGGCGCCGGGACCTCTGGCCCTGCCCGGAGAGCGACGTACGCTCGAAAGATGAGGGGGTCAGCGCGCACCCCTCACCTGGAGGAACCATGTTCACGCAGAACGACTGGAGCCCGTTGGCCTGGACGCTCATGTTCACCTTCATGGTGTTCTTCGTGGTCGGGCTGATGGGGCTGCTCATCTTCCTGGTCGCCCGGGCCGGTCGCGCCACCGGCGCTCCGGCCGCCGACGCGACCCGCGACCAGACCCGCGACCAGAAGAGCGAGTACGCCGACCCCCGAGACCTGCGCGTCCCGTCACCGAGTCCGGCTCCCGACGACTCCCAGGCATCGCCGCCGGCCGACCAGCCGGCATCCCGCAGGCACCTCCGCGCCGGCTAGACCAGACGTCCAGTCAGACGTCCGGGCCCTAAGCCCCCGGTCCGGTGACCTCCGCCCCTGTCGTCCGGGGCGGTCCGGTGATGCCGTGGACGCATGACTCCCGATCGCGACAACACCAGCCACAACCGCGCTGCCGCATCGAGCGGTGCCCTCTACGGTCTCGGCATCTTCGGCGCCTGGTTCTACTTCTGGCAGGTCGCCGACGGATTCTGGGGGCACGTGTACGCGATCTTCGAGGGCGTGTTCTGGCCGGCGTACATGGTCTTCGACGCGTTCGGCGCGCTCCGCGGCTGAGACCGGGCGACCCGGGCCGCTCCTCTCCCGACCATTTGCGCACGATCATCCGGCAGCCCGTCGCCTGAGAATGGGAAGCAGGACGCGCTAGCGTTGCCGCCATGACTGGCGAGACGCCCGACCATGCCGACCTGCGGCGCCAGTTCGAGGCGATGCTCTCCGAGATGGACGTCGACGATCTCAGGCGGCTCACCGCCGTACTCCCGACAACCAGCCGCCCCCAGCTGAGGAAGCCACGTCGGTCGGAGCCCGCGACGTACCGGCTCCGGGTCGACCTCGAGGCTGCCCGGCCGCCGATCTGGCGGCGGTTGGTCGTGCGCTCCGACGTGACGCTCGACGTCGTACACCAGGTGTTGCAGGCGGCCTTCGGCTGGACGGACAGCCATCTGCACCGGTTCTCCATCGGCGGCGATCCGTTCGATCCGGGGAGCGAGCTGTTCCTCTGTCCATTCGACGTGGAAGAAGGCGAGGAAGACGGTACGCCGGCCTCCGACGTCACCCTCGACGAGACGCTGGCCGAGCCCGGCGACCGGCTGTCGTACGTCTACGACTACGGCGACGCCTGGGACCTGCGCATCGACCTCGAGGCGGTCCTGCCGCTCGTCGACGGCGCCCCGATCGCGCGACGCGCGGCACCGCCGGAGGACTGCGGCGGGCGGCGCAATGCCGAGGACCTGGCGGAGGTGGTCGACGATCCGGCCCACTTCGATGTTGACGAGGTCAACCAAGCCTTGCGGGACCCATTTCTCGCTCTGCACGAGCAAGGCATCGGCCCCTTCCTGGTCGACCTGCTCGGCCGACTTCGCGGCACGCTCGTCGGTGAGGATCTGCTGAACTGTTTCACGACGCCGCGGCCACCGGTCTCCGAGAGCGATCAGCACGCGGCGGTGCAGCCGGTCCTCTGGCTCCTCGATCGAGTCGGCGATGACGGGCTGCCCCTCACCGAGGCCGGCTACCTCAAGCCCGACGACGTACTCGCCCTGTCGTCCGTCCTACCCAACATGGCCGACTGGATCGGCTCTGGCCCTCCAGCGTCTCGGGCTTATGCGCAAGTACAAGAAGCGGCTGGTCCTCACCAAGCTCGGTGCACGTGTCCGGGGCGACGCCACTGCCGTCTGGAGCCTTCTCGCCGAGCGGCTGCCCGTGGGCAAGCCCGACAGCATGGAACTGCCGGCGGGTCTCCTCGTCCTCGGCTACGCCGTCGGCGGCGTCCCGATCGGGACCTCAGCCGACCGCATCGCCGCCGCCTTGCACGACCTCGGCTGGAGGTACGCCGACGACGCACCCGTCGACACCTGGGCCGTCTACCGATCGACCGACACCGCCCGCGCAATCCTGGACAACCTCGGCGGCGAGCGCCAAGGCCGAGCCGGTCACGAGCGAGCGGTCAGCCCGACAGCCGCCGCCCTCGCGTACGACGCGTTGCGCACCTGACCCGGCGGTCAGGTCTGGTCATCGGCGATGGGTACGGCAGACCACCGCTCCTCGATGCGGCCCAGCCGCCACAACAGCCACGCGGCTGCCCACACGGCCACGAACGCGCCGACGACGATGAACCCGGCATGGTTGAGGTCGACCCCGTTCGCGAGGTCCCAGACGCCGCCACTCAGGCCGAGCTGCCCGGCCACCACCTGGGTGACTTCGAGACCTCCGACGAACAACGCCACCGCGACCGACAGGCCGGTGACGGTGAGGTTGTAGTAGACCTTCCGGACCGGATGCGCGAACGCCCACCCATAGGCCACGCTCATGAACGCCCCGTCCGCGGTGTCGAGGAGACACATGCCGGACGCGAAGAGCAGCGGCATGCTCAGGATGGCCCAGAAGGGCAGCCCCACGCTGACCGTGGTGCCGGCGAGCACCAGAAGCGAGACCTCGGTGGCCGTGTCGAAGCCGAGCCCGAACAGCAGGCCCAAGGGATAGAGCTTCCAGCTGGCGTCGATACGTCGCGCGAACGGACCGAGCACGCGGTTCATCAGGCCGCGCTCTGCCAGGTGCCGCTCGAGCTCGAGGTCGTCGTACACACCGGCGCGAAGGCCGCGAAGCACGCGCAGGATGCCGACGAGTACGACGCAGTTGAGCACCCCGATCAGCACCAGGAAGACGCCGGAAACCGTGGTTCCGAACAGCCCGGTGTAGTGGTGCAGGCTCGACGCGCCGTCCTCGACCTGGCCGTACACGGCTCGGAGGCCAAGACACAGGAGCACCGACATGACGAAGACGATCGACGAGTGCCCGAGGGAGAAGAAGAAGCCGGTCGCCAGCGGGCGCTTGCCTTGCGCCATCAGGGCCCTGGTGGTGTTGTCGATCGCCGCGACGTGGTCGATGTCGAACGCGTGCCGCAGGCCGAGCGAGTATGCGAGCATGCCGGTCCCGAAGCCGATCGTCGTCGCCGACAGGTCGGCGTGCCCACGCACCCAGGCCAGGAGGAGACCGAAACCGAGGACATGGAGCAGCGCGACCCCGGCGCCCATCGACCAGAGCGCTCGCCTCTCGCGCTGGTCCAGGGATCGCCTTTCGCCGACTGGTCCGGCCGTCCTGGCAACCTGAGTCGCGGCCATCGCGATCACCTCCTAGGCCGATGACGCTACTGCGAACGAAACGCAGAAAGACCGTCTGGCACGGCACCCTTCCCGACCGATCGGGCAGGTCCCCCGCCCCGCCGCACGGAGGATGTGCCGGCCTGGTCGGCGGCGGCAGACTCCGGGTCATACCGGGTGTTGCCCGCTCCTCCCACATGGGCCGAGCTCGCGACCAAGGCTGCCTCCGGCCCGCGCAGGCGCTGTTCATAAGGAGCACTTCATGACCCAGACGACCGAACACCCCAGCACCGCCGAGCAGTTGCTCGACGTACCTTCCGAGGTGGTGCCGGAGGGCAACCCCGCCCTCGTCGGCGTACCGACCTTCCTCGTCGGCTCGATCGCCCTCGGCCTCGTGCTGACCGGCTTCGTGCCCGCCGGCGCGGGGGCTGCCTCGATTCCGATCATCATGACCGCGACCGCTTTCGGACAGGCTCTCGCGGCGGCCTGGGCCGCCCGGCTCGGGCAGAACGCCGTGGCCGCGATCTTCGGGATCTTCACCGGCTTCTGGACCAGCTACGCCGCACTCGTGCTCGGCCTCACCCACAACTGGTTCGGCATCACGCCCGAGGCCGCCGTACGCACCCAAGAGCTGTTCCTCGGCTCCTGGCTGGCGGTGATCGTCCTGCTGACCGTCTCGACGCTCCGCCTCCCCGGTGCCTTCACCCTGCTCTTCTCGCTGATCGACCTCGCCCTGCTTTTGGTCCTGCTCGGTACGTCGCAGGCGAGCACCGGTCTCAGCAAGGCCGGCGGGTTCGTCGTCTTCTCGTTCGCCGCCGTCGGCGCCTACCTGTTCCTCGACGCGATGGGCCAGGCGACCGGGGGGAAGGCACTTCCCCTCGGGCGTCCCGTGGTCAGGACCTGAGTCGCTGCCCGGCGGGGCGAAGGGGGCCTGTGGTCCGGTGCTTGACCGCCCCGAACCACAGGCCCGCGCCGTAGGCGAGGTCGTCGGCTCGGCGGAGAGCGACGTACCGAACGGGGTCGAGGTTCGGCCTCGTACGCCGCCAGTCGGCCACCCCCTCGACGATCGCGGCGGCGACGACAGCGCGTCGGGCCCTGCGTGAGACCACCATCGCGACCAGCGACAGCGGCCACCAGTGCCGGGTCATCGCCGCACCACACTGCCAGAGGGCGGACACGACGCCGTACGGCGCGAGGCGGGCGGCCGCCTGGACGGGGGTCTTGCTTCCCGTCAGGCGGCGCGACAGCCGCAAGGTCGCCCCTCCCATCACGACTGCCGCGACGGGGAGCGACCACCGTCGCTGCGTCAGCAGGACGGCGACCACCGCCGCGGTCCACGGGCTGACGACGACGGGTGCGACCGCGCCCCGGTGACGTTGGGACAGCGGTGCGGCGCTGGTGCCGTAGAAGGCCTTGCGCACCAACCAGCCCCGGGGGCTGACCCGATGATCGTGCTCGACGACCGAGGCCGGCTCGTAGCGGACCTGCCAGCCGGTGGCGATCGTCCGCCACACGAGGTCGACGTCCTCACCGACCGGCATCGACTCGTCGAAGCCCTCGGCGAACGCGGTGACCCGGCCGACCAGACAGGCCGAAGGAACGTAGGCGACCCTGCCGCGCGGCGCGACGAGTGAGGGTTGCGGGCCGAGGTCGAGCGAAGAACGGGCCGCCTCGTAGCGGGCGATCGACCCACCCCCCTCCCCCCCGAGGGCGGCGATGCGCGGTGCAACGATGCCGACCGCGGGGTCGGACAGGACCCCCAGCAGTGGCTCCAGCCAGCCGGGCCGCGGCACGACATCGGAGTCGATGAAGGCCACCAGCGGCGTTCGGACGGCACGAAGGCCGGTGTTGCGCGCCGCCGCGGGGCCACGCGAGACGGGGTGCCTCAGCAGCCGCACGCCTCGACGTCCGGCCACGGCCGCGGTCTGCCGCGGGTCGGCGGAGCCGTCGTCGACCACCACCGTCGCCATCCCCGGTGGCAGCTCGTCGAGCAACCGCGCCAGAGCCAGCGGCCGGTCCTTCACCGGTACGACGACGGTGACGTCGGCAGCGTCGTACGGTGCGGGGTTGGTCGTCGCCGGGTTCGCCACGCCGCCGTCGAGCAGCAGCCGCGCCAGCCTCGCGGACGGCTCGTCCACCACGGTGAGGTCGTTGCCGGTGAGGAGAGCGCACGCCCGTGGCTTGAGGTACAGGATGCGTGCGGGCGATCCGCCGAACAAGGTCCGCCCGCCATCGGACCGGCGTACGTCGGGACCGAGCTCCACCCGGAACCCGTCGGGAAGCCTGGTCGGACTCCCACTCATGCCGTGAAGCCTCCGTCGACGCGCAGGACCCTCCCGGTCACGCCACTCGCCCGCTCCGAGCAGAGCCAGCTCACCCCGGCGGCAACCTCACTCGGCTCCATCACCCGGCGCACGAGCTGGTGCTTGGCGAACTCCGCGACGCCTGACAGTCCGTAAAGGTCCGCGGTGGCGGCGAGCATCGCCGTCCGGGTAGCGCCCGGCGAGACCGCGACGGCGGTGACACCGGTGC
>WNGB01007184.1_pt1 | contig 17288 bp, 13 predicted proteins | sample 5400681 | NCBI WGS metagenome assembly WNGB01 (sample SAMN13153367, study PRJNA577476) | soil metagenome | isolation source: 115 cm soil or saprolite under grassland replicate 2 | place: USA:California | collected 2016-06-15 | reverse complement strand
CCTGATCCGCATCCAGGAGCTGCGCTAGCGATATGCCCTACGCCGTGGATTTCAACACTGTCTCGACCGTCGGTCTGGAGTCGTCGCCGGTCGCGGCCGCGCTCGCCGGCCTGCGCGCGCACGAGGCCCGCTACTTCAAGAACAAGTACGACCACGTCTTCACGGTAGAGCCTGCGAGCAACGCCAAGACGACCATCGACTGGGTGCACCGGATCATCAAGGAAGAACGCGACATCGTCATCTTGTCTCGCCCTCTCGAGGCTTCGGCCTTCCAGATCGGGAACATCCGAATGGCCTACGTCTTCTACGAGAGCGGTTTGTCGATCAACGTGATGTACACCCTCGACGACCCCCAGAAGCGGGCGGTCGGGTTCAAGCTTTCCGAAGGGATGGACGTCCCCGCGGAGCTCGCCTCGAAGTTCAAGTTCGCAAGGCAGAAGTCGAAGCTGGCCGGAACCATTCGCGGTTCCTACTTCGATTTCAAGAACGACTACTGACCCCGGCCCGGCTCGGCGACGTTCTTCGGTCCGCAAAGCCCAGGCGCACCGTCCTGCGGCGGTCCTTGCTCTGCGCAGCAGGCTGTGGGTGCCGAAAATACGGACTCGGGTGTCAGTGCTCGTGGAAGCGTTGGGATCGGCTACCGGGGCGACCGCGTAGATGGCCTCGGGCGCGGGGTCATCTTCGAAGCGCGCAGACCGCGTGGGCGTTTGACCGCGTGAAGCGGAGCGCGTGGGGTGCACAAACTCGGTCCGGGAGGTGCAGCAGGGCTTCGGAGGTCGGTTCGCTGGGAGCGGTAGCGTCGGCGGTCCCATCCTCGGAGGCCGCCTATGCTCGTGTCGTTCGTTTACGTCGCCGCCTGCCGGTTGTTCGCGCTCGTGCTGCTGCTCGCGCGTGGCGACCGCTCGAAGGAGCTCGAGATTGTCTTGCTGCGCCACGAGCTTTCGATCCTGCGGCGGCAGACGCGGCGCCCGCAGCTGACTGCACGGGACCGGCTGGTACTGGCGACGCTGAGCCGGGTGCTACCTCGTCTCTCGTGGTACGCGTTCCTGGTGACGCCGGAGACGCTGCTGCGCTGGTCGACTGTTCGAGGTTCGCGGGACACCCGCTCTTTGGGGGCGTCTGCGCCCCGCGGGCGCCCCGACGACCTTCCGCCCCGCGGGCGCCCCGACGACCTTCCTACCTCGCGGCAGGCATTGGAGGTGCTTTGCGGATCGGCTCGGGCTCGGTCGCTACGGCGATCCGTGGCAGCCATTCGAGCCAGGTGGGGAGGTACCAGTTCCAGTCGCCGAGCAGCTTCATGCTCGCGGGGAGCAAGACCGCCCGAATGATCGTTGCGTCGATCAAGACGGCGGCGGCCAAGCCGACGCCGAACTGCTTCAGCAGGTCGAACGACAGCGTGATGAAGACCGAGAAGACAAGGACCATTACGACCGCGGCGCTCGTCACGATGCCGGCGGTGGTCTTGATCCCGTGTCCAACCGCGTCGTCGGTCGACATCCCGTGATCGACGCCCTCGCGGATGCGACTGATGATGAAGACGTGGTAGTCCATCGAGATCCCGAACAGGATCACGAAGAGGAACATCGGCATGAACGACTCGATCCCGCCCGACGACGCGCCGATCAGTCCGCGCCCGACGCCGTCCTGGAAGACGAGCACGAGGATGCCGTAGGCCGCAGCGACCGAGAGCGCGTTGAGCACGATCGCTTTCACCGCGATCACGATCGAGCGGAAGGCGAGCAGCATCACCAGGAAGGTCAGCGCGAACACGAAGGCGAACACAAACGGCGTCCTTTGCCTGAACTGGTGCCCGAAGTCAAGTGATTGCGCTGTCATCCCGCCAACGCCTGTGGTCGCGTCGGGGAGGTTCCCCACCGTCCCCGGCACGACGTCGTCGCGGAGCGAGTGGAGAGCGGACTTCGAGGCCGAGTCGGTGCCGTCACCGGCAATCGGGACCGAGATTAGGGCGACCGTGCCGGCCCGATTGACATCGACCTCGATCGGCCGGAACATCTCCCCGGTCGCGAGCGCCCGGCGCGTCAGCTCCCCGATCGCGCTCCGGACTCGGGCCGAGCGGACATCGGGGGCCTCGACAACAACCTGCGCAGCGACCGCTTCGCCGGGGAACGCCTTCTGGATCTTGTCGTAGGCCCTGATGACGGCGAGCGACCGTGGGTACGACTCCGTGCTGTTCTGCGTCGTCTGCAGGCGGAGCACCGGTACGGCGAGCGCGATCAGGACGCCAGCTGCCAAGACCGCTGAGACGAGCGGCCGCCGCAGGACGGGCGCGAGGATCGCGCCCCAAAAGTGGCTCTCTCCGACGCGCTGATCGGGAGTGCGCACAAACGGCACGTGGCCCTTGTTCACGCGGTCCCCGAGCTTGGACAGGAGCGCCGGCAGCACCGTCAGCGAGCCGAGGACGGAAATAGCGACGACGAGAATCGTCGCCGCGGCGAAGCCCTCGAAGGTGTTGTCGCCACTGATGAACATCCCGGCCAGCGCCACGATCACCGTGATGCCCGAGATCAGAACTGAGCGGCCCGACGTCGCCGCTGCAGCCTCGACCGAAGCGCGCTCCGACCGCCCCGCCGCACGCTCCTCGCGGGCCCGCTTGAGGTAGAACATCGAGTAGTCGACACCGACCGCAAGTCCGATCAGCAGGACGACCGCCGACACCGCGTCATCCATCGGCAGCACCTTGCTCGGCAACGCCAGCAGCCCGATCGCCGCCAGCACCGACGTCAACGCAAGCAGCAGTGGGATTCCGGCGGCCACCAATGCCCCGAACGTCAGCAGCAGGATCACCAGCGTCACCGGGAGCGAGATCGCGCCCGCCTTCAGCAGATCCTTGCCGAACTGGTCGTTGATCGCCTTGTTCGCGCTCCCACCGCCGAACTCCGCGATCGTGAACTGAGGACTCGCGCGCTGCGCGTCCGCGACCGCCGCCAGGATCGGGTCGACCTTGTCCTTGGCGTCCTCGGATTTGCCGCGGATGTCGAACTCGACCAGCGCCGAATGCTCGTTGCTCGACACCTGGCCCGCATTGCCCGGCGCGAACGGCGAATCGATGTTGGTCACGTTCGGCTGCGCCTCCAGCCGCCGGACTACGTCTTGCACGGCGGCGTGGAACCGCGCGCTCGCCGCCCTCAGCGAAGAGCTCTGGAGCAGCACCAGCTCCTTCGCCGGCTGCTCGAACTCGTCGTTGAGGATCCGCTGGACATTGCCCGACTCACCCGGCCCCGGTTCGTTCGCGGACAGCGACTGGGTTCCAACCCTCTGGCCGACCCCAAAGGCGATGACTACGAATGCGAGCCAGCCGAAGACGGCGACCTTCCAGTGCCTCGCGCTCCAGCGGCCCACCCGGGCAGCAAGATTCTCCCGTTGGACGGAGTCGGTCACACTCGCCTCCCAACCCTCTCGGTCCGCGGCGAGGATACGCGTCGCTGGCCAGCCGGTCAAGAGGTTCGAAGGCTCCGGCCAGATCGTCTGTATCCCGCCGTCGAACGCTGGTAAGACCCTGACCGACCCGAACGCTTTCGACGCGGGATCGGACACGGACCGGTCGAAAGGACGTGAGTCCTGAGCGCGTCCTCAGAACCTACGGACCGTCGGTGAAGTCCGCTGGATCCGTGTCCCCGCCGCCCCACCCGCGCGCGTGAGGCTTTGGCAAACGGTTTTTGGCAGGCTCAGCGTTGTCAGTTAGGCGGCACGTCGCTGCCGCCCGCGGTAGCAGGCGGCGGCACGGGCGGCGCCTGAGGCCTGCGGGCGGCGAGGACGATCAGGGCGATGCTCCCGGCGAGGACAAGTGCGCCAGCGACGAGCAGCCCGATAGCGAGCCAGAGCAGGAATGACAGCTTCGCGCCGAGGTCGATGTCGGCGACGACGTGACGAGAGCCGTCGGCGTTCATGAGGACGACCGACCAGTCGCCCTCCCGCACCTTCCACGTCACCGTCTGCGTTCCCATACCGGAGGTGGAGACCGCCCAGAAGTGTTGCGCGGTCGGCGGCGCCTGCGGCGGGCCTCCCGCGATCGGACGGTACTCGACGCGGAACGGGTCGAGGTTGATGTCCTCCACGTTCGCGTGTGCGACACGCCCGAGGTACCGGGCGACGGCAGGCTCAGGCCCGATCCCAATGAAGAGCAGCTTCCCACCGGCAGCGCTGTCGCCGCGGACCCGAACCTTGCCGAACCAATTGTCGTTCCAGACCCAGTTCGGCACATCAGCATCCACCTCGAGCCGCGTACGTGTAAGCGCATAGGTCGAGGTTGCAAACCGCTCGGTCGACGTCGTCACGTAGCCGTCCTCGCGCTGGGTGCGATCGGACCAGAGCAGGAAGCCGCCGCCCACCAGCAGGGCGAGCCCAAGCAGGGCGCCGATGCTGCCGAGGACGATGAGGACGACGCGGCCCGCGCTCATTGATAGCGGAGCGCTTCAGCCGGGCAGACCCGCACGGTGCTCTGCGCCGGGCGACACGTCGTCGCTAACGCGATCCGATAGAGGGCGGCGAAGATGACACCGAGGTTGCCTCACGGCACTTCGAACGTCAAGTTGTCCGCAGGCGAGCCGCAGACGCTCACAAGCGCTGTCCCTAACTGGCGCTCGGGGGACACGATCCCGTTGGGGCGGCAGGACGTTGCGCGTGCTTAGCATTCGGGACGACGACGCAGACCGACCGCCGGTCCCTGGTCGTTTGAGGACGTGGCCGAATGAGCGACTGGCGCTGGGCCGACCTCGAATCGGGTTAGGAACCGCCTTCGAGCCTGCCCGCACACCGCACGATGCACGGGCAGAGGTTCATTGCGGTGATCAGTCGGACGCACGTTATGAGCTGACCTCGTCGAAGGTAGACGGATCGACATCCGCAGAGCGGCAGATGGAGCCCTTATGGAGCCCCGTGGTTGCAACCGGTCGCAATCGGTCGCAAATGCTCATCCCGAAACCCCGCGAAACCAAGCGGAAACCGTTGCCGTGAGTTGCGACCGGTTGCCTGAGACGTTCCATGGTAAGGAGGGGGTCGACGGTTCGAGTCCGTCAGAGGGCTTGAAGAAAAGCCCTGCAAATGGGGATTTAGTGTTGCCTGCAAAGGCGAGATTAGGACGCTTCGCGGGTACGAAACGGGTACATTTTTGGACTGGCGGGCACTCGCGGGCACGCGCGACGTCTCGCGACACAAAGTGGGGCGTGCCCAACAGAATCGATCACGACCGCAGAGTTGGAAGTGCCTGCAAAATCGCTTGTTCTGTTGCCTGAGTTGGCGCGCAGCTGACTACCTCCTTCGCTAGGCAGGGGTAACTTCCCTGGCTCCGCAAGAAGCCCCAAACCCTGTGAACCTGAAGGCCCACAGGACTTGACGAAGTCGAGCCGTATCGGGCGGACCCGGGACGGGCGACGGCCAGGACGTCGCGCGTCGCAAGGAAGGTCGCATAATCGGCTGAGGCGATGGCATGCCACCTCCACCGCTGAAGATCGACAGGAATAGGGCCATCGGGCCGCCCTGGCTCCTGATGGCTACCTGGAGGCTTACGCGAACGCAGCGAAGGTGCGAGTCACGAACATGGGCTTGGAAGAGCGCCTCCGAGCGGTAGTCCATGGGCGCCCGCCGGGCATCGCTGTGGCCATATTTTGTTCCGACGGCGGTCGGTTCGCCGTCGGCGCAGGCCGCTCGGATCTCACGCGCGACGTCGCCGCGTCGCCGCAAATGGTCTGTCCCTGGTTCTCGATGACCAAGATCGCCACCGCAACGGCGGCGATGCGCCTTGTCGAAGAAGGCACCCTGGACTTGGATGCGCCGATCGCAGCGTCCATCCCGCAGTTCGTCAGCTTGCGGCCGCAAGCGTCCGCGCGGAGGATCACCGCGCGCCACCTTCTGACCCATAGTGCGGGCCTCGGTAACCCAATTCCAGTCAGGTGGATCCACCCGATTCATGCACCGGCCGTGGATCAGAACTCGTTCCTCGACCGCCTTCTCGCGAAGCACGGAAAGCTTCGGTTCGAGCCCGGCGCCAGGTCGAGCTACTCCAACCTGAGTTCGCTCAGCCTCGGCGTCGCGATGGCGAATCTCACCGGCACGGCGTTCCCGGATATCGTCGAGAGCCGGGTACTTCGGCCGCTCGGGATGCGCGACACCGGCTTCTCGTACACCGACGAAATGTCGGCGCGGGCCGCAACCGGCTACCACCCGCGCTGGAATCCGATGCGACTCCTCCTGCCGCGCTGGGTCATCGCCGAACCCGCCGGGAGCTGGATATCGCTCACGCGATTCCTCCTCGACGGTCAAGCTTACGGCGGGCTCGTCGGCTCGCTCGAGGATGCAGCCCGCTTCCTCGAGATGCACGTTCGCGACGGCGAGTTCAACGGTGCGCGGATTCTCCGTCCAGGGACGGCCCGGCGGATGCGGGAGATTGTCGCACGCGGCCGTCGCTTCGACCTCGGACTCGGCTGGTTCCGGCCAGCGAATCACCGCGCAGACGACCCACCCTTCGTTGAGCATCTCGGTGGAGGAGCCGGCTTCTTCAACGTGATGCGTGTCTATCCGACCCGCGGGGTCGGAATCGCTGTGATGGGAAACGCCACGAAGTACGACATCGACGGAGTTGCCGCCCTCGCGCTCACCGAAGGGATGCACTGAGAGCGCGAGGGCTATTGACGCTGACACAGCCGGCCTGACACCCAAGGAGGTAGCGCTAGTCCACCGAGTGGTGATCGGCGTGCGTCTTCTAAGAAGTCGCGCGACCGGTGCTGATGATTTCGCCCTTCAGCTCTTCGAGGCGGTTGACGGTCGCCACCGGAAGGCTCGTGATCACATTGCTCGAGCCATGGCCACTCCGGGAGCTTCTGCCTTTAGCCGCAGCAAGAACGACTTCTCGCTCCAGTCACGAGGCGAGTCGAACAAATCGACGATTTCGTGCGGGAATCCACCCCTGTACTCCTCGGCCATGTGGATGAGCTGGAAAGCGACGGCGCACAGGTAGACGGCAATCACCCTGCGCGATTGGACCGGATGGGCGTACGCGGTCTTCATCCAACCCACCCAGGCGGCCACGGACGCCACGGTGAGATGACGGCCGCCTGTATCGGCAGGGTGAGCAGAACCCAGCTGGAGAAGCCGATTGCCAGCAACGCGACCACGATGGCCGAGACTCGCTCCGGCTCGGGCTTCTGTGGTAGCAGGTCGCGCTGGGACGCGACGTCCGCGATCGGATCGGCTGATGACAGTCATGGTTTGTCTCCTCTAGAGCGAGCCCGCCCCGTCGCCGGAGTCATGACCCGCTCGAGGCGGTACGGTGAGGGACGAGCGCAGGGAGCTCGCCGCCCGTGGATGGGCATCATTCATCTGTCGCCGAGCAGCGCGCCGTCGAAGAAGGCGATCACGCGTCGCTCGTATTCGGACGGCCGGGCCTCGATTCCGCCCGTGTGCTTCGAGCCGGGCACCCTCCAGATTGCTTTCGGCTCGCCGGCCGCTTCGTAGTACATCGGCTGCCTGACGTTCTCGCCGCCGATTCCGTGCTCGGCGTAGATCAGGAAGACCGGGCGAGGGCCGATCCTCCCGATGCGATCGACGATCGGCGGCGGCGGCCATGGTTTGAGAACACGGTAAGGGCGGCCGTCATCACGGCGAGGTTCGGCTCGGCGAGGACGCGCGCGGGACCCGACACGTCTTCGTCGCCGACGCGGCTGCCGGCGCCCTCGGAGACGATCGCCTTGAAGCCGTCTGACTGGGCAGCTGTTTCGAGCAGCATTTCGCCGCCGATTAAGCCGACGCCGCCGATGCGGTCGCGATCGACGTCGGGGCGGCTGCCGAGGTACCGCAGCCCGGCCAGCAGGTCGCGATCGCCGGCCCAGCGCACCGTGTCGCCGTCGCTCGAGCCTTGCCCGCGCGGGTCGAGTAGCAGCACGCCGTAGCCGTGACGGATCAGCATCCGCGCCTGCTCGGGACAGTCGCACCCGGGAAGAGCACGACCGCAGCACGGTTCTGCGAAGGGACGTACGAGGCGGCGAGCTCCAATGAGTCGCTCGTCTTGACCGAGACGCTCTCGTACGGGACCTCGAGATCCGGAGTGACCGCCTCTTTCCCGGTATGCGTGTAGATGTAAGCGAAGCCGGCCGGGAAGACGAGGAACCAGACGATTCCCAGTGCCAGCAGCGACGCGGTGGCGACTGTAAGCGACCGGCGTAGGTAGCGCGTCGCCGGCTGCCGCCCGTGCGGCGAGCCTTCCAGAGCGTGACCGGGCCGACGATCACGAGCAGGATCACGCTCGCGACGAGCGCGAGCAGGCCCGTGTAGTGATCGCCCGACGCGGTGCCGTCGAGAAGGTAGTACGCGCCGGGGACGCCAACGGTGATCCCGATCGCGCCGAGCGTCATCGCCGTGGCCGCCCGGGCGCCGGCGCGCAGGCGCGGGTAGATCGCCGCGACGGCTACCAGGATCGCAATGGGAATGAGGCCGCTGGCGAGGTGGTCGCCCGCCGAGGTCCCGGGCTCCGGCTGGAGGAAGGTGTCGTCGGCGAAGTGGAGGACGACGGCGCCGGAGCAGGACAAGCCCATACTCGCCGCGGAGGGCGCTGGCCGCGCGAGCGGGCAACCGTCCGCGTCGTACCATTTGAGATGCGGCGAGCGCGGTCACGCTGTCCCTGGCTCGCCAACCTGCTTGGCGCGCGTGCGGGAGAGGGCCGCCGGTCCCGCAACAGCCACCACGAGCGCGGCCGCCACGACCACCAGTGCGACGTAGATCAGGAAGGGCCGAGCGACCTGGTCTTCGAAGGGGTCCACCAAGAAGACCGTCAAGAGCACGTTGGATGCCGCGTGATACAGGACGACGATCAACAGGCTCCCGCCGGTGCCGTTGTAGATCCACGTGTAAATGACCGAAGCGGCCACGGCGGCGACTACCCACGGGGCGAAGAGGCTGAGCGGGCGGAAATCCGCTCCGGTCAGGTACAGCGGCAGATGCCATACACCCCACGCGAGGGACGACGCTCGCGCCCAGCGCACTCCGGCCGCGTTGCAGATGCGGCAGCGCAAACCCGCGCCATCCCAGCTCCTCGCCGCCCGCGCTCCCAGGGAAAATCGAGAACAGGAACAGGAAAATGGCGCCAGGGACAGTCCCGGTGACATCCGGAGCGTCGCCCCCGAGCAGCACGCTCACGCCGACGGCCGCGAGCGCGAGCATTGACAGTAGGACGATCGCCGCCCACCAGCCAAGACCGACGCGCCAGATCAGAAGCCGCCGCAGCACCGTCCGTACCCCGCCTTTGCCGTGCAGCACGGCGACGAGCACGATCGCCACTGCGGAGGGCACCAGGGATCCGAGGAGCAATGGGACGAAGGCCAGACCTGTCGGAGAACCGTCGCCGGCGACGACAAGCGGAAGCCACAGCGCCCAAGAAATCAGGTACGCCAGGACGAAGAAACTCGCCAGTGGGTAATGCTGGACCAGGCTTGAGAGGCGGGATGTCGTTGACAGGGTTCCGGTGTGCCGCTCGTCTTGGAGAACGACGGTCTGCATCTGTGTTCGCTCCTTCTCTTGTGGAGCCATTCACGCTCGCAGCCCTGAGTACGAGAGGGAAGCCGGGAAACTTGCTGATCCGGGGTGCGGGTTTCTGGTGTTTGTCGCGCGTCAGGGAGCGCACTTAGAGGAGCACGGCGAGCACGCGCGGCGACTCGTTCCCGTCCGAGGGAAGGGCGAGCCCGCCGAAGATGCTGGAGACGTACTTCTCGACGTCGCGGAGCGTGATCACCAGCTTGTCCGCGATCCCGTGGTTCGACGTCGCTCGGCCATCAGCTCAAGCACCTCGCGCTCGCGAGGCGTCAACTCGACGAGCGGGTCGTCGCTCCGCCGCTTGGACACCAATGTCGAGACGCCGATCGGGTCGATCGCCGAGCCGCCCTTCGCGACGCGCCGAACTGCGCCACCCCTTCAGCAAAGTCAGCGAGCAGCTCTGAGCCGCATGCCTCGGTGCAGTCGTCGCTCGCGCAAAGCAATTGAGACGGAGCGCTACCCGCCCGGCCTCGGCGGGTAGCGCTGTGACGAGCGGCTACGCCGCAGGCCGTGGGCGGAGGGTCAGGGCCGCCCAGACAGTTTTCGCGAGGGCCCAGGCGAGCCCGACGACGACGCTGATGAGCAGCAGGTAACCGAGGTCCGGCATTCCCATCAGGAGTGCCGACAGCGGTGCTCCGACTTTCTGAGGGATTCCGATCAGGACGATGAACGCCCAGAGCAGGCTCAGCGCGAGGGGTGGGCCGATGGCGAGCCCGATCCGCGGGAAGCCTTTCGGGGGTCGCCGGCGGAAGCGCCGCACCGAGCGGGTGATGCCGGCGAATTGAAGCGCGATGATCGTGAAGACGATGCCGAACACGATCCACACCGCCGCACTCGTCCCGGTAGACGGGGGCTGCTTGCCCTTCACCATGCTCGTAACGCCGTCCGCGATCCCGCTCATTCGGCGTGATCCGAAGAACTCGTCGGGGGAGTTCTCGGCGTTCTCCATCAGGACGATCCCCCACTTCCCATCGGGGATCAGGACGACGTTCGCGTGTGCGTTGAAGCTGCTGCCGTCGTGGGCGATGGTCCGGATCCCGTTCGTCGTCCGCACTTCCATCCCCATCGCGTAGTCGACGTCCTCGTGGCCGGTCGGGACGCCGGCGCGGTGGAGTTCCGCCATGCCCGCCGCCGAAACGATCGACGTCGTGCCATAACGGCCGCCGTTGACCTGGGCGGTCAGGTAGTGCGACATGTCCTGAACGTTCGAGATGAGGCCTCCGGCCGGCAGATTGCCGCGATTGAACGGCTGTCCGACGGCGAACGGGAAGCCGAACCAGTAGCGATAACCGGTGACGAGACCATGCTGCTCGGCAGCGGCCTCCGACATGACGGAGTCGCGCATCCCGAGCGGCACGAGAATCTGCTTGCGCACGTACGTCTCGTAGGGCTGTCCCGAGACGGCCTGGACGATCATCCCGAGCGTGTTGTAGTTGGCGTTGCTGTACTGCCAGGTCTCGCCGACAGTGCCCGCCAGCTTCGCCGACCGGAGCTCTCTGACCTGGTCCTGCAGAGCGGAAGGTCTGTTATCCGTCGTGGTCGCATGCTCGTTGCCTGTCGCCTTCGAGAGGCCGCTGACCTGATAGAGCAAGTGACGGACCGTGATCCGGGCTGATGCCTGCGGGTCGGCCACGCGCCACCAGGGCAGGTAGCTCTGCACGGGGGAGTCGAGCTCGAGCTTTCCCGCCTCGCGTAGCTGCATGATTGCGAGCGCGGTGAACGACTTCGTGGTCGAGCCGTTGAAGAAGAGCGTCTGCGGAGTCACCGCACGTCCGGACTCGTCCGCTTTTCCGAAGCCGCGCAGATGAACGATGCGTCCTTCGTGCACGATCCCGAGCGCAAGGCCGGGAATGCGTTGCGCGTCCATCTCGTCCTGCACGTATCGATCGATGGCGGCGTAATTGGGAGAGCCGCCTCCTGTGGCCGGAGCAGTCGCGACCGAGTTGTTCCTCGTTGCGACCGCGATGCCGATCACCAGCGCAAGGACCACGAACACGCCGAGAAAGATCAACCTTCGATGTCTGGCGCTCCAGCCGCGCAATCGCCCAAGGCTGCTGTTCGATGGTCTCAGCGTCGCGACGTCGGTCGCGGCAACCGTCGCGGCCCCGTTGGGAAGCTCTTCCGAATGGCTCTGGATCACACGCGTCTTCATCGCTCTCTCCTTCGGCTTGCGGGGTTTGATTCAGCCTCGCAACCACGCCGGGACGGCGGAAGACGGGAGACTTGCCGTTTCGGGGGCGGGTTTCTGGTGTCTTGCGACGGCCCGCGACTCAGGAGCGCAGGTAGAGCAGAACGGCCAGAACTCGACGTGAGTCGCTACCGCTCGAGGGAAGCCCGAGCTTCCCGAAGATGGTGGAGACGTACTTCTCGACGGCGCGGAGCGTGATCACGAGCTTGTCCGCGATCCCCTGGTTGGAGCGACCCTCGGCCATCAGCTCGAGCACCTCGCGCTCGCGAGGCGTCAACTCGTCGAGCGGGTCGTCGCTCCGCCGCTTGGAGAGGAGTGTCGAGACGATGATCGGGTCGATCGCCGAACCGCCGTTCGCGACGCGCCGAACCGCGCCGATGAACTCCTTGACGTCGCCGATGCGATCCTTGAGCAGGTACCCCGCCCCTTCGGCGGAGTCGGCGAGCAGCTTCATCGCCAGTCCGACCTCGACGTACTGCGACAGCACGAGTACCCCCACCGATGGATGGAGCGCGCGAATCTCGAGCGCGGCGCGCAGGCCCTCGTCGTTATGCGTGGGCGGAAGCCGGATGTCGACGATCGCCACGTCCGGTGAGTAGCTCCGCACCTTCAGGAGCAGATCCTCGGCGGTCTCGCAGCTTCCGACCACCTCGAGTCCGCTCTCGCTCAGTAGCCGCTCGAGCCCCTCGCGAAGCAGGACGCTGTCTTCGGCGATCACGACGCGCATGGGATCTCCGCTCGCAGCCGCGTGCCGCCACCCTTCGGGCTCCAGACACGAAGCTGGCCTTCGAGAGCTTCGACGCGGTCGGCGAGGCCGCGCAGGCCCGAGCCGAGCTCGGTGTCGGCGCCACCGATCCCGTCATCCGCCACCTCGACGACGACCTGGCCATTCGTGCGAGCGACCTCGACGGTGGCCGCGGTCGCATTCGCGTGCTTCCCGACGTTCGCGAGGCTTTCGGACACGAGGTAGAACGCGGCGACCTCGAGGCGCTCCGGAAGCCGGCCCGCGAGCTCCACGTTCAGCCGTACCGGCACGGCCGCTCGGGCGGCGAGCTGCTCGAGCGCAACCGCCAATCCGTGTCCGCTGACGACCGCCGGGTGGATGCCGCGTGCGACATCCCGGAGCTCCTCCAGAGACGTCGCGACCTCCCGCCTTGCCTGATCGAGACGCGCCCTTGCTTCGGGATCGCCGTCCAAGCGCTCTTCGAGCAAGCTCAGCTCGAGCGACAAGGCAATCAGACGCTGCTGTGCGCCGTCGTGAAGGTTCCGTTCGAGTCGCCGGCGCTCGTTCTGACCGGCGTCGACGATCCGCGCGCGCGAGCCCTTGAGCTCTTCCAGGCGAGCTCTCAACTCGGCGTGCAATCGGCCGTTTTCGAGTGCGATCGCGGCGGCCGCGCCGACGGCGTCGAGCAGCTCGGGTTCATCACGTAGTGCCGGGTCGTGCAGTAACGCCGCCACGTGTTCTCCGTCGCGGTCGATCAGCGTCGTCGCTCGCTCGCTGTCCTCGCTCGGCAGCTCCATTGGCCGGCCGTCGAGGTCGGCCCAGCTTCGAAACTGCGGCAGCCAGTACGCGAGCGTCAACGACGGGTCGCGAAGCGCCCGTGAGAGGGCGTCGCGGAGACCGACCGGCGCCGGCTCCGCACGGAGCTCCACGAAGAGATCGCCGACGGATGAACGTGCTAGACGGGACTGGAGGAATCCGATCAGAAGCGCCACCGGCGCCACCCCGAGCGTGACGAGAGTCGCCCATCGGACTTCTGGGACTGCGGGGCCACCGAAGGCCGATGACATGAATAGAAACGCGATCATCACGAGCCCGACTGCAAAGACGTTGATAAGCAGCGCGCGGGAGCGGCGCAGCGGCTGCCCCACGCGCCATCGTCGCACCGCGAGAACCGCAACTCCGGACAGACAGAACGCGCTGACCAACACAAACTGGACACGCAGCGCCGCCTCAGCCACGCCTGGATACGGCGCAACACTGAGCAGGTTGTGCGGGCCGAAGTCGCCGAACATCATCCGCACGAGCTCGAGACCGATCGCAGTGAGATACGCAGCCGCCACGAGGCCCCGCTCGAACCGGCCGGTAAGCCGGCCGCTCGGGAACGCGAGGAACACGTGGAGAAAGAGCACCGGCGGCAGCAAGTCGAGCGCCTGGCCGATCGTGGACGCAATACCGCTGTTCGTCCAGGACAAGGTCGCGACGAAATTGGCGAAGCCCGCTGCGATCATGAGCGGCCCGAAGCGGCTGGCAGGCCGGCGCCACCAGGCGAGCACTCCGCAGAGCACGTAGGAGACGGTGAGCCAATTGACGAGGATCGCTACCACCAACGGCTCCCCGAGCTCACCGTTCACGGCTTCGTTCGTGAGCGCCAGGACGAATGAGAACGCAGCTGCCGCACAGCCGGCGAGCGCGATGGCAAGGAGCAGAAGGGGCTTCGGCGGCGCGCGGCCGAGACCCGCGTCCGCCCGTGCCGCGAGCGCGAAACTCACCTTGTCTCACGCTCCTCTCTGACCCGCGGTTGCCGTCGAAGAATTGACGGAACCTCTCAGGCGCGACCGCTATCGGGTCGGCGCGGGCACGGATGAAAGGAGGCGCCTGTCGACGAGGATACTCCTGCGACTGCCTTGGTGCCAGGCAGGTGAACGCACCATGGGGTCGGCGCGCTCGCCTTGCACTCGCTGTGCTGCTGCACCTGCGCTCCCGACGGGGGGCGGTCGCAAGACACCAGAAAACCGTCCCCCGAAACGACAAGTCTCCCGCCTTCCATTCGACCGCTGCGACTGCGAGCTTGAGTAAATCCCGCGTGGCCGAGAGGAGAGGCGATGAAGACGCGTGTCATCCAGGACGAGCCGGAGCAGCCGGCTAAGGAGGATCAAGTCGTCTCTGCTGAGCCGAGGCACACAGCCAATCCGGCCGGCGGGACGGGCCGCCGGAGCATGCCGTACCGAAAGATCGCCATCGTGCTAGGGCTCGCTGTATTGGTCCTTGCGGGGGCCTTTCTCGCGAGCCGTCCCGGAGGTTCCGAGGTTGCTGCCGGCAGCGGATCACCTACCGCCGAACCCGATTTTGCCGCGATCGACAGGTTCGTACAGTCGGAGATGGATGCGCAGCGCATCCCCGGCCTGGCCCTCGGCATCGTGCAGGGCGATCGAATCGTCCACATTCGTGGCTTTGGCAAGGCCGACCGATCCGGCCGGGACGTGACACCGCAAACGCCCTTCATCATCGGCTCGTTGGCGAAGTCCTTCACTGCCCTAGCGATCATGCAGCTGGTCGAGGCGGGGAAGGTCGACCTCGACGCGCCAGTACAGCGATACATCCCCTGGTTTCGTGTGGCCGACGAAGAGGCCTCCGCTCGAATCACCGTTCGCAACCTTCTGAACCACACCAGCGGCCTGTCGACCAAGACCGGGAGGTCGTTCCAGGGAAGCGGGGATACGAGTGACCGGGCACTTGAAAAGGCTGTGCGCAAGCTGAGCACCGCCCAACTGACAAAGCCCGTGGGCGCGACTCACCAGTACAGCACCATCAACTACTCGGTGTTGGGGCTAATCGTGCAAGCCGTGAGCGGACAGTCCTACGAGCGCTACATCCAGGAGCACATCTTCGGCCCTTTGCAGATGCGCGATTCCTTCACCTCCGAGGCCGAGGCGGAGCCACAGGGTCTGGCCACCGGCCACCACTACTGGTTCGGCCGGCCCGCAGCCACCGATTTGCCGTACAACCGGGGCCTTCTCCCCGCCGGCTACTTGATCTCCAGCGCGGAGGACATGGCTCACTACCTGATCGCCCAGCTCAACGACGGCCGCTACGGCAGCGCGACGGTCCTCTCGCCCGCCGGGATGGCAGAAATGCACCGGCCCGCCGTCCCGACACCCGAGGCCAATACGTCGTACGGCATGGGCTGGTTTATCGGACCGGTCAACGGTATCCCGGCCGTCTTTCATCAGGGAGAGACATTCAACTATCACGCGAACATCGTGCTGATCCCTGAGAGCCACCAGGGAGTCGTCGTGTTGATGAACGCAGAAAACTCCCTGGACCTCTTCCTCCGTGGACGCATGGGATCGGTCTCCGAGGGCGTAGCCAGCCTCCTGGAGGGACAAGAGCCACCATCCCCTCCGTCCAACACCGGCATTTTCATCGTCTACGCCGCCCTGTTTGGACTGATCGTTCTCCAGGTCGGCGGGATGATCCGCTCGGCCGCGGCCCTGCGGCGTCGGCGTGTCCCCACCGGTCGGTTCGGATGGAAGTCGCGCACCGCCCTTGCGCTGGCGCTGAACCTCGCCTGGGCGTTGCTCGTCCTCGTGCTGTTGCCGAAGCAATTTGGGGTGCCGCTGCTGACCCTTGCCCAGGGACTACCCGACCTCGCGTACGTGCTGCTCGTAAGTGGCGTGGTTGCACTCGGTTGGGGCATCCTCAGAACCATGTGGGCGTACTTCGCCTTCCACAACGGCGGCAAAGCGGAGTTGCCCGAATCAGGAGCCCTGGCCGAGCCGGTGTGATCGATCCGGCTCTCAGATCTCGAGGATGCAATCGAGTGGCGTTGCGACCCAGGAAATCGGGTCCTTTCGTTTCCGACGGACAAACAACGAGACGTTGACTGTTCAGCGAAGGAGGTCGTGATGGGTGAGCTTCCTGATCGGACCGAGGTGCTGGTGGTGGGTGCGGGGCCGGTGGGGTTGGCGGTTGCCGCCTCGTTGGCCGGGCATGGCCATGACGTCACGGTGGTTGATCGGCAGGCGACAGGGGCGAATACCTCGCGCGCCGCTGTCGTGCACGCCCGGACCCTCGAGATGCTCGAGCGGATCGGCGTCTCGAAGCGACTGGCGGGGCTCGGCATCCAGGCTCCGCAGTTCAGTATCCGCGATGGGGATCGCGAGCTCGTGGCGGTCCGGTTCGACCGGCTCCCGACGGAGTATCCGTACACGCTAATGGTCCCGCAGAACATCACTGAGCAGGTCCTGCTGGACCGCCTCGAGGAACTTGGTGGCAGGGTCCACCGCCCGTATGTCGCGACCGGGGTGAGCCAGACCGCCGACGGTGCCGAGGTCACGCTGGACAGCGGCGACATGATCAAGGCCCAGTACGTCGTTGCGGCCGACGGCATGAACAGCACGATCCGCGACTTGGCCGGACTCGGGAGCGACGGCAACGATGCGCTGTCGCTGTCCTTCTCGCTGGCTGACGTCCGGGTGGAGGGCGGCTTGCCGGCGGACGAGGTCCTGCTGTTCTTCTCCAGACCCGGCATGTTGGTCGTGGCGCCGCTCCCGGACGGGTCGTTCCGGCTCGTGGCCGAAGTCGACGATGCCCCAGAGCAGCCGGACATCGCCTATGCGCAGCGACTGCTCGACACCCGGGGGCCGCGTCGTGAGACGGTAAGGGTGACTGAGGTGATCTGGGGATCCAGGTTTCGGATCCACGAGCGGGTGGCGGACCAGTACCGGGCCGGGCGGGTACTGCTCGCCGGCGACGCCGCACATACGCACAGCCCGGCAGGTGGGCAAGGCATGAACCTCGGCCTGCGTGATGCGGTGACTCTCGGGGATGCGCTGT
>WNGB01006414.1_pt1 | contig 17291 bp, 10 predicted proteins | sample 5400681 | NCBI WGS metagenome assembly WNGB01 (sample SAMN13153367, study PRJNA577476) | soil metagenome | isolation source: 115 cm soil or saprolite under grassland replicate 2 | place: USA:California | collected 2016-06-15 | reverse complement strand
CGAGCGGCGGCGCGAACGGCGCTGGTGAACGCGGCCGACCTCGCGCCGGCCTCGACATGGCGCGAGCGCGCCGAGACGCAGATCGCCGCGCTGGGGCTTTAGCTGGCATCGTGTTTGAAGGTTTGAAGGTTTGAAGGTTCGGACGTTCAAACCTTCAAACCTTGAATATATGAATGATGGACTCGCTTGCTACAACAACCACCGCATGGGGCCTGCCGCTCTCGGAGGCGCAGATCGACCAGCTCGCGACCTACGCGGCCGAGCTGCGCCGCTGGAACGAGCGCGTCAATCTGACCGCGATCGACGACGAGGCCGGGATCGTCGTGCGCCATTTTCTGGACTCGCTGCGCTGCGCGCTGAGCTGGGGCGACGCGCCGGGCAGCCTCGTGGACGTGGGCGCGGGCGCGGGCTTTCCGGGCCTGCCGCTCAAGATTCTACGACCCGAGCTCCGGCTGACGCTGGTCGAGAGCGTCGCGAAGAAGGCGGCATTTCTGAGACACGTCGTCGATATGCTCGGGCTCGCAGGCGTCGAGGTGGTCGTCGCGCGCGCCGAGGCGCTGGGGCGCGACGCGGCGCACCGCGGGCGCTACGACGTCGCGGTGGCGCGCGCCGTGGCCGAGCTGCGGGTGCTGGCCGAGTACTGCCTGCCGCTCTGCCGCGTCGGCGGCCGGTTTCTCGCGCCGAAGGGCGCGCAGATCGCGGCGGAGGTCCAGTCGGCCCAGCCGGCGATCGCGCAGCTGGGCGGCCGGCTGCTCGCCGTCGAAGACGTCGATCTGCCGGGGCTGGAGCCGCGCTCGCTCGTCGTCGTCGCGAAGGTGGCAAGCACGCCGCCGCGGTACCCGCGCGCTCCAGGGGTGCCAGCAAAGCGACCATTGTAGCCAGGAGCCAGGGTCAGGAGTCAGGAGTCAGTAGGGCATCGATCACGCCGATATCAATGCGATCAAAGATCGCCCGTCATTCTGAATTCTGTATTCTGACTCTGACACCTGACCGCTGTGAAACTTTCTCGCCCAGTCGGCGTACTATGGTTGAAGAGCGTGGTCGCTTTGTGCTAGAATAGCTCTGTGTAGGCACCTGCGCCCCAGCTCTGCGCGCCACGCTACGGCTGTTGTGAAACCACCGCACGAGGACGAACAAGGAGGACGAAGCAATGTCCATTTTTAGCCGCGTTCGTGATTTGTTGAGCGCGAACATCAACGCCATGCTGGATTCCGCGGAGGACCCCGAGAAGATGGCCGACGAGTACCTGCGCCAGCTCAACAACGAGCTGTACGAGGCCAAGACCAGCGTGGCCTCGGCGATGGCCGACGCCACCAAGCTGAACAACAAAGAGACGCAGTACACGGCCGAGACCGAGCAGTGGGCCAGCAAGGCCGAGGCCGCGCTGCGCGCCGGCAACGAGGAGCTGGCCAAGGCCGCGCTCGCGCGCAAGGTCCAGGCGAGCAAGCTGGCCCAGCAATACAGGGGGCAGTCCGACGCGCAGGACCAGCAGGTCGAGCAGCTCCAGCAGGCGCTGGTGCAGCTCGAGACGCGCATCGCCGAGACGCGGGCCAAGAAAGAGCTGATCGTCGCCAAGAAGAACCGCGCCCAGACGCAGGAGGCGATCCAGCGCACGGTGCGCGGCCTTGGCGAGATCAACGCGATGGACAAGCTCGACCGGCTCGATGAGCGCGTCGACGATCGCCTGGCGAAGGCCGACGCGATGGCCAAGCTGGAGGGCGGCACGCTCGAAAGCCAGTTCCGCGACCTCGAGCGCGACACCGAGGTCGACTCGGAGCTGGCCGAGCTGAAGAAGAAGCTGGGGCAGCAGTAGACCTGACAAGATGACAAGATGAGGGGGTGACAAGATGAGACTTACTCACTTGTCACCCCTTCACTGTTTTCCATATGCTGGCTGTAATCGTGACAGGATGGCAGGGAATTAGCCTCTGTCATCTTGTCATCGTGTCATCTTGTCACCCTTTCAGCGCTTCTTTGGCGGCGGGCATATACAGCCTGGTCGCATACTCCTTGACCATCCGCCGCGTGCTGAAGACCGGCGCGACCGTGGCGATCGCCTCCTTGCTCCATTTCAGCCAGTCGTGCGGGACGCCATCGCTGCCGCGGTTGTAGAACGAGGGCAGTACCTCGTTCTCCAGGATGCGGTAGAGGTGCTGTGAGTCGTTCCAGTCCTGCTCGTCCAGGTTGCTGTACTCGCGCTCCTCGCCGACCGCCCAGCCGTTGTGGCCGTTGTAGGCCTCGGGCCACCAGCCATCCAGGATGCTCACGTTCGGCGCGCCGTTCAGGCTGGCCTTCTGGCCGCTGGTGCCGCTGGCCTCGTAGGGCCGGCGCGGCGTGTTCAGCCAGATGTCGACGCCCTGCACGAGCTGGCGGGCGACGCACATATCGTACTCTTCGATGAACAGGATCTTGCCGATGAACCCGGGCTGCTGCGACATCTGGTAGACTTGCTGGATGAACAGCTTGCCGGGGTCGTCGGCCGGGTGGGCCTTGCCGGCGAAGACAATCTGCATCGGGCGGTCCCAGCGGTTCAGGATCGCCTTGAGCCGCTCGGCCTCCTTGAACAGCAGCGTCGCGCGCTTGTAGGTCGCGAAGCGGCGCGCGAACCCGATCGTGAAGGCGTGCTCGTCGAGCACCGGCCAGACCACCGGCGGCGTGCCCAGGCGCAGGTGGCGCTGGCGGGTGCGCTCGCGGGCGAACGCGACCAGCTGTAGCTTGAGCGACTGGCGAGTCTGCCAGAGCACCTCGTCGGGGATATCGTAGATCTTCTTCCACATCTCGACGTCGTCGATCCGATCTTCCCAGTCCTTGCCCATGTAGGCCTCGAACAGCCGGCGTATCGCGGGCGCGAGCCAGGTGGCGGTGTGCACGCCGTTGGTGATCGAGGTGATCGGCACCTGGTCCTGGCTCTTGCCGCTGTAGAGCCACTGCCACATCCCGCGCGCGACGTGGCCGTGCAGCTTGCTCACGCCGTTGTGCCGCTCGGAGGCCTTCAGCGCCAGCACGGTCATCGCGAACGTCGGCCCCCAGCTCTGCTGCTGCAGCGCGACGTTGACGAACTCGTCGCGGCTCAGGCCGAGCTGCGACCAGTACTGCCAGAAATACTTCTCGATCAGCGGCAGCGGGAAGGCGTCGTTGCCGGCCGGCACCGGCGTGTGGGTGGTGAAGACCGAGCCGGCCTGGATGCGCTGCATCGCCTCGGCGAACGGCACGCCCTGCAGCACCTGCTCGCGGGCCAGCTCCAGCACCAGGAAGGCCGAGTGGCCCTCGTTCATGTGCCAGACCGTCGGCTTGTAGCCGAGCTGGCGCAGCGCGCGCACGCCGCCGATGCCGAGCACGATCTCCTGCGCGACGCGCATCTCCTGGTCGCCGCCGTAGAGCCGCGCCGAGAGCTCGCGATCCTGCGGGCTGTTGGGGTGGATGTCGGTGTCCATCAGGAACAGCGGGATGCGACCGACCTGGATGCGGTAGACCTTGGCGTAGATCGTGCGGCCGGGCAGCTCGACCTCGACGACGACCTCGCGGCCCTCCGGGGTCAGCGCCGGCGAGGCGGCGACGTTGGCGAAGTTCAGCTTGGAGTAGATCGCCTCCTGCCAGCCGCTCGCGTCGAGCCGCTGGCGGAAGTAGCCCTGCGGGTAGAGGAAGCCGACCGCGACGAAGGGAAGCCCGATGTCGCTGGCCTCCTTCGCATGGTCGCCGGCCAGCACGCCGAGGCCGCCGGAGTAGATCGGCAGCGACTCGTGCAGGCCGAACTCGGCCGAGAAGTAGGCGATCGTCGTATCTTTGGCCTCAGGGTAGGTCTTGGCGAACCAGGTGTCGGGCGCGCTCACGTAGCGGTCGAAGGCGTCCATCACCTGATCGTACTGGAGCAGGTAGGCCGCGTCCTCGGCGGCTGCCTCCAGTCGACGCTGGCGCACGTCGCGCAGAAAGTCGACGGGGTTGTGGTAGTCCTGCTCCCACAGCTCGGGATCGATCTGGCGATAGAGATCCTGTGCCTCGGGGTGCCAGCTCCACCAGATGTTGAAGGCAAGTTCGCGTAGGCGGCTGATGCGCTGGGGAGTTGGGGTGAACAGCAGATCGGCGCTCGTAATTATCACGGAACCTCCTACTAGCACGTGCGGCGTCTGGGTGTTGGCCGGGCGGAAACATCTGTGCTCGGGACAAAGGACGACAGACCATAGCAGAAGATGCCTGGTCGGCAGCTTTGCGCGTGTCCTTCGTCCTTCGTCGGCTCACCGTGCATTGTACGAAAAGATGCGCCATCTGTCCAGCGCGTGATATGTGCAATCGCTTGACGCCCGGCGCGGATCGCTCGTATACTACCGCGGCGAGACGAGTAGAGAAAAGCCCGCGCATGGCCGAGACAACCGCCGCCCGAACCCACCCGCGAAGCTCCCTGCACGCGCTGCTCGATCTTGCGCTCTGGGCGCTGCTCGCCGCGCTCGGGCTGCTGGTCGCCACACAGCTGGTCTTCTTCGCCATTCACGCCGCGCACCTGCTGCGCTACCCCTACCCGCTCGACTACGGCGAGGGGCCGCTGCTGGCGCAGGTTAGCCTGCTGCGGGCCGGTACGCCGATCTGGCGCCTGTACGCCAACCCCGACCTACCGCCCTACGCCGTCGTCAACTACCCGCCGATCTACCACCTGCTCGCGTCGATCGTCGTGCTGCCGCTGGGAAATGCGCTGCTGGCCGGGCGGCTTGTCTCGCTGGCCGCGACCCTTGGCGCGCTGGCGGCGCTGTGGGCGCTCTCCGGCGGCGGACGACGGACGACGACCGGCGACTGGCCGAGGGGGCGAGCGGGCGAGCGGGCGAGCGGGCGAAACACTGTCGCCCCATCGCCCCATCGCCCCGTCGCCCCGTCGCCCCCGATGGCCGTCGGTCGCACGCTCATCGTCCTGGCCTTCCTGGCGATCCCGATCGTGCGTGAGTGGTCGGTGGTCATGCGGGTGGATATGCTGGGCGTGTGCCTGGGACTGTGGGGCCTGGCGGTCGTCCAGCGCCGTGCGGGCCGGCGCGCGCTGCTGTGGGCCGCCATCCCGCTGGCGCTCAGCCTGCTGGTCAAGCCCTCGCTGATCGCCGCCCCGGCGGCCGCGCTGCTGTGGCTGCTGTTCCGCGACTGGCGCCGGGCGCTGCTGCTGGGCCTGCTGCTGGCGGCCGGCAGCGGGGCGGTCGCCGGGCTGCTCCAGGCCGGCAGCGACGGCTGGTTCGCGCTGCACGTGCTCTCAGCCAACGCCAACGCCTGGGATCGCCGGCTCGCCGCCGATTTCTGGCACGACCAGCTGGTGATCCTCTGGCCGCTGTTGGCCGCAGGGGCGCTGGGGGCGCTCGCGCAGCTTGTGCGCGGCGCGGGGCGAGCGGCGCGGGGCGAGGGTCAAGCGCCATCCCAATTGCCGCTCGCCGCTCACCTCTTGCCTGTGTACTACACGCTGTTCGGTGCGATCGTGGCGTTCGGCGTCGGCAAGGTTGGGGCGTACACGAACTACTTTCTGGAGTTCTACGCCGGGCTGATCTGGCTGGCCGCCTCGTATTTTAGATTTCAGATTTTGGATTTTGGATCGAGCGAGCACATCCAAAATCCAAAATCCAAAATCCAAAATGTTCTAGGCGCAGTGATCGTGGCAGGGCTCGTGAGTGGCGCGCTGCTGCGCTACTACCCGACCTGGAGCGAGACCTACCTGAAGCTGGCGGGAATCATTGAGGGCACCAACCCGCCGCGTCTGGTTGCCGGCCGCTACGGCGTGTGGCAGGATCTGCGGCGCGAGCGCGAGATCCTGGCGACGCTGGCCGGCGTGAACGCCGCACTGGTCGACGAGGTGCGCGCCGCTGGCGCGCCGATCTTCACCGACGTGCCGGGCGTGGCCGTCCAGGCCGGGCAGCTCGCGCGCATCCAGGTGTTCGAGCACCGCCAGCTGCTCGACACCGGCCGGTGGGACCAGCGCGCCCTGTTGCGCGAGCTTGCCAATGGGCGCCTGCCGCTGGTCGTGCTCGACTACCTCGGCAACTGGCTGACGCCGGAGATGATCGCGCTGATCACGCATCGCTACGCGCAGGGCGGCTCGCGCGGAACCTACGACCTGTACCAACCCGTCGATCCCGGGCCGGGCGTCGCGGCGGACCTGGCCTTCCCCGACGGGCTGCGGCTGGTCGGGTACCACCTGGCGCCATCGCCCGGCCGCCCGGCCTACCACGGCGGCGAGACGGCGCTGCTGACGCTCGACTGGCAGAGTGTGCGACCCGAGCCCCAAGCCCCAGGCCCCGAGAAGCGTGACCTGGCAGTTGCCGTGCTCGTGATGGATGAGCAGGGGACCGTGCTGTTCGAGACGGCGCGGCCGCTGCTGTACGGCGCGCTGCGGCCCGGCGACTGGGGCGAGGCGGTGGTGCAGCACATGCAGCCGATCGCCCTGCCGCCCGAGCTGCCGCCGGAGACCTACCGGATCGCGGTGACGCTGCGGTCCGGCGATCGCGAGCTTGCTCCGCCGCGCGAGCTGGCGCCGCTCGCGGTCGAGGCGCCGGCCGGGCGATCGGTTGGCGAGCAGGGCTATTTCGTGCCGGCGCCGCTGCTGGAGACCTGGGAGCGCCTGGGCGGCGACGCGGGTCCGGGCGACGCGCTAATGCCGGCGGTGCCGTTCCAGGATGGCACGCTGCAGTGCTTCGCGCGGGCATGCCTGCGGCTGGCGAGCGGTCAGGCGCGGCAGCTGCCGCTGGGCGAGCTGGTGCGCCTGGCCGACGTGGGGCTGCGCCCGATAGACGCCGCTGGCGCACCCGATCGCATGTCCGACGTATTTCTTGAATTCTGGCAGACACACGGCCGCGCGGATGTGCTGGGGCCGCCGATCACGCCCGAGCTCGTCCGCGGCGACCGGATCGTGCAGTACACGCGCTACGCGCGCCTGGAGCGGCCGGTCGACGGCGGGAGTGTGCGGCTGGGCCGGCTGGGCGAGGAGTTCCTGCGCCTGCTGGGCGGGATGCCGTACCGCTGGCCCTAGAGCAGTCGTCAGCGGTCAGTAGCCAGTAGTCAGTAGTCAGCGGTCAGCAGTCGGCAGTCGGCAGTTATCCGCTCACCCCGTCGCCCCTCGCCTATCGCCTATCGCCATCGCCTTGTCACCCTGTCATCTTGTCATCTTGTCATCTTGTCACCCCCAGGCCCCAGCCCCACGCCCCATTTCCCTACCCACGTTCGTCTGCGTTCGTCCGCGTCCCATCACCACAGGGCCAGCACGCGCGCGGGGGCGCCGGAGCCGCCGCCGATCTTGGGCGCGCCGATAAACAGCGTGGCGCGTTCCCTTTCTACGAGAAGTAGCTCATGAAGCTTGCGCGCGCCTCTTCGAGCGCGCTCAGGCGGCGGTCGCGCTTGAGCTTGACCCCTAGCTTGCTGGTGATCGGATCGAGCAGATCGTATGCCTCCTTCTGTGCCACGTGAACCTCTTGCGGCATCTGGCGCATCTGCTCGATCAAGGTCAGGAAATGGTTCTGGAATGCGGCTCGATACGCGTCAGGTGCCGCGATCTCCGGGGGGAGGATCATGCTGGTGCGGCGATCGACCCACATCAGGGTGTAGGGGAAGTAGGGCCGCGCGTCGCGCTGCTCCTGGATGGGTGTGGGCGAGAGGAAGAAGTCGGCCTCCCAGGCGCCCTGCCGGGTCTTGATCGCCTGCTTGACGCGCTGCACGCGCAGCTCGTCGATCGGAGGGATCGCGTGCGCTTCCTGCTGCGGCTGCGGCGGCACGAGCCACTGGTCGGTCCAGGCCGTGCCCTGCGCGCTCTGCTCCGGCACGCGCACCAGGTACTGGCCCTCACCTGGCGGATCGAGCAGGCCCGGATCGGATTCGAGACGCGTTGCCACGTCGATCGCCTGCTGGAGCGCAACCGTCAGAAAGCGCGCCTGGCTCGCCGTGACGAACCAGGGCAGCAGATCGGGCTCGTAGCTGCGAAACATCGGCCAGGCATTGCGCCCGCGGAATTTCAGGCCAAGCTCCTTGATGGTCGCCAGATCCTTTTTCTCCAGGAGCTCGCGATCCTCGTACGACGCCATCAAGCACTTCTGGTAGTGCATGAGCGAGACATCCGGCGGATCGAACTCGCCCGCCGCGATCTTGAGGTAGCCATCCAGGCCCTCGGCGCCCAGGTACACGCCCAGAGCGAAGTGCTCGCCCAGGTTGCCCATGACGCAGCAGTAGCCGATCTGGCCGTCCTCGGGGTTCTGGACGCCAAAGACATCCGAGTCGTACATCCACTCCCAGGGGCCGAGCTTCTTGAACTCGATCGCGGCCTGGTAGAGCGCAGCCCATTCCTGAGTCGACGGCGCTTCGTTATCCATAAAAGAGAAATCCTTTCGTACTGGCACGGCATCGCCACCGCGCGGGGACCGTCTGCTTGAGCTGATGGGGGCTTCGTCGTGAGCTCAGCCGAACGGAAGCGCCGGGCTGCCATATTCTCGCGTTTACTGCTTCCTCTTGCGAAAAACACCGTTTTGTCATACACTTGTGCTAAGGCACAGAAGCCCGCTTGGGCGGAAACGGCAGCACCTTTGCAACTGGCGATTGGCGGCTCGAGCGGGTAATCCGCCGCTCGGTAAAATCGTCAGGTCGTGTGAACCTTCTGGCACATGGTTGCCGGAGCGACTATGCGCAGCCATGAGCTGCGTGGGCCAAGACTGGAGCACCTGTCGTCGTCACCTGACCCTGAAGCCCTGGCCCGGCGTTCGGGCTGAGGGCAAGCTGCCTGCTTCAGCTGGCAGTTGGTGACCACGCACCTCTATCCTCTGCGCGCCGTCTCCTCGATCGCCCCGACCGGCAGCGGCGCGTCGAGATCCTGATATATGGCGCGGATCGCATACCAGCGCACCGCCAGCACATCGCGCAGGTTGCGCCACGAGTCGCGCACGGGGCTGACCTTGGTCTCGGTGCCGTAGCGCCAGGGCACCGGCACCTCGGCGATGCGGTAGCCGCGCCGGCGCGCCAGGTAGAGCAGCTCGACGTCGTAGGCGGTGACGGCGGCGCCCTCGACGCGCGGCGCGTCCTCGCCGTAGATCCGCACCCGCTGGAACAGATCTGCGGCGGTAGCCCGGCGCAGCGCCTTGAATCCGCACTGGGTGTCCTGGATGCCGCCGACGGCGACGACGCGGACGATCAGGTTGAAGACCCGGCCCATCACGTGGCGATACCACGGCTCGCCCTCGCGCCGGGCGCCCAGGCCCTCGCGCGAGCCGATCGCCACGTCGTAGTCGCTTGTCAGGTAGCGCCGCAGCCGCTCCCACTCCTCGATCGGCACGGCCAGGTCGGCGTCGCAGAGCAGCACGTAGTCGCCGTCGGCCGCCAGGGCTCCTGCGCGCACCGCGAAGCCCTTGCCGCGGTGGTCGAGCCGGAGCAGCCACAAGCTGGGGTGCTGCTCGGCCATGCGCTCGACCAGCGCCGCGGTGCCGTCGGCGCTGCCGTCGTCGGCGACGATCACCTCGGATCGGTAGGGCTGGCGCTTGAGGTAGGCCAGGATCTGCCCCAGCGTGTCGGGCAGGCGCAGCTCCTCGTTATACGCAGGCACGACGACTGAGAGCAGCGGCGACTCGGCGTGAAACTTCACGATCAACTCCTCACGATGTCAGCGCTTCGGCCAGCTGTGGAGCGGCCGATTTCGAGAAGCGATGCGCGCGCTTGCGCAGGAAGCGCGGCAGCGCCAGCAGGGCGGCCAGCTGGCCGCGCAGCCGTGCGCGGGCAGCCTGCTCGCGGATGTGCCGGACCGATTCGAGCGTATAGCCGAGCTGGGAGCGCAGCAGCGCCGGCCAGAAGCGCAGCGCCAGCGCGCCCGGCATATTCTTAGCCCACACCAGGATGAAATTGCGGCCGCAGTAGTAGCTCGCCAGTGCGCCGCCGCCGGTCGCGCTCAGCCTGTGGTAGACGACCGCGCGCGGCACGTAGATCGTGCGGAAGCCGCGCAGCCGCGCGCGCAGGTTCAGGTCGACATCCTCGCAGTACATCACCAGATCTTCGTCGAGCACCTGGCCGCCCTCGGCCAGCGCCTCCAGCGCCGAACGGCGGTAGGCCGCCGCGCCCGCACACGGCCCAAAGACCTCCTCCATCACGTCATACTGGCCGCCGTCGCGCTGCCACACGCCCCGGTTGCCGGGAACGCCGTCAGCGCGGTAGTAGTCGCCGGCGGAGTGGATGCGATCGCGCCGGTCGAACAGCAGCAGCTTGCTGGCGGCGAAGGCGTACTGTGGATAGCGGTCGAGCGCGCCGACCAGCTGTTCGAGCCAGCGCGGGTGCGCCTCGGTATCGTTGTTCAGCAGCACGACATACTCGCCGCCGGTCGCGTCGACTGCTGCGTTCACGGCCGCCGCCAGGCCGCGATTGCGCGCCAGCGCGATCACCTGTACCTCGGGGTAGAAGCGGCGGAGCAGATCGCACGAATTGTCGGTCGATCCGTCGTCCACCACGACGACACAGAAGTCCTGGCGGGTCTGGCGACGCAGCGCATCCAGACAGGTCGGCAGGTGCGCCACGCCGTTGTAGTTGGGGATGATGATGTCTATCACATGCGTTAGAATGTTCGAAGGTTGGAAGGTTAGAACGTTGGAATGTGGCAACCTATCAACGTTCAAACCTGCAAACCTGCAACATATTCGGCCAGCGCGTCCTGCCAGGGCCGCAGCTGGATGCCGAGCGCGGCGGCGGCGATGTTCCGCAGCGGTGTGTAGGGCGGGACGACGCTGTCGCGCCGGTAGTCCGCCAGCTTGAGCGGCCGGAGCGCCACGCGCCCGCGCCCGGCCAGGCGCAGGATCGCCGCGGCGAGCTCGAAGCGCGAGCAGGCGCCCTCGTTCACCAGGTGGTAGGTCCCGTAGAACGGCGTCGCGATCAGGCGCGCGACCGCGGCGGCCACGTCGGGCGCGAAGGTCGGGCTCCCGATCTCGTCGGCGACGATCGACAGCTCGTCGCGCTCGGATGCCAGGCGCAGCACCGTGCGCACAAAGCTGCGCTCGCCGCCATACAGCCAGGCCACCCGCGCAATGTAGAACGAATCTAGCAATTCGCGCACCACCTGCTCGCCGGCCCACTTCGAGCGGCCGTACGCATTGATCGGCGCCACGCGATCGTACTCGACGTACGGCGCCGTGGCCGCGCCGTCGAACACCTCGTTGGTGCTGATGTAGACCAGCGGCGCGCCCAGCCGCCGGCAGGCCAGCGCGACATACTGCGTCCCGATGCCGTTCACGCGATAGGCAAGCTCGGGGTCGCGCGCACAGCCGTCTACATCCGTGTAGGCGGCCGGGTGAACCACCAGGTCGGCGCCGGTTGCGACCAGCTGTGCGACACAGTCGGGCCGGCCCAGATCGAACGCCGGCTGTTTGAGCGCGATGATCTCGTGTTCCTGGCCAAGTTCGGCCTGTAGCGCCAGGCCAAGCTGGCCGTTCGCGCCGGTGATCGCAATGCGCATACGTACTCTTTGCCATATCGCAGCGAAACGTGCCGCGCATGATAGAAGATAGTCGTAGCGGCGTCAAATTCCACTGTGTTAGCACTTTAGACATGATTGCGGAAGACATCCCTGGCTTTACAATCGCGCTTGTGGGGTGGAGGTGGGGGCGGGGCCTGGTACCCTCTGGATGTCCCGCCCCCACCCCCCCACCCCACAAGACTGTCAAGTTGCCATGAACCACGTCTTCGAGGTACTGGCGGGCAACAGGACCATGGCGTCGTTGCGGGCGGCGGCCCAGGAGGGTATACTCTAGTTAATTTTCGGTAAAGAGGACTCTCATATTTGCCGGGCCAGGTAAGCCCGAGCAAATGAGACGGAGGCGTCACGATGTCCAGTCGACAAGCCTACTCCCCGCCAAGCCACGATCGCAAGCCGGTGCCTGCGGTGCCCGAGGGCACGCTTGGACAGATCGGCTACCGAGCCGGGCAGGCGGGCGACAGAGGAGCAATTCAGACGCTGTTGCAGCAGATTGCGCAGTCGCTGGCGGTGCTGAGCGGCGCATCCGAGGTTCTGCTGGGCGGCAAGGCAACCGGGCTGAACGGGCAGGCTCTGCGCGTATGGTTGCAGCCGAACGCCCGCCAGGCCGAGGCGGCGATGCACAAGCTGCGCGGCATGCGCCCGACCTTATCGCCGGCGCTGACCGAGCTGTCGCAGTGTCTGACGGTGCTGGTGCTGGCGGCCGATATGCTGGTGCAGGGCCAGCTCTCCAGCACCGATGCGCTGGCGTTCTACGAGCTGCTGCGGCGTAATGCCGACGGCGCGATCAGAAGCCTGAACGAGCTTCGCGCGCTGTTCGGGCTTGAAGCATAGCTCGACACAATCTCCTCTCCAAACACAGACCACCGGCGCAAGTGCGCCGGTGGTTTTATTCACAGAACTTATGCGGTCACGGCCAGAGCACGGATTTTCTTTCCTATCGTGGGGATTTTTCGCCCTACGGGCGAAAAATCCCCACGATAGGAGCTTTAGCAATCCGTTCCGTGCGCCATTGGACGCCACCGCATAAGTTCTGTTATTCAAGAGTGTGGGGGCGGGCTGCGCCCGCCCCCACACTCTTATAGCTGAATGCTGGTCTCGACCGCGCGCGCGGCGCGCAAGACGGTCGCCTCGTCCCACGGCCGGCCGGCGAGCTGGATTCCCAGCGGCAGCCCTTCGGCGCTCAGCCCGGCCGGCACGCTAATCGCCGGCCAGCCGAGCGCGTTGAACGGGCCGGTGAAGGTGGTCCAGCCGGGCGTGCTCAACGGCGGTGCGACATCGGGCTGCGTCGGCGTGCTAAAAAGATCGATCCGCTCGAACAGGGCATCGCAGCGGCGCCGGAGAGCGGCGCGGGCCTGCTGGGCGCGCACGAGGGCGCCCGGGCCGTAGGCGAACGCGGCGAGGATCCGCTGGCGCATGAACTCGCCGAAGTCGTCCAGCCGCTCGCGCAGCATCGGGTGGTGGTAGGCTGCCGCCTCGATCGCGAGGACCGCGCCGTTCAACAGCCGCAGATCCTCCAGCTCCGGCATGTCGATCGCGACCAGCTCCGCGCCGTTGCGCTCCAGCGCGGCCAGGCCGGCCCGCCAGGCCGTCACAGCCGCATCCGTGCCGAGCGGCCCGCCCGAGCCGTCGTCGCCCAGCACGCCGACGCGCAGGCCCTTCACCCCGGCGTCGAGATCCGGCGGCAGGGGCGGGCGGGCGACCTTCCTGGTGCGCGGGTCGCGCGGGTCGTGGCCGGCCAGGGCGTCGAGGATCAGCGCGGCGTCGGCGACGCTGCGCGCGATCGGGCCGAGGTGATCAAGCGACCAGGCCAGCGGGACGACGCCGTGCAGGCTGATGCGGCCGAAGGTCGGCTTCAGCCCGACGACGCCGCAGAAGGCCGCGGGGATGCGGATCGACCCGCCCGTGTCGGAGCCGAGCGCGGCGTAGACCAGGCCGTCGGCCACCGCCACGGCGGAGCCGCTGCTCGACCCGCCGGCGTCGCGCTCCAGATTTCGAGGGTTGCGGGTCGGGCCGTAGTGGGCGTTGTTCGAGCCGGGGGAGTAGGCAAACTCCGACAGGCGAGTCTTGCCGACGATCACCGCGCCGGCGGCCTCCAGGCGCGCGGCCGCAGCGGCATCGCCGGCGGTAACGTTGTTCGCCAGGATCTTCGAGCCGGCCGTGGTCGTGGTTCCGGCCAGCGCCAGCAGATCTTTGACGGCGACCGGCACGCCGTGCAGCGGCCCACGGTACGAGCCCGCAACGATCTCCTGCTCGGCGCGGCGGGCGGCGGCGCGAGCCCGATCGGCCAGCACGAGCTGAAAGGCGTTCAGCACGGGGTCACGCTCGGCGATGCGCGCCAGCGCCTGCTCGGCCAGTTCGACCGGCGAGACCTGCCGCGCCCGGATCTGCACGGCGATCGCCTGGATCGGCGAGTCCGGGAGCCACGCCTCGGCTGATGACTGGTTGGGCAGGCCCGATTGATCGGCGGCGCCCCAGGCGGCCAGGTAGTCGGGAACGGTGTCGATCGGAACACGCGCGACTGCCCGCTCGAAGTCGAGCAGCCGGCTCAAGAAGCCTTTCGCGACGATGCCCTGGATATCGGGCTCGGCCGCCTGGATGCCTGCGGCGCGCAGGTTGTCGCGAAGCTGGTCGATCACGTGGTCGGGAACGTGGTTCGTACTCATGGCGGTTCCTTGCGCAGTGAGGAGTCAGGAGTCAGAAGACGATCATTCTGACTCCTGACTCCTGACTCCTCATATTCTAATCCTCGACCAGCTCCTCCAATCGAAGCGAGAGCACCTTCGAAACGCCGTCTTCGCCCATCGAGACGCCGTAGATTGTGTCGGCGGCCTCGATCGTGCCGCGGTTGTGCGTGACCAGCAGAAACTGGGTCTGCTCGCTGAGGTCGGCCAGCGCCTCGCGGAATCGCCCGACGTTGGTCTCGTCGAGCGCGGCGTCGACCTCGTCGAGCACGCAGAAGGGCGACGGGTTGACCTTGAGGATCGCGAAGAGCAGCGCCGCGGCCGTCAGCGCGCGCTCCCCGCCGGAGAGCAGCGAGAGGGTCTGCTGGCGCTTGCCGGGCGGGCGGGCAAGAATCTCGACGCCCATGCCCTCGACGCTCGCGTGGCCCTCGCCGTCGCCGTTGGTGTTCGCGCGGGTGAGCAGCAGTTGGGCCTGCCCGCCGCCGAAGAGGCGCGTGAAGCTGCGCTCGAACTCGGCCGCGACCGCGCGGAACGTGGCCTCGAAGCGCGTCTGCATCGCGCCGTCGAGCGAAGCGATCAGCTCGCGCAGCGACGCCTCGGCCTGGCGCAGGTCGGCCATCTGGCCGGTCAGGAAGGTGTGCCGCTCGAACGCCTCCTCGTACTCCTCGAGCGCGAGCGGATTGACGACGCCCAGCCGTCGAATCCGCTCGCGTAGCCGCTCGATGCTCTCGGCAAGATCAGGGGCCAGGGGCCGGGGATCAGGGGTCGGGGGTTCAGCATCCAGCCCCTGATCCCTGACCCCTGACTCCTGGGCGGCCTCAATGTCGATGTCGTCGGCCGCGGCGCGCTCCCAGACGGTGTCGAGCTGGCCGCGGGCGCGCTGGACGTCGACGGCGGCGTGGCCGTGGGCCGACTCGGCAGCCAGCAGCGCGCCGGTCAGCTCGGCCTCCTGGCGCTCCAGATCGGCCTGGGCGGTCTCGAGATCGACGAGCGCGGCTTCGGACGGGCCGATCTGCCGCCGCAGCTCGTCGATCTGCGCGAGCAAGGCTGCGTGCGATTCTTGGAGCGCGGCCAGCTGCTGATCCAGCGCGGCGCGCTCGTGCGCCAGATCCTCGATCCTACGCACGCCAGCCGCGCGCTGCTCATCGAGCCGGAGCAGGCTCTGGCCATGCGACTGGAGCAGCGCGCGCTCGGCCCGCGCCTCGCCCTCGGCCGCGGCAACAGCCGCGCGCAGGGCCGTAGCCTGCTGCTGTAGCTCGCGCTCCATCTCGACGCGTCCCTGGTCGTCGGCGCGCAGCCGCGCCAGCTTTGCGCGCGCCACGGCCTCGCGTTCCTCCAGCGCCGCCTGCTCGAATCGAAGCGCGGCGTGCTGCTCGTCCAGATCGGCGATCGCCGCGACAGCCTGCTGGTGGCGCCGGCGCTGCAGATCCAGGTCGGTCGCGGCCTGGTCGGCCGCGCGCTGGGCCTGCTCGTGGGAGCGTCGCTGTGCCTCACGCTCCTGGCCGGCGCGCGACAGCGCGGCCTCGGCCTCGCGGAGCGCCCGCTCGGCCGCGCTCACCCGCCCGTCGAGCGCGGCGCGGCCCTGGGCGGCCTGCTCGACGGCGGCGCGCTGGGCGGCGACCTGCGCCGGCAGCTCGCGCAGCTCGCGCTCGCGCCGCAGCGTGCCACTCTCCTTGGTCTGCGCCCCGCCGGTGATCGCCCCGCCGCTGCTGACCTGCTCGCCGGCCAGCGTTACAAACGAGGAAGGAGCGGAAGCGGCGGAACCAGCGGAAGGGCCGCGAAACAGCTGCAAGATACGGCGCGCAGTGAGGAGATCGCGCGTGATCAGCGTGCGGCCCAGCAGCATCCGGACGACAGGGGCGTACTGGTCGTCAAATTTGACCATCTCCGCCGCAATGCCCGCATCCGGATCAATCTCTGCGATCGCATGGCGCAGCGCATCGGACAACCCCTGGCCCCTAGCTCCTGACCCCTGGCCCCCGATCGTATCGAGCGGCAGAAACGTCGCCCGCCCCTTGCCGCCGCGCTTGAGCGCCTCGATCGCGTCCTCGGCGTCGGCCCAGCGCTCGACGACAATGTTCTGCAGGCGCGAGCCCAGCGCCACCTCGACGGCAGTCTCCAGGTGGGCCGGCGTGCGTACGATCGACGAGACGAGCGTGAAGCCGGCGCGCCGCTGGGACTCGGACCACTGCATCGCCGCCTTGACGCCGGCGAAGGCGCCTGCGTAGCTGCCCTGGAGCCGGCTCAGCGTCTCCAGCCGGGCCTCGCTGTCGGCCAGGGCGCGGCGGACGTGTGCCAGCGCCTCCTCGGCGCGAGTGCGCTCGGCCCGCAGCGCGTCGAGCGCGCGGCGAGCCTGCTCGGCGGCCGCGGCGGCGGCGGCGGAACCCTGCTCGGCGGCCGCGGCACGCTCCTGAGCGGATGCCAGCGCGCGGGTGCGCTCGGCCAGCGCCGCTTCGGCGCTGGCGAGCGTTGCGTCGTAGCCGGCCTGCTCGCGCGCCAGGCGATCGCGCCGAGCCGACAGCTGCTCGGCCAGGCGGTGGCGCTCGGCCAGCGCCGCGCTGGCCTCCAGCTCGGCGCGCTGGGCGGCGTCAAGCCCGCGCTGGGCAGCGCGGCGCGCGGCCTCGTGGGCGGCCAGCTCGCCTTCGAGCGCTGCCAGCGCCGCGCGCTGCTCGGCCAGGCGGGTCTGAGCGCCGGCCAGGCGAGCGGTCGTCGCCGCGCGCTCGCGCTCGAACTCCTCGCGGCGCAGGTCGAACTCCTGCAAGGAGCGCTCGAACTCCTCGCCGCGGCGCGTCAGCGCCGCCTGGCGCTCGTTGCCGACGGCCAGGTCGCGCTGGACCGCCTCGGCCCGGGAGTGCAGCGCGCTGCTCTCGGCGTGCAGCGCGCCGAGGCGCGCGCGGAGCGCGCGGAGCTGATCGCGGGCGGCGCGCAGGTCGGCGGTGGCGGCGGCCTGCCCGGCGCGGCTAGCCTCCAGGGCGGCGGCCATCTGCTGCTCGGCCGCCTCGGCCTCGGCCAGCGATCGCCAGGCGCCGCGCCAGAGCGCGACATAGTGCTCGACCAGCAGGCCGCGCAGCTCCTCGGTCAGCTCGCGGTAGGAGCGGGCCAGGCTGGCCTGGCGCTTGAGCGAGCGCAGGCGCGGCTCCAGCTCGGCCAGCAGGTCGGCG
>WNGB01006930.1_pt1 | contig 17292 bp, 16 predicted proteins | sample 5400681 | NCBI WGS metagenome assembly WNGB01 (sample SAMN13153367, study PRJNA577476) | soil metagenome | isolation source: 115 cm soil or saprolite under grassland replicate 2 | place: USA:California | collected 2016-06-15 | reverse complement strand
CCGGGACTCTGCTCCCGGGTCTGAGTCCGGGACTGCACGATAGCAAATCAAGTCCAACAAAGTCGGAGTTCCCGTTTTGAGGGTGCGAGAAACGGAAATGAGAGGTTAGCTTGTCCAGCAGCCTGAGTTTAGCCACCGGGAAAACGCCCGTTTCCAGGCTGACGCGAACTGGCTTGCCACTGACCTTGGAGCGCGCTTAGTATGTTCCAGCGATGACGTATTGCAGCAAATTTGGGACTTTAGGGAATGAACGCCACTTGCCATCTTTGGACAAGTGCGGGACTCGTTTTGTTCTTAGGACGCCTTTTGTTCCCGCTGTTGCGGGTTTGCCGGTCGTTTTCATCGAAACGAGCTTACGGGATACAACGGCGGGTTCCCGTGATAAAATCATTGCCTCCGGCATAGCCACAAAGGCTGGGATTTCTAGCGGTTGGCTGGGTAGCTCAGTCGGTAGAGCAGAGGACTGAAAATCCTTGTGTCGGCGGTTCAATTCCGTCCCCAGCCACCACTCTTGGACACTTGGGTGCCAGAGAGTTAAGAAAAAAGGGGGCGCGAGTTTCAGTGAAATCTTCAGTAGCCGAATAACTCGGCTACAATCCGAGGCAACCTCGGTCACTGCTCGCTAACGGACTCGAATCGAGTTGGTTCATGTTCACAACGTGAAAGAGAACATGAAACAGCGCTACCGCGTATTCCGCCGCCCCTGGGGCGTTTTCTACTGCGAAGACCTCACCACGGGCAAACAGGAGATCCTCAAGACCCGAGACAAAGACGAAACCTATCGGCTCGTCGCCGCGAAGAATGAAACCCAAGACGGACCGGCTTTCAGTCGCCAACTGGCCCGCGTGTATTGGAAGGCAGGTGATCCCGCCGCCGCCACACGCACGTGGCAGTCTGTCATGGATGAATTGGTAAAGCTCAAACACGGCCCCAACCAACACCGTTGGGAGGTCGCGATGGAGGACAAAGCCTTCGACCTCCTGCGCCAACTTCCGATTCTCGAAACGAGGCCCGAACATTTCGTTCGAGTGCTACAGGAGGGAACAGTCTCGACCAACAATTTTCTTCGGCGGCTCCACAATTTCACGCTGGATATGGATTGGCTCCCGTGGCCCGTCATGCCCAAGCGGCAATGGCCTGCCGTCCGGTACGGGGAAAAGCGAGCAATCACCCGCGAAGAACATGAGCTGATTTTGAGCCGTGAAAACAATCCGGAGATGTGTGGTTTTCTATGGTGCTGCTGGCACCTGGGAGGTTCTCAAAGCGACGTCGCTCGACTGAAGTCAGAAAACATTGATTGGGAAAACCGTGTCGTCAGCTTCTTCCGCGCCAAAACCGGAAGTGCACAGATCGTTCACTTCGGCCAAGGCTTCGCCGAGATACTGCGAAGTCTGCCTCAGGCCGGCGTCTTGTTTCCACGTCTGGCTGGGATGGACGAGAAACACCGGGCGAGCTTGTTCCAGCGGGCCTGTCGTCGCGTGAACGTAACCGGATGGTTAATCCGCTCGCGTTATTCTTGATGGGTCAATTCTGTGTCTCTGCGACGTCGGCAGCGTCGGCGCTTTTGTCGGGAGACTGCTGAGTCTCCGGACTGTTTTTGCCTTTCCGACTATTCTTGTCTCAGTATCGGATCCGCAAACAAGTTGGCGTTGGCCGCGTTCTGCCAATACGGCTGCGCCACCCCGTTGGCGGCAAAACTCCAAAACATGTCGTTCTGGAACTTGGCCGCGCCGTTGGTGAAATGGCAGGGCGATTTTTCGTCAATGTTCGCCACGTGAGATCTTTCGCAAATTTCCAATTGCCGCGACCTGACACCTTTGTCGCGAGGAAACGGGCGCCGAGTTGGCCACGGAGTCATTACGACTGAATCGTAACAAGGTAAAGGCATGGAGAACTATGCGGAATGTTAAAAATCGCAGCTGCTCCGTTGGGTCAACCCATTCCTGGTGTACACAGAAACAGGAGGACCGAAACCGCTCCTCTTGTCCCCAAACTACAGGAGTCATCTGCGATGCAAACCACCACCGAAATTACTGCATCCTGATGCGGAAGAATTCAGCGCCCGTTCCGCTGACAGTCGGATTGAACGTCAGATCGCCACCCGTACCAGGTTGTGACGAGCCGTCGTCGCTCCAATCGGTGTCAAAGTCCGGGCGGGATTCGAGTTGGTAAGTGAAGCCTGGTTGCGACGGCGTCACGATCCGTAAATTTCCGCCCACGATGGATGCCGAGAGCAGCGGCGAGGCGGGGGCAGTCGCTGTGGCAACTGCCTTCGGAATTACGCCGCCTTCGCCCGTGACGATACCGTATTCGCCCAGCGCGGTCCAATCGGCAATCCAGTTGCCGCGTCCGCTGGCAAACGCACCTCTGTAATTGACCGGAGTCAGGAAGCCGTCATTGGGGACGGTGGCATAGTCGCTGTAGGCCGGGCTACCCGCCTTTGGCCGTGGATCGAGGAACACGCCTGCGTTTGTGCGGCTGATGCTTGTCAGCATGGGGTTGGCGATCTGATTGGTCAGGCTCGGGTCCGTCCAATAGTTCGTCGCCACCGTGTTCCGGCCCAGATTCGTGGCCGTGTTGTCGATGATCTGGTTCCCCGAACCCGTGGTGAGATCCCACCACAGCGTGTTGTGCAACCGCGCATATCCGCCCGTCACCGCTTGCGTTGCCGTCACGCCGTTCTGCGTGTCCGGCAGCACACCCTGCGCGTTGAAGTCGGTGAAGATCGCATTGTAAATCTTCGGCCCAGCCCACGGCCGCAGCGCAATCGCCGCGTTGACACCGCCATTGACGTTCGTGTTCAGCGCGCCCGATCCGATGATCGTCAGGTTATACACCTTGAAGTCCGCCGCCGGGAGCAACTGGCTGGTCTGATCCAGTTCGTTTGGGTGGTTGTTCAATTCCATCCCGTAGTTCCGCTTGTCCGGCGCTTGAATCGCGAACCAGAACTGGTTCGTCCCGCGATAGCCCATATCCACGTCAAAGCTGTCGTCATCGTTGAAGGAACTCACCAGATACTTCGTGTTCACCGTGCCGCCGAAGAACTCGAACCCGTCATCCGCCGCGCAATACGATTCCACATACTCAATAGTTGTGCCCCGGCCCACCGCGCCCAGGGACAGGCCGTTGATCTCCTTGTTCGGCGCCAGCACCGCGCCGCCATGCCGGATGGACACATAACGCAGCACGCCCGAGTTGTCGTCGTCGTTGTTGCCGCCAAAGCGGAACACCTGCTCGCCGTTCAAGGCCAAGTCGGGCAACCCTTCATACACTTCATACTTGCTGCCTAGCGGTTGGGCGTTGCCGCCCGCATCGACCGCGCCGTTGAGCACCGAGTTGCCAAAGATGACCAAACCACCCCACAAACCGCGGGCATAGATGTCAATGTCATCCGGCAAGGTCGTGTCATCCACGTCCGCCGTGAAGATGATCGGGTTCTGCGGTGTGCCTTCGGCGTAGATTTTTGCGCCGCGCTCAATGTAGAGTGCCGCCACGTTCGTGCCCTGGCCGCCGAGGTTGTGGCCCTTGATGACCGTGCCCGCTTCGATGTTCAGCACGCTGTTGCTCATTACGAACACCGCGCCGTTCAACACGTAGATGTTCGTGCGATACCAGTTGTTCGTCCCCGTCAGGATTTGTGAAACATCGACGGTCTCCGCCCGAGCAGCGCCTGTGAGCATCAGTCCGGTGCCGACGAGCGCAGAGCCGAGACAGATTTTGAGGAATGACTTCGCTTGTATTCTGTTCATGTTAGATTGTTCGAGTTGACCAAACAGGAATTCGTTTTTCGAGGGGAGCAATCGTGGCCGGGAGCCTTTACGCTCGCGCGCCAAACAGGTGACGATCCTGTGACTTTGCGAGAGCCGCGGGTTTCGGGCGGCCGGAAGCGCTTCAGAATTCGGCGCTCAACGTCAGGGTATACGTGCGTCCCCGCCTGTAACTCTGGAATATGTTCCCATCGACGTTCGCTCCGTAAGTCTGGCGATATTCCAAGTCCAAAATGTTGCGCACACCAAAGCGGATGGACCAATGGTTCCAAAATTTCTGGCTGGCGGCGGCGTCCAGGCTGATGGGCGGATGTTCATAGATGTCCGGCCCTTGAGTTTTGGCGAGCACGAGGCGTTCGCCGGTGAAATTGGCGCCGACGGACAAAGAAGTGCCGGAGGTCGGATGATCGTAGTTCATGTCGAGATTGATAATATATGGCGATTGGTCGTAGAGCGATCGGGTGTCGGAGACGGACGGGTCAACACTTCTTTTGTTGAAAAGTTCAGCCTCGGTCAACGTAGTGGCGGATTGGATGAGCGTGACATTGGCACCCAGGGAAAGGCCTTTGAAATGGGGTGAGAGGAATTCCATGGATTTGCGGGCCTCGAATTCAACGCCCATCAAATAAGCGGGTTCGTTATCGCGGTTAATCCAGGTCACTTGCGTGTCGTCGAGCGTGCGGCTGATGAGTTCGATGGGGCGCTGGATTTGTTTATAGAAAATGCCTGCGCTGATCACATCGCCCGGTTCAGGAAACCATTCCGCGCGCAGGTCGTAACTCTGGATTGAAATCATCTTCAGGTCAGGATTGCCCAGGGCGGTGATGCCCAGGTCGGGCAGATAACTCTGCACTGGCGCGATTTCCCGGTAGCTCGGACGCGAAACCGTTTCGCCGTAGCTCAAGCGTAAATCGACATTCGTTCGCAACGAGATTACAAGGCTGGCAGCGGGCAGCAGGTCAGTCTGGTCAATTTTGGAGGCGCCATCGCGGACCGCATCCAAAGTCAGCATCGTGCTCTCCAGCCGCGCGCCGGCGATCACGCGCAGCCACGGCAACACGCCCAAGTCCGCCAGGAGATAAACCGCGTTGACATCCAGTGAAGCGGTGTAGGGGTGTGAGAAAGTGTCGGAAATGTAGCGGGCAAAACTGTAGTTCGTGCGGATGCCGCCAACGGGCGAGGCAATGTATTGGAGATAGGCCGGGTCATTCAGATAACTGTTGGGATTGTTCGGGTCAAATCCCCCGGACAAATTGTAGGAGAAGTATTGCTCGCGAAAGTCGCGCGAATTGCTGCTGCTGAAATAACCGTTCTTAAGCTTGCTTTCATTCTCCATAAAGGCCAGCGGCAATGTCCAATCCACCCGATAGTTGAAGCCGTCCTCGCTGATTTCCCGGAAGTAGCGCGAAGGATACTGCGGGAAGGGAGTCGCCCCGTCACCGAACGTCGGCTGGCCGCCCGGCGACAGAAAGTAATTCATGAACCGTTGATCGGGCTCATTCTGCGTCGTATCGGCCAGCGCGACCACCCAGTCCACTTTTGAGTCCAACAAGAACGGCAATTCATGATGTCCACTAAACTGGTAGTTCAATATCTCGCGGTCCGTGTAGTGAAGCTGCCATTGCTCCAGTGCGTCGCTGCGACCTTCTACAAAGCCAAACGAGCCATGTCGCGCTTCTTCATCGGTGCTGTGAGCCAGCATGAAGTTGAAGCCCACCTGCGAACCTTCCCACAGATTGTAACCGAGGTTGACGTTGGCGCCGTAGTCGGTGTCGATATTGCCACGCTGCTCAACGCCCAGCCTGGTGGGCAACCCCGAAGGGCTGTAACGATTGACGACGGCCTCATCAATCGCGCGAAAGTCGCGCTTGTAATTGAACCCGCCGAATACGCCTAGTTGGTGTCCGAAGAGCGACTTGGTTTCACCAGCCGAAGCCACAAAGCTGGAATTCAGCGGCGAACCTCGCTCGGTGCCGGCGAAATTGGCCGTGCCCAACTCCTGCATCAATGCCGCCACCGCGTCCGCCTGCTGTCGCCGCGCACTAGCGCGGCCCACTGTTTCGCCCGAACTGGACGGCCCCGGCGGAGCAGGCGCGGCGGTCAACCCGAACAGCCCCGAACTGATCGAACTCGGTCCGGAAGGCAGCGCCAGCGCGCTCATGGAACTGGCCGGGTCAGCGAGAAAGTCATTCCTCAAGTTCGAATTCGGGTTGTAGCCAGTGCCCAGAGAGAATTTTACAAACGGTTTTTCGGGAAACGATTTTGTGATGATGTCAATGGTGCCCCCGCCGGTGCCTCCGGGTTGGTCGGGCGTGAATGTTTTGCTTACCGAGATGCGGTCAATCATCGCCGATGGAAACAGATCCAGTTGTGGAGAAAGCCGGTAAGGATCGGCGCTCGGCACTTCCACGCCGTTGAGCAGCGTGCGCGTATACCGGTCGGACAAGCCGCGCACGACGGCATACTTGCCGCCTACCACAGAAACACCCGTCACGCGCGAAACCATCTGACCCGCATCGCCCGCACCCAGCCTGGAAAACTGTTCAGACCCGACAGCATCCACCAAGGCACTCGATTGTTGTCGCTCGAGGATGATCTTTTCCGTCTCCTGCGTGAATTCCTCCGCCGTGATCTCGTATTCTTCCAGCTCATAGAATTCCGGACGCAGATTGCCGTTCACACGTGTCGTCTGCCCCGCCAACACGCGCACGTCCGTCACCACCACCGATGCGAAGCCGGACTTCGAGAAACGCACTACTTGGTCGCCGGGCGGAACATTCTTCAGTTCGTACTTCCCGTTGGCGTCGGTCTGCGTCGCCAGCGTCGTGCCGCGCACGGACACCGCGACTGACGAGAGCGGTGTCCCGTCCCAGGTGCTGACCACCACGCCGGCAACAGCGCCCGTTTCCTGGTCCGCCGCGCTGGCTCCGCAGACCATCGCGAGCAGGAGCAACGGCAGCACGACCCAAGGGAGCCCCGCCAGGCGGGGGGCCGTCGCCGGGCCGCGGTGTGGACCTTGGGATGTGAGCTGTGGACTCATTCCCTTGGGAAGAAAAAGCGTGCGCTCCCCTGGCGCGCGCTCAGGCATGGCCCGTCCGCGCGAGTTGTTCGATCTTCTCCAGGTAGCGCTGAACGTTGTCGCGCGGTTTCAACTTCTGCGCCTTGCGCAGCAGTTCGGCCGCCTGCGCGTATTTCCGCGACTGCACGAGCAACTGGGCGTGCTTGACGTACGCGTCGGCTTGATAAGCGGAGATGTTTGCCGCGCTCTGGTAACGGAACTCCGCCTTCTCCTTCTGCCCAGTCTTCGCGTAGTAATCGCCGGCCAGCAGCAAAGCTTCGCCGTCGAGGGGATCTTTCCGGACGATCTGCTCGAGGGTGGCGATGGCCTTCTCACCTTCGCCCGTGGACATGGCGACCCTGGATTCCAGCTTGAGCAGCTTCAATTCGTCGGCGTCGGTCAAACCGCTCCTCGTGCCACGTATTTTTGCGAACAGTTTGCCGGCTTCGTCCCAGGCGCCGCGGCTTACGAGGATTTGCGCCGGACGCAGGGCTTTGGCCGGATTCTGGCCCGCATCCTTGTCCACCGCTTCAATGTAGGCGCCCAGGGCGAGCTCGCGCGCCTCCTGGGCCATATAGAGGTCGCCAAGAAGAAATAGGTTTTGCGCCGTGGCCTTGCCCAGGCGTCGGAGCATTTCCAGGCTAATGGCCGCCTTCGCTGGTTGCTCCTTCTGGACGTAGATGTTCGCCTGCAGCGACCACAGGCTCTCGCGCTCGGGGTATTGCCTGATCAATTCATCCAGCAGGCCGAGGGCATAGTCGTAATTGGCGGTGGAGAGCGCGCACTTCACCAGGCCCAGTTTGAAATCCAGGTTGTCCGGTTCGAAGACGAGCGCCTGCCGATAGGCTGCCTCGGCGGAAACGTATCGGCCCTGGTCCATGCAGGTGAATCCGAGCAGGCCGAAGACTTTTCCGTCGGCGCCGCCCAGAGCGATCGTCCTCGTGAGTGGCTTGATCGCTTCGGCGTACTTGCCGTCGCGGACCAGTGCGAACGCGAGGTTTTTCTGCGCGCGGCGGTAATCAGGGAACTTGGCCAGCGCGGCTTCGAAATGTTTCACCGCGTTGGTCAGGTCGTCATTCTGAAAATAAACATTGCCCAGTGTGAAGTCGAACACCGCGCTCGCCGAGGGTTTGGCCATGGATTCCAGCGAGCCGATGGCCTTTTTCGGATCGTCGCGCAGCAGCGGCACTATCCTGTCGCGGTAGGCCGCCTGTTCCTCCGGCGTCATGCGCGGTTCCGCGTCCGAAGCAAACCCGTAACTGCCGATGAGTCGGCGCTGAAAGTCTGGATCATTCCAGACCGAAGCCAGTTCGTTGTCCGCGGGTATGGGCGCAAAGGTGGTCGGGGCGGTCGAAGGCGCGGGTTTCTTGTCAGCGGCGCGCAGTGAACCGACTGCGGCGAGCAACGCGCAGGCGATCAGAGCGGGCACCGCGCGTGGTCGCGATCCGGGATTGCGGATGACAATGCTGTGTATGTTCAAGTTCAATTGAGATTATCCGGATGAGACGCGGAACCGCATCGGGACGCGGATATAGGTCCGCACCGCCTTGCCGTCTTTCATGCCCGGGCTGAAACGCCATTTCCGGATGGCGTCCAGGGCGGGCTTTTCAAACTCGGTGCGGGAAGAGTTTTCGACGCGGGCGTCCTGGATGCGGCCGTCTTCACCCAGCACAAAGACGAGCGTGACCGACCCTTCAACCTTAGCCTTGCGCAACTCTGCCGGATAGGCGGGCGCCACCTGCGAAACCGCCTCGGGCCGCTTTTCCAGATCGGACACGTCGAACGCTTCGTCCTTCACCGTCGCGTCTGCGGTCAGCGAATGGATTTCCCCGAAACCGATCAGCCCTCCGCCGGAACCGAGCGCGACATCCAGGTCGGCGCTGAGGGGAATCTGTTGTTGGCTTTCGGCAAGCTGTGGTTCGGGCGGGTCCTCGGGCGGTTTCCGCTCCTCGATTTGAGGGGGTGGCGGAGTGTCTTCGACCGGCGGGGGCAGCTCCACCGCGCGACTGGTCCGCAATTCCAGAATGCTTTGCGGACGGTTGACCCGGTGCGCGAAGGGAATGAAACCGAAGAGCAACGCCGTGAAGCCGACCGAAAAAAAGATCGCGACGGGGAGGCCGAGGGGATTTTTTTCGGTTTGATAGACCTTTCGCATTTCGCGTTCCGGATGAAATCATCCCTTCTGGGAGGCCAGGCTCACGTCCTTGGCCCCGCCCATCAAGGCTTCGTCAATGACGCGCACCACGATACCCGAGCGGGAGTTCTCCTCCGCCTGGATCACGACCGGCAAAGGCTCCGTGGCGCACAGCCGTTTGACGGTCGGCTTGACGCCATCAAGGCTGATCTCCTGGTGGCCGTAAAATATCCTGCCGTTGCCCGTCACCGTGAGGAGGATGGTGTCGTTCTTGTTCCGGGCGGACCCGGCCGATTGCGGTTTGTCCACACTGATGCCGCGCATGTCCATAAAGCTTGTCGTCGAGATGAAGAAAATGAGAAGGAACATGATCACGTCGATGAGCGGAATCAGGTTTAACTCGATCGGTGCCTCCGGTTCGGATAAGGATCGGCGCAATTTCATGGGAACGAGAGTTTCAGTCGGCGGCCAGTCAACAACGGCCTCGAAAACAGGGACATGTGGCGTGCGAAATTCATGAACTTTTCGCACTGGCAAGCTTCACGTCTTTCGCGCCTCCGAGCTTGGCCTCGTCCATCACCCGAACCATCAGGCCGGAACGGGAGTTTTGATCGGCCTGGATCACCACGGACAACGGGTCCTTGGCGCAGAGGCGCTTGACCGTGGGTCGCACGCCGCCCAGCCCGATTTCTTTTCCGCCGTAAGCGATTTTTCCATCCGGCGTAATCGCGAAGATAATGCTGTTCTTTTCCAACTGGCTGGCGGTGACGGCCCGCGGCTTGTCCACCTCAACCCCCGGCATCTCGATGAAGCTGGTGGTGGAGATAAAGAAGATCAGAAGGAACATGATCACGTCAATGAGCGGAATCAGATTCAGCTCGATCGGCTCCTCCGGCTCTTCCAACGTGCGGCGGAATCTCATGCGGGCACGACCTCGGGAACTTTGTTCGGGGAAACGGACTGAGACGTCGATCCGGCCTTTCGAACGAACGTGCGGGTCATTCCGCGCAGCCCGGGGCGGAAGTGACGCAGCGAGATGCTTTCCAACCGCACGAGAAACGCGACATACTCGTTGCGCCACCGTTTGGCAACATTCGCCATGATCAAACCGGGGATCGCCACCATCATTCCGCTCTGCGTGCAGACTAGGGCTTCGCTGATGCCCCTGGCAATGATGTCCGAAGTGGAACTGCCGCCCACGCCGATGGCTCTGAACGTGAGCAGCATCCCCAGCACCGTGCCCAGCAGGCCGAACAAGGGCGCCGCGATAATCATCACGTTCAAAAAGGCGAGTCGCCGGTCCAGATCCGTGACGTTCGTCGCCTCCACCTCGCGGAACCGCCCTTCGATGTCCTTGATCGAATGGATTTCGTCCTGAGTGTAACGGATCAATTCCCGGATGCGTGATGGCGCGTGGTCGGGCTGCGACACCCAGCCGCGCATCACGGGGTCCGAGGCCATGGTGATGCCCCGATAATACAACGCCAACAGGAGATGGATGGCCGAGGCATACAAGATCACGGCCAGTATGGCCATCGCAGCCATCACCCAGCCGCCGTTGGCCCAAGTGTGCCAAATTTCTTGAAACAATTCATTCATGGTCATTGGAAGTTCTGCCTATGCACATCACTCAACCGAACGCAGGATCTTGTGGCTTGCGCCGGCATTAGCACACCACGATTGGTGGCAGGTTGAGTCAAGTGCATAGCCCTATTGGAAGTTGAGTTGTCTCATGCGTAAGCGGATTTGTCTTTCGCTTGCGGCACGCCGTTGACGAAACCGACGGCCGTTTGTTCCATGCTGCCGATGACGCCTTTGGCGCGCCGGGTGAGAAACGCGTGAAAGAGGAGCGCGGGAATGGCGACGGCCATTCCGGTCGCCGTGCAGATCAGCGCTTCGGAAATACCCGCCGCCAGCATCTTCGGATCGCCGCTGCCGAAGCTGGAGATCAGCCTGAAGGTGGCGATCATGCCTGTGACGGTGCCGAGCAGACCCAGGAGTGGGCCGGTGGTGGCCGCCAGCGCGAGGAAAGGCAGACCGCGCTCCAGTTTTGTGCGCGCCCCGAGCATTTTCTCGTACATGATTTCCTCAATGTATTCCTTCTTTTCGTCCGCGTGCGCGACCGCCGTGGCGAGAAGCTCGCCGGCCAAGCCCGAAATGCCGCGCGCATGTTGCAGGGCCTGCTCCTGTTGCTGATTTTCAAGATGCTTGAGCACTTTTTGCAGGTCAGCCTCGCTGGCTAGGCGCACTCGGGAAAACTGAACCCACTTGAAGAGCGCAAGGAGGATGGCCGCCACGCCCAGACCCAACAGCGGAATCATGACGATGCCCCCTTTCTTAAGGCGATCGTACAGGTTTTCCTTCAGGGCGAACAACTTGAATGCGTTGCCAAGCGTGGGATCGAGCACGAGCTCCCCCTTGCCGGTCGTCGCCAGGGTCCGACTTGCGTCCTCCAATGTCTTGTCCAAATGGGTGATGGTGGGATCGGACTTGTTCAACTCCTGCTGTAACAGCCCGGCGGCTTGGCCCGAGCTGCTAGCAAACATCGCCACCGGCCCAATCAGGGCCACCTTGCCCTGATTCACCAGACCGTTCTTGTCGAGCGCCTTGCCCTCGATTAGTTCCCCACCCTGCGCGTTTTCGGCGCGCTGCAACGCGGTCGTGAGCAATACCGCTCGTTGCGTAAACTTGTCCGCGGGCGACAGGTCCGAGGACAAGGCCGCATTGTCCACGTCATTCAGCATCTTCGCGTAACGCGGTTCCTCAATGAAACTGAGACGGGAGCGGAAGGCCCGCGCGTACTCGGTGAGCACCGAGTCAATGTATTTGGCCTCGTCCGACTGTCGCTTGGCATCGGCCTTGAGGGCGTTCAACTCGACGAGCTGGTTTTCCTGAAAACGCTGCGCCTTGGCCAGTTCCGCCTTGCGATCAATAAGCCGCTGTTCGAGTTCGGAAATCTGCCGTGCCATCGGCAGGCGCTCGGCCTCCAGCCGCTGGCGCACTTCGGAAAGTTCGGTGATTGCCTTTTGCAGATCCGCCGCGGCGCCAGTGGCCACACCCGCCAGGTCCTGGGCTTCGCCAGTCAACCGGCCGGCCAAGATCAGCGCGAGCAAGGTCAGTCGCTTCGTACGCATGCAAATATCAGAAAATCGGTTTCGCCTCAGCGGATCGCGACCGGCAGCGTGACAAACTGCGCTGTGCGTTCGTTACGATAAATCTTCAGGACCGCTTTCACGGCGGGCGCCACTTCAGGCTTCATGGTCCACTCCCAACCATTGGCGCCCGGCGCGCCCATGCCCGCGAAATCGCCGGAGTCGTTGACGAAATACGCCGCTCCCAGCCCGATATACACCGTCTCCACCGCCACCTCTTCTCCCTTCCCGTTCTTCCGTCGTTCGCCAAAGACGTTCAAGGCGTTGTTGAACTTGTCGATTTCGTTGAGGATGCCGACCAGCAATTGCACGCGCTCGGAGGCGAGCATCCGGGTGTTGGCCGGGTCGGCCGGGGTGCGGGCAAGGTCCTTCTTTAGAATGTCCTGCAACGGCATCGGCAACTGAGGCGCCAGTTTCTTGATCCGGGCTTCGAGGCCGGTCGCGAACTCCTTCGCGCTCTCCAGCGCCTCTCGAGAGGACTTTTTCAGCGCCTCGGCCTCCGCCCGCTCTTTGTCCACCTGGACGCTGTTTGTGCCCACGGCCGCCAACTGCTCTTCAACAGACTTTAATTCCCGCTCGAAGAGCTGCGTCGTTTGTTCGATCATCTCTTTGTCCGATTGCCAGTCGCTTCGGCTCCGGGAGATCAACTGGCGCGTCTCGATCCACTTTTCCAGCGTCAGCCGCGTTTCGGCCAACGATGGTTCACCGCGGCCGCGGACCCCGCCCGCGAGGATAAACAGGAATACCACGGCGATTGTGCCCTTGGCCAGGTTAACGCTGCGCGCGGGAATCAAAAGCATGCAGCCATTGTGCAGGTCCGCGATGACAAACGCGCGGCGGCGGTGTTACGATTCGGTCACAGTGGCGGCTTGGGTGTCCGGGTTCCCTTGCTCCGCTGTCACGGGCGCGCCGGCGTCCGCGGGTTTGACCGGCGGTTGGCTGTAGGCGGTGGCTTGTCGCTTCCATGTTCGACGCCAGCGGGAAGGCGTCATGCCGAAGCTTTCTTTGAACTGGGAACTGAATCGCCTCATGTCCCGGAAGCCGGTCCCGAGGGCGATTTGTCCGACCGGCTGCGTGGTCTCGCACAGCAGTTGGCCGGCCTTGATCAGGCGCAGCCGCGTCTGCCAATTGCGGCCGGAGGTGCGGAAATGTTTTCGCAACAGGCGGCTGAACTGTCGGGGACTGCAGCGGCAATCGCGAGCGAGTTCTTCAAGCGAGTATTTGATGAATTCGGTATCCGGCATCCCATTGATAATCTCCCAACAACGGCGCTGCGCCGACGACCGGAACTCGGCGGCTGGATTGCGGCGCGCCAGGGGCGCCTCGAAAACGGTCGCGGTCAATGCCAGCAACTCCGCGCGCTGCACAAAAGCCTGCGCGTCTTCGCGCGACGCGACGGCGCCGAGCCGTCGGGAAAGAGGATTTGCGGCGGGGAAAAACCGAACGTTGCCGAGCGCCTCGGGGGCGCAGCAGTCGAAGAAATGACGTTCGCGAAGGGTAAAGAGGCCGCCCAGCAATTCGGGCACAAATGAGAATCCCTGCAACAAAACATCGTTCAACTTGCTGGCACGTATGATTCCCCTGACTCGAGGCGCGAGCAGTACGAGGTCGCCCTCGGCGAGGGAACGGAACCGGCAGGCACCCATCCAGTAAGCTGAGCCGTTGCGAACGCGCAGGAAACGCCACGCGGCCGATGAGTCCGACCATTCCTGATCGGGATTGAGGTTGATTTGCGCGATCAACAGGTGGGGCAGCGCGTGCATATTGAACTTTCGCCGAGGGATTGACTGGCAGACACCCGTCACAATCGCGTGGCGCGAGGGCAACATTGCGGTGAAAGTTCACAGGCATTTTCGGTTTCACGTCATCGTGATCTTTTCGCCGCGCGTCCGTAACCAGGTGGCGTTAGGAATTCGCCGTCCTCTAAGCGATATTCAGGCTGAGCATCAGGTCACCCGGATTTCGCTTCGGACCCGATCACAATCCTGAAACACCAGATTCAATTTAAAAACATTGCCACGACTCTCTTGCTGGATGACGCCGGCGGGCTGTTCACCGGTTTTAACGCCGATGACACCTCTGTGACAGCCTATCCACAGTCCACCGCCACCGGTCTGGGCGGGGGTCGGCGCAGCCTCGACGCAGAAGGCGTGGTCGCCTTGCCCCTGAGACTTAGTTTGAATTCCAATTAAAAATTCAGCCGTAAGGGCACTCAATATATTCGGCGGCCTTCGGGTTTTGGGACATCGGGAACAGTTTCGGCCTGTCCTTCAAGTTCGCACCGGACCGTCCGTGTCGGCCGCCGCTGCCGTCCGCCAGAACGCGAACAGGTCGTCGGCGGACTTGAGAAAAGACCGGAGCGCGCGAGCGCGGCTGGCCTGGAGATACCGATTAAAGGGGGCCAGCACAGCCCTCATTCTCTGATCCTCCTGCACGAATTCGGCGATGCACTGCCGGGAATTAAGCCATGCTATTCAGGTCACATGCGTTTCGCGACCGTCTTTGCGAAGCCGCTGTGCTAGTGCTAGCCCGTGTCAACCATCAACAGCTAAATTTGCCAGCCGGCTCAGTTTGCCGATCAAGCGTCGAGGGTCGGCCAAGTGATCCGTGATGCAGATGCAATCGAAACCGCGTTTGCCATAGAAATCGACCACTTCGGGAACCGTCAGCTTCCCGTCGGAGTAATTGGTGTGAATGTGAAAATCGCAAAGCAACATCTTCGATTCCGGCAGCCGTGGCGCGGAGCCCGTGGAACGCGAGTTTCGCCCATCACAGGGCGCAAACAAATTGATCGTGCTCCGGTTGGAACCGTCCCATTCACATTCGCTCAAGACCAGTTCCGCGATTCGAATCGAGGCCTCCGGGCGCGAAAACTTCAGGGAATTCTCCCGCCACCTTCGCCAAAGTCTGCTCTCGTGCTCAAAGGTTTTCGCCGTCCATTCCGCGACGTCCCAGCCCTTCTTCGCGAAGACGCCGATGTCGGATTGTTGAACCAGACGCGCATTTCCCTCCTCCTGGCCGGGAATGATCTGGTTCAAGATCATCGGGCATCGCGCGGCGATGGCTTCCTGCACGGTAGCACCACCGGCCTTCGTGATGACTAGGTGGTGGCTCAACAGCAATCGCGGCATCTGGTTGGTCCAACCCAGTATTCGCACCCGGCCGCCGAATCGGCTGGTCCGTTTCAGAAGCTTTTCTTTCAACTCGGCATCGTGGCCGACGGTTATGGTCAGATGGTGTACGGGACATCCAAGATCCGGTCGATTGCTTTACCGGTCTTCTTCTTGCCGGTATTGATGATGTAGAGAATCCTGCGCGGCGACGTTCCCGTCGGCGCCTCCAGCGCCAGCCGCGGCTCGCTCGCAAACAATGGGCTGACGGGAAAGCCGAACGTCTTGATCCGCTCCGCGGGCACGTGGTTCGCGCGCAAAATGCCGGCGGTGTCCTCGTTGGCAACGCAGAACCAGTCGCTCGCGGCCCGGTACCAGGAGGAATTGACGCTGATAGAATCAGTCACGACCGTAATCAAGCGGAAGGGCCGCTCCGCGTGGTCGTGATAGAGGCTCTGAATGACCTGTCCGTAAGCCGGGTAGGTGGCCACGACGCAGTCCGGCTGGGTCTCCTGCAGAACAACGCTCAAGGCTCTCCTGAGATTTCCGAACGCGAGCAGGCAGCCTTCGACGGACTCTGAACCGTCCAGCAACGAGTAAATGCCACTCCAGACCCGAGGCGCATCTCGCGGTCACGGTGGCATTGTTGATCGGCGTAATACCGCCAGCCGCAAAGGCGCAATCACCCAACTTGCCACGCCTCGCCGAGATCAAAGACGCCGCTGAGAAGGGCGACGCCAACGCTCGAAGTCAATTGGCCGATTCTTACAATGGGTCTTTCAATTACGGAGAGGCGGCGAGGTGGTATCGCAAGGCGGCGGAGCAGGGAATGCGCACGCGCAATGGCGGCTGGGCGATTATCTGCTCACGGGCATGCCAGCAATGGGAAAGGACAAGGCAAGTGTGGGCGCCGACCCGAAACAGGGGATCAAGTGGCTGACGACGGCGGCCAATCAGGGCCACCAGATGGCGCAATTCAAACTCGGCAAGTGCTACGAGGACGGCATTGGAGTGAAGCCGGACAAAATAGAAGCCTACAAATGGTACCGACTGGCCTCCCAGAAGGACCGAATTGTCGCCGGCACCGCTCTCGACCGATTGATTCTCAAGATGAGTTCTGAACAAATCGCCCCGCCAAGTCCCGAGCCGCGGAACCTAGCCATTCTCAGCGAACTCATCCTGAAGGGAATCACCGGACCCGAGAAGAAGCGCGTGGCGCTGATAAATAACAAATCATTCGCGGTCGGCGACGAAGCGACCCTGAAGTTGATTGGTGAGTCGGTGAAGGTCCGTTGCGTCGAAATCGGTGATAAATCCGCAGTTGTCAGCCTGCCGGGAATTGCAGATCGATTTGAACTTTCCCTGCGGTGACAGGCGCATCTTGGCACTGCCCCCAATTGAGGGAGTTTTCTGCCTTTGCGTCATCAATACGTTCTCGGTTCGCCAACTCGCAAGACGCGCAACGAGAAGCCGCATCCCGATCTCGAATAGTCTCAAGGCGCCCAAGCAAATCTGCCAGGTGCAATCTTCTTGATTTCTTTTACTCCTTTGGCAGTGGTGTGGAACCAAACACTGATGTTGCCGTAACTCTTTCCAAGCCTCGCCGCCAACTCCTTGACCGTCACCCCGGATTTTCCTGCCACTTTCAGGCTTCGGACGATGCGTTCCTTCAATGGAGCACTTGAAGTCCGCGCTTTCGCTTTGGCCGCTGCGAGCCTGGATACGCGCTCTCTTCCCTTCTTCCCCTTCGCCCAGCGGGCCTTCATCGCCTTGGAGATTCTGGCTTTGGCCGCCGCGCTCATCTTGCCCTTCCTCTTTGCAGCACCATTCTTTGCAGCCGAGGATTCGCTGCCAACGATTCGATCCAACTCCTTCTGCAAGGCGTCGATTTTCTCCCGAACCGCAACTGCTTGTTTCAACTGCTGCACCGATAATTTGGCCAAAGGATTGTTTGTCATACCGATGCAGTAAGGCGAGAGACAGCCTCATGTCAAGCAGGCTTAGCAGCTCGATTCAGAGAGGTTGGAATATGATCGGAATAGTTGATCGACCCGCACTCAGGCTGGCGCGG
>WNGB01006412.1_pt1 | contig 17293 bp, 17 predicted proteins | sample 5400681 | NCBI WGS metagenome assembly WNGB01 (sample SAMN13153367, study PRJNA577476) | soil metagenome | isolation source: 115 cm soil or saprolite under grassland replicate 2 | place: USA:California | collected 2016-06-15 | reverse complement strand
ATCGGCATCAACTATCTGGAGAAGATCCAGCTCGCCATACCGGCGGCCGTCTATGGGGCGACGCTCGCCGGGGTGGAGTACGTCCTGATGGCGAGCCGCTCGCCCTCGCGGCCGGCTGCATCATCGCCGCCACCGCCATCGCAAGTCGAGCCTGATCAGGCGATCTGACGCCCAGCGACCAAACGTCCACGGAAAGCCTTGACCACCGCGTCCCGCCGGACATGTAGGTTGCGTGAAAACACAGGCCAGCACGATGATTCCGCTCATGCCGGTCGGTAAAGGGAACATCGTGCAAGAGGCCAACGTCGGCCAGCGCCGCATGGCCCTGTACCCGGGCCGCCACGACTGGGAGACCGCACGCCAAGCCGCCGGGCTGACCAGCAGCAGCCACGACGACATGCACGCCGGCGAGATCGAGACATCGCTGCTGCTGCACCTGTGCCCCGAGCTGGTCCGCGACGGCCACCAGGACGCCGACTACGTCGCCGAACGCCCGCACCTGCTGGTCCTCGGCATGCGCGGGTACACCACGAGCGGCGTCATCGGCCAACCGTCCCTGGCCACCGCGCAGAAAGGCAAGGCCGTCCTGGACAGCCTCACCGCGTCGTTCGCCGAGACCCTACAGGTCCTTCGACACGGCGCGACCTCCACGCCCGCTCCGCAAGCGACCACGTAGAACGCCGGGTTCCTGCACCGATACAAGGCGAATCCTGCTCCACGCAGTCCTGGGGTCGACGTCGAACTGGAAGATGATCGCCGAGGCGTTTGCCACCGTGGGCGCCTACGCCGGGCCGGACAGCTGGCCGTGGCCGCCAACCCGTCACCGTAGCCGAAGGAGCCGGACGTGCGCAGCCGCGAACTGACACTGGGCCGATCCTTCGGTGTGGCTTTCGACCACGGCGAGGACTTCTTCACCGCCCTCGCCGAGTTCTGCCGCACCAATGGCGTTCGCCAGGGCTACATCCCCATGTTCATCGCCGGTTTTGCCGAGGCCGAGATCGTTGGCACGTGTAGCAAACTCGACGATCCTCAAGCGCCGGTCTGGTCTCGGGTGCACCTGACCAACATCGAGGCGCTCGGCGGCGGCACCATCGCCCACGACGCCGAAGACGAAATCCTGCCGCACATCCACGTCACGCTCGGGCTCAAGGCACACAGCGCCACTGCGCACACCAGCCACCTCCTGTCAGCCAAGATCCAGTTTCTGACCGAGATGCTGCTCATCGAAGTCATCGCGCCAACGATGCGGCGTGAATGTGACCCCGGCCTCTACGACGTGCCGCTCCTTCAGTTCGGCGCTGGCCCGACGTGAAATCGTCGATTTCGTGCGACGACAGCCGCTGCAACGCCCACAGCCCACGGACCTGCTCCTGGGACCGAGGAAGCGCCAGCAGCCGAGGCGCCGCTGCGCGGCCGACCGGTAGCGCGAACGCGCAGGCGGCTCCCAACCCGCGGTGAAACGTGGTCCGTATTTCGGGTGACGCTAATAACCAGGACGTAGAACCAGGACACGGAACAACCAGCGGGCGCCGAGAGAGCGTTCCGCTGGCCGTTCCGTGCGCCCCACCCCTACCTCAGTCGGGGCGCCGTCGCCGCCGCGTCGCAGCAGGGGAGGCACTAGCCAACTGGCCCTTGCGACAGCCCTGTCGGCTGCTTCCGCCTGTCGGGCCGCGAGCGCACTCCTGCTCTCGACCGCCGGGCTCGCGGACGCGGTCACGGCCGCTGAGGACATCGACCCCAACTCCACCGCAGCCGGCACCGACCTGCTGTCACGGCGCGGGCTTGCTGCTACTCGTGCTGCTCCTTACCGAGTTGTCACCGCCCGGCGTAACGACGGACGGACCGGGCGGCGGTACCACACCGACGTGGTGAGCGCCGCCGAGCAGTTGGGTCGCGACGACACCCGACCCGGTCACAGCAATGGACTGGGCGGCCGGCCTGGTCGATGTTGAGGGCTCGGTCGCCTTCAACGATGCCCACACCGCCTTCGTCGATGAGCTGCACCACTTGATTCGTCGACATCGCTGGCCGCCCACGAATTGACCTTGGCCAGCAACTGGTTTGGCGTGGACCCCCGAGGGTTGGTGGCTCTGGCCGAAAGGCGTCGACTACCGGCGTCCCCAACCGCGCCGACGGAAACCGGCGCACGTGTTCGGCTGCGGCGGGCCTGGCGCGCCGTGTCAGCAGATTGTTTGTCTTCCCGGGAGTCGTTGCCGACACCGGCCCTTCGCGACTGGAATGCAGTCCATTCACGATCGTTGTTGAGACGCCGAATGGCGGCCCATCGTCCGCGATTGGGTTCGATGAGCGGCTGCGGCGTTCCGCAGGTCGGAGTGGAGGCAATGCCATGATCGGCGTTCGGGCGGTCGTCAAGCCAGGGTCTCGGCTGGACGGGCAGACCGCCACGGTCCAGCGTCCGGTGGGGTCAGACGGCGGCCCGGGGGCGACCGAGCCTGCCGGCAGAGCCCGCCGCTGCGAGGCGCCATCCGCACGGCAGCGCTGACGCCCAGCCGCGACATCATTTGGAGGAGCCGCGATCACGTTCGTGTCGTTGCTGACGAAGGAACAGATCGAGGCGTTGCCCGCGCGGGCGCGTGAGGTGGTGGAGTACCGCAAGTCCGGGCTGTCGCTCAACCACGTGCAGGGATGCCCGCTGGATTGCGCCTACTGCATCCGCCATACGTACGGTGTGTGGGACATTCGCCAGCCCCGGGCTCTGATGGATGATGCGTCGGCGGTGCGGGCGTTGGTGGAGCACCCGTACTTCCAGCCCGACGTGACCCCGATCCAGGTCTTCAACCGGGCTACCGAGCCGATGCTGCCTCGGGTGAAGAACCACCTGTTCGCAGTTCTGGCCGGCCTGGACGCGCGGGGCCTACGCAACCACGTGCTGGTGATCACCCGCTACCGGATGACCGCGCAGGACTGTCAGCGGCTCAACGAACTGGCCAACGTGAAGCTGACCCTTCTGTTTACCTACTCCGGCATCGACGACAGGCGAATCGAGCCGTACCCCAGCCAGTTTGCCGCCAACTCGCTGCGGCTGGCCTCGGTGCTGGCCGGGCGATATCGCACGATCCTGTACTGGCGGCCCCTGGTACCCGGGCTCAACGACACCCCCCGGCACCTGCGCGACGCGGTCGAGTTGAGCAAGGTGGCGCACGCGACCGTGTTCACCGGCCTGTTCTACCGCGACGAGATCGCCGCCTACTACCGGGCCAACGGCCTACCCGAACCGTACGAGGACACCGCCCGACGCAAGATTGTGCCCGAAACCCTGGAGCAGCGCGTGCTGGACGCCTTCGCCAAGGGCGGGGGCGGGCCGCTGTTTCGCAAGACGAGCTGTGCCGTGTCCTACACTCACGGCCTGCCGGACTACAACGGGCACTATGGCATCCGCGAGCTGTGCGACATCTGCCCGCTGCCGCAGGTGGAGCGGTGCGCGGCGGCGCACACGGCGCCGGACGAGGCCGCGGTGCGTCGCGTTGCCGCCCGCGTACCCCACACGCCAGACTTCGACATCGTCGGCATCAGCGACCGGGCGGTGGTCGTGCGAGGGCTGGACGAGCAGCCCCGCTACCACCTTCAGCACTCGCTCGGCTTCCAAATCCACGACGTGCGGCACCCGCATCGGCTGCGTCGGCACGGCCGGGCCGAGATCGGCTGGGCAACCACCGGCGCCAAGTAGGAAGAGAACCACATGATCCGCGAAGACCTGCCATGGACGAGTGCCCCGCTCGTGGTGGCCGACGTGGAGGGCAACGGCCGGCACCCCCCGAGCCTGGTGGAGGCGGCGGTGGTGCCGATTGCCGCCGGCCGTATCGGGGAGCCGGCGAGCTGGCTGGTCCGCCCACCTGAGCCGATCACCTGGCAGGCCACCCGGATCCATGGCATCACCAACCAGGAGGTCGCCGACCTTCCCCGCATCGACGTCGTCGCCGACGGCATCCGGGCGTACCTCGACGGTGCCGTGGTGGTCGCGCACAACGCCGGCATCGACCTCGACGTGCTGACCCGGGAACTGCCCGGCTGGCAACCGGCCGCGGTGGTCGACACCCTCAGGCTCGCTCGGGTCCGGCTTCCTGGGCAGCCCAGCTACCGGCTCGGCGCCTTGGTCGACGCGTTCAACCTCGCCCGCGACCTGCCCGCCGGGCTGCGTCCGCACCGGGCCGCCTATGACGCGCTGGTCACGGCTCGGCTGTTCGTCCACCTCGCCACCGACGCCGACCGGGGCCCGCTGCTCCTGGGCGAGCTCACCGGTACCCCGGCCGCCGCGCCACAGCCCGACCAACTGTTCTGACCCACTGTTCTGGCCAACCGGATGAGGAGACCAACCCATGGCGACCCGCGCTGATGGACTGCTGGTCAGCATCGACGGACCCGGCGGCGTCGGGAAGACTGTCACGATCGGGCACCTGACCACGATCTTGACCGGTGCGGGCCTGCCGGTCTACCGCACCGGGCAGCCGTCCATGGGCCCGATCGGCGCCCTGGCCTGCGACCTGGTGCCCACCGCCGGCGGCGCGGCACTGGCGTGCCTGTTCGCCGCCGACCGTTACCACCACCTCGACACCGAGATCCGCCCGCACCGCGCCGCCGGCCAGATCGTGCTGTGTGACCGGTACCTCGCCTCCGGCCTGGTTGTGCAGCGCGCCGATGGCCTCGATCTGGCGTTTCTGGCCGGCATCAACGCCAACGCCGACCCACCCGACCTGGCCGTCATCCTCACCGCCGACCCCGACACCATCGCCCGACGCCTCGCTGCACGCGGCGCCCACAACCGCTACCAGGGCGGCCCGGCCCAGGCTGCCTCAGAGATCGCCCACTACCGCGACGCAGCGGCGCACCTGGAACGCCTCGGCGCGTCGGTGCTGTGCGTCGACACCACGCACACCCCGCCCGACCGAGTCGCGGTGCGGGTCGCTGCCGCCATATCCGAGGTTCGCCCGCCCGCGCCCGCCACAACCGGTCAGGCCGCCTGATGAGCGGCGCACCGCCGGCCGTGCACGCCTCCGGCCAGTACCTGATCGGCGGCGACCTGCCGGTGTACCGACTGGGCTACGGCACCATGCAACTGACCGGCCCCGGCCACTGGTACCACCCCGCCGACCCGGACGCCGCCAAGCGCCTGCTCCGCCGAGCGGTCGAGCTGGGCATCAACCACCTTGACACCGCCGACGCCTACGGCCCCGAGACCGTCGAACACCTCATCCGTAAGGCCCTGCACCCCTACCCGGCCGGTCTGGTCATCGCCACCAAGGGCGGCCTGACCCGACCCGGCCCCAACCGGTGGGAACCGGTCGGCCGCCCCGCCTACCTGCGCCAGTGCATCGAGATGAGCCTGCGCCGGCTCGCCGTGGACCGCATCGACCTGTACTACCTGCACCGCATCGACCCGCTAACCCCCTTAGCCGACCAGCTCGGCGTGCTCGCCGAAGCACAGCAGGCGGGCAAGATCCGCCATATCGGCCTGTCCAAGGTCAGCGTCGCGCACATCGAGGAGGCCACCTGTATCGCGCCGGTCGTGGCGGTGCAGAACCGCTACAACCTCACCGAAGGCGACGACGACGTCCTTGCCCACTGCGAGCGCCACGGCATCGCGTTCGTGCCCTACAAGCCGCTGGCCGCCGGCGCCCTCGCCCGGCCCGAGCAGGCCCACCCCGGGACGGCGACACCCGCGCAAGCGGCAATCGCCTACCTGCTCGACAAGTCCCCGAACATGCTGCCCATCCCCGGCACCAGCGACGCCGCACACCTGGAGGACAACACCAACGCAGCCCTTCACCGCACGCGGCCAACAACACCGGAGGCAGTGGCGCGACGGCCATGAAAGCCAGTAGTCCACTGCCGGCAATCCATGAAGGGAACGAACCGTGACTGACGCGACCGCCGAGCCCGACCGCGCCGCCGAGCTGCGCGGACGGCTCACCGACGAACTCGTGGCGGACGGCATCATCGTCTCGAAAGAGGTGGAGGCCGCCTTCCGGGTGGTGCCCCGGCACCGGTTCGCGCCAGCAGCGACGCTCGACGACGCATACGCGCGAGACAGCATACGGACCAAACGCGACCCGCACGGCGTCACGATCAGCTCCGTGTCCGATCCCGGCATCCAGGCGATGATGCTGGAGCAGGCCCAACTACGGCCGGGCATGCGGTGCCTGGAGATCGGCTCCGGTGGCTACAACGCGGCCCTGATGGCGGAAATCGTCGGCGAGAACGGGGAAGTCACCACCGTCGACATCGACCCGGACGTGGTCAACGCCGCGCGCGCCTACCTGACCGAGACCGGCTACACACGAGTGAACGTCGTCCTCGGCGACGGCGAGCAGGGATGCGCCCAGCACGGACCCTACGACCGGATCATCGTCACCGTCGGCGCCTGGGACATCCCCCCGACGTGGGCGCGGCAACTCGCCCCTGACGGCACCCTGACCGTGCCGCTGCGGATGCGCGGCCTGACCCGGTCGATCACCTTCGCACGGGCCGACGGCCACCTGGTCGCCCAGTCGGCAACGGTGTGCGGTTTCGTCAAGATGCAGGGCGCCGGGGCACACGACGAGCGTGCGATCCCGCTGCGCGGCGATGAGATCACCCTGCGGTTCGACGACGACGGCTGGCCCGCCAGCCCAGATCTGCTGACCGGCGCGTTGAACACGGCGCGCGCCGAGGCGTGGTCCGGGGTGACGACCGGGCGGATGGAGTCGTTCGACACGTTGCACCTGTGGTTGGCCACCGCGTTTGACGGGTTCTGCCTACTGTCGGTGGACCCGGCACTGGACACCGGACTGGTGTTGCCGCAGAACCGCATGGCGTGCCCCGCCGTGGTCGACGGCGGCAGCTTCGCGTACCTCGCCCTGCGCCGGCTGGACGAGGCCACGTTCGAGTTCGGCGCGCACGCCTTCGGCCCGGACGCCGCCGCGCTCGCCGCCGCCACGACCGAGCAGGTCCGGGTCTGGGACCGCGACCAGCGCCACGGGCCCGGCCCGCGCATCGCGGCCTACCCGGCCGACACGCCCATCGAGGAGCTGCCCAGCGGGCGGGTCATCCCGAAACGGCACGTGCGCATCACGATCTCCTGGCCCGCGACGGGCCGGGGCGTCCCAACCCATCTCTCTTCGGAGGAGTGATCCCGATGGCACCCAGCACCAGCGGCGCGGTCCTCGGCCGCGCCGAAGCGGCCCCGCTCGACCCCGACGCGGACTTCACGTTGGACGTGCGGGTGATCGACGGCCTCACGCCGGACCCGGCGATGCTGGCCAGCACCAGCAACGGCTGTGGCTCCAGCTGTCCCGGCGCCTGCGCGTCGTTCACCGACGATCCGTACGAGCCGATCGCCTGACCATGCGGTGAGGGCGGTGCCGGACCGCTTCGTGTCCGGCACCGCCAGCCCTGTCCACCGACCAGCTCGGCAGTCCGGGAGCGTGAGCCGCGATGCCAGTACCGGCACCAGACGCGGTGGCCTACCGGCACTCCGGTGGGCTGCTGATCCGCGCCAGCACCTACCCGGACAACTTGCAACTGCCGGAGCCGCCCGACCCGTCCAGTCCTGCTGATGACTATGCGACGCGAGGACTGGCCTGGTTGGCGTGTGTGTGGCAGCACGACGAGGTTCGTCGGGTCGTGGAGGTCGCCAGCCCGGTCTTGTTCCAGCAAATCGGCGAAGCGTTGGCGGGACAGCCGGACGCGCGCCGCACGCGTCGCCTGGTGCGCTCGCTGGTGTCGTACCTGCTGCGCTGGCGCGGCCGGGCCACTCCGTTCGGTCTGTTCGCCGGGGTGGCACCCGCTCATGTTGGTGAGCGCGCCGTCGCGCGGTGGTCAGACAACCACCGTGTTGTTGCCCGCGCCGACGCGCTGTGGCTGGGCGCGATGATCGGCCGCCTCGAACAGCATTGGAGCCTGCTGGAGCGGCTGCTCGTGGTGGCGAACCGCTCGGCGGTCGTGCGCGGTGAATGGCTCGTGGTGGCCGGCCAGCCGCCCGACAGCGCTCCCGGCGTGTTCGCCCCGCTGGAGGTCGCGGTGCGCCGCACCGGGCCGGTGCGCGCTGCAATGGCCGCGGCCGGCGAGCCGATCGCGTTCGCTGACCTGGCCAAGCGGCTCGCCGTCGAGTACCCCGCCGCGGCGCCGGAGCGGATCGCTGCGATGCTCGCCGGGCTGGTGACCCGCCACGCGCTGGTGACCAGTCTGCGGGCGCCCATGACTGTCCCCGATGCGTTGGCACATCTTCAGGCGCAACTGGTAGTCGTGGACGCCGACGACCTCCCGGATGTCGCCGACGTGGTCCGCGAGCTGTACACCATTCACGCCGAGCTGGTACGTCACAACCACACCAATGCTGATGCAGCCTCGGTCCGAACGAGCGTGGCTGAGCGCATGCGCAAGCTGTGCGATGTCGCGGCGCAGCCGCTTCTTCTCGACCTGGGCTTGGACTGCGATATCACGCTGCCTGATGCCGTGATCGGGGAGGCCGAGGCCGCAGCCAGCGCGCTGCTGCGCCTGACGCCGTACCCGCACGGCTATCCGCACTGGAAGGACTTCCACACCCGGTTCCGACGCCGCTACGGCCCCGGGGCCGTGGTTGCAGTCCGGGACCTGGCGGCCGACAGCGGACTCGGGTTTCCCGCCGGATACCTGGGCTCGCCGAGGCGACCCATCCCGCGCAGGCTGACGCCTCGCGACGAAACGCTCGTTGCCCTGGTCCAGCACGCCGCGATCGAGGGTCGGGACGAAATCGTGCTAACCGAGCGGCTCATCGACACGCTCACGGTGGACGAGGACGGCGACGTCGTTGCGCCGCCCCGGGTCGAGTTGGCGTTCCAGATTCATGCCGGGTCGCTCGATGAACTGCAACGCGGCAGGTTCCGTCTCGTCGTCACCGCTGTGCCACGCCCGGCCAGCAGCATGGCCGGGCGGTTCACCGACCTGTTGCCGGCGGCCGAGCGCATCCGGTGGGCCGAGAGCTACGGCGCAGCCACGGCCGACGACGCCACTGTCGCCGTCCAGCTCTCCTTCCCGCCCCGCCAACGCCGTGACGAGAATGTCATCCGTACCCCGCAACTGCTGGCGCGCATCGTGTCCCTGGCCGAGCACCGAGTCCCGGGCAGCGACCTGGTCGACCTGGACGACCTGGCCGTCTACGCCGATGCCCGGCACATGCACCTGATCCAACTGTCGACCGGCAAACGGGTCGAGGCACGGGTGCTCCACGCGTTGGAAGGCGGCCTGCACACCCCGCCATTGGCCCGGTTCCTCGCCGAGATCAGTTCCGCGCGTCACGCCGCCTACACCTCGTTCGACTGGGGCGTGGCGGCCCGGATGCCGTACCTGCCCCGCCTCCGCTATCGCCGCACAGTGCTGTGCCCAGCCCGGTGGCTGCTCCGCGCCGCCGACCTGCCCCCAGCCGGCGCGGCGCTGGCCGACTGGGACGCGGCATTCACCGCCTGGCGGCAGCGGTGGCGCGTCCCGACGGCCGTTGCGCTGTGCGAGGCCGACCTGCGGCTGCCGCTGGACCTGAACCTCCGGGCGCACCGCGCGCTGCTGCGCACCTGCCTCGACCGCGCCCGCCAGACCGAACTGCGTGAAACCGCGGTCCCTGCCGACCTGGGCTGGCTCGGGCGTGCCCACGAAATCCTCATGCCCCTGCGGGCGGCCGGCGGCCGTTCCCCCAGTTCTGAACCGCGGCGGCTGATGGGTGAGCAGCCGCGCGTCGTCGCCCGCGACGCGGCAGAGCTGCCCGGCGGCTCCACCTGCCTGTACGTGCGGGTTCATGGGCATCCCGAGCGGCACAACGAGATCCTGACCGAGTACGGGCCGCAGTTGTTCGACGGCTTCGACGACGCCCGGTCGTGGTGGTTCACCCGCCACCGTGATCAAGCCCGCCCTGATGCAGACCAGAACCTCGACCTGTTCGTACGCCTGCAGACGGCTGACCGGTACGGACCAGCCGCCGGCCGCGTCGCCGACTGGGCCGCCGACCTCCGCGCGCGCGGTCTGATCTCGGACCTGCAGCTCGCCACCTACCAACCGCAGACCGGGCGGTACGGCCACGGCCCGGCCATGGCCGCCGCCGAAGACATGTTCGCCGCCGACTCCGCCGCCGCCCTCGCCGAAATCGAGCACGCCACCCGCGCCGGTGCCCCGCTGGAGGCGGTGACCGCCGCCAGCCTGGTCGACCTTGCCGCCTCGTACGCCGCCACGCCCGGCGAAGGGCTGCGATGGCTCGTCGACCACCTGCCCCACGAGCACGCCGTACTAGATCGTTGACCGGGAATTCGCTCCTGGTCACAGGTGAGTCAGTGATCGTAAGCGATCAATGATCGCTTGACCGGTGCGCCGATGGTCCAGTTGTGCCAGATCGCGGCGTTGAGGGCGAGTAGGCGTTGCACGATGCGGGCCCACAGGCCCAGCGGGACCCGCCCGCCGTGGTCTTCCAGGCCGAGTTGGTTCTTCAACGTCCAGATGATCGCCTCGATGCGTTGGCGTAGCCAGTTCGGGAACGGTCTGGATGCTTTCTCGTCACGGCGGGCCGGGCGGATCAGGGTCAGGTCGAGGTCGGTGAACAACCGCTCGGTGTCCTGGCCGGATAGTCCCTTGTCGGTGACCACGGCACTGCCCGGGGCTGGTCGGTTGGCTGGCTGACCGGTCAGCACCTGCCGGGTCTGCTCTCGTTCGCCCATGAGCTTGGGGTTGGCCAGGCCGAACCCGGTGACCGTGCCGTCCGGGGTGGTGAGCAGCAGCAGCTTGACGCCCCAGTACCAGCGGCTGTGGGCGGACTCGTAGCCGTAGCCGGCCCAGCCGAACAGGTTCGACCGTTGGGCGGTGGTCTTGGACTGGCCGCAGCCGATCGGGGTGGCGTCCATCAGCCGCAGCAGTTCGGCTGTGCCGGGGGTGTGCCCGGCAAGCCAGCGCAGCGCGGCCTCCATCAGCGGCGCGGCCTGCTTGAGCCGCTGGTTGTACTCGCTTTGTTCCAGCAGGCGGGGGAACAGGTGACCGACCCGCGACGGCGCGGCGCGTAGCCAGTGCCGTTCGTCGTTGTGGCGTAACAGGACCTGGGCCACAGCCAGGCACACCAGTTCGGCGTCGGTGACCGCCGGTGGGCGACCCGGACCACAGCGCATACCAGACCGGTGCGCCGGGATGATGTGGTCTTCCAGCTCCACGTACAGTGCGATCAGAAGAGTGTCCAGATCGGCGTCCACTCGGCCTCCACGGTCGATGTTGGGTAAGCAACGCCGATCATGGACACTCTTCGTCGTTCCATCACGTACCCCGGCGCACGTGTCGCCGCCTGCACCGAATTCCCGGTCAACGATCTAGACCGGGCCGTCCGGGACGAGGCCCACCGGCTGGCTGACCCCCGCCACGACTGGGCCGCGCCGTGCGCCCGGCCCGGCGGCAAACACGTCGCCGCGGCCTGGCGAACGCGCCGCGTCGCGCTCGCGGCCTACCACGACCAGCTCGCCGCGCAGCGCGACCCGCTACCGGTGCTGCGGTCCCTGCTCCACGTGCACCACGTGCGAGCCATCGGCGCGGATCCGGACCGCGAGCGGATCACGCACCAGTTGGCCCGCGCCGCCGCGCTGCGGTGGACCGCACAACACCGCGGGGACAGACCATGACCGCCGCGACCCGCATGGCGGAGCCAGCGGCCGTCGCGGCGGCAGCGGAGCACGTCGCCCGGCATCTGGCGCTGCCCGAGCCCATGCCCGGTGACCAGCGGTGGCACGCCCAATCCCTGTTTACCGGGGCCGCCGGTATCGCGCTGCTGCACATCGAACGCGCCTACGCCGGCCTGGCGAGCCGGCAGACAGCGCACGCCTGGATCACCGCAGCGGCCAGCACCGAGATCAGTGCCGCCGCCGACAGCGGGCTGCATTTCGGCGCCACGGCGCTGTCCTTCACGCTGCACGCCGCCCAAGCCGACGGCACCCCTCGGTACGGCACGGCGCTGGCCACCCTCGACCGGAGCGTGGCCGCGCTCACGCACCGCCGCGTCGACGCCGCGGAGGCCCGCATCGACCGCGGCGACCTGCCCGCGTTCGCCGAATACGACCTGCTGCACGGCCTGACCGGCATCGGCGCGCACCTGCTGCGCAACACCCCCGGCAGCGACGCCCTCGGCCGCATCCTCCGCTACTTGGTGCGGCTCACTATGCCGCTGCGCGTCGACGGCGAAACCCTGCCCGGCTGGTGGGTCGGCCACGACCCCCAGCGCACCCACTCGGAAGACTTCCCCGGCGGGCACGCCAACCTGGGCATCGCGCACGGCATCACCGGACCACTCGCCCTGCTCGCCCACGCCCTGCGCCGAGGCATCGACGTGGACGGGCACCGCGACGCCATCGCCGCCATCTCCGCCTGGCTGGACACCTGGCGCGACGACACCAGCACCGTCCCGGCCTGGCCACAATGGATCACCCAAGACCAGCTCCGCACCGGCAGGGTCAGCCGCCCCAGCGCGTTACGGCCGAGCTGGTGCTACGGAACCCCAGGCGTCGCCCGCGCTCAACAACTGGCCGCCCTCGCCACCGCCGACACCGCCCGCCAAGACACGGCCGAACACGCCCTCGCAGGCTGTCTTGCCGACCCGACCCAGCTCGCCCGCATCGCCGACACCAGCCTCTGCCACGGCTGGGCCGGGCTGTACCAGACCGCCTGGCGCGCCGCCCGTGACGCCCGCACACCCGCCATCGGCGACGCGCTGCCACGCCTCACCGACCTGCTTGTCCGGCGTGGTCGCCCCGGCCACGCAGACGGCAAGGGCCTACTCGAAGGCGACGCCGGCCTCGCCCTCGCCCTGCACACCGCCGCCCACCCCGACGCCGAACCCCTCGGCGGGTGGGACGCCTGCCTCCTGATCAACTAAGCCCGGTCTCCAGCGGAGAGGGGACAAGCCACATGCCCGAAAGCGTCGCACCGCAGCAGGTGGCGACCAGCGTCCTGGCAGTCCTCTCCGGCACGGCTCTTCACAAGGCCGCCGCCGACATCGGCATGCAACCCGCAGAACTCGCCGACGCGATCGAGGTGTACCAGGCGGCCGGCGCCGCCGCACTAGAAGCGCAAACGTCCGCCCGCGACTGGTACCAGGTCCGCATCCGGTTCCCCGACTGGGACACCGCCGAACACACGGCAGCCACCAGACTCGGCCCTCACCTCCAGCAGGCGCAGGACACCGGAGTGCTCATCGGATGGTGGTTCATCCGCAAGGCTCCCTGCTGGCGGCTGCGCGGTCGACCCGGCCCCACCACGACAATCGCCGACGTTCGAGCCGCCCTGGGCCATTTCCTGCACGACCTGACCGCAGCGGGCCTGATCGACGGCTGGTGGGAGGGCATCTACGAACCGGAAACCCTCGCGTTCGGCGGGCCGGCCGGCATGCACATCGCCCACAAGCTGTTCCACGCTGACAGCGCCGCCATCCTCGACTACCTCCGCCGTCACCACTACGCCGTGCCGGCCACGCACCCCATCGGCCGGCGAGAACTGTCCATCCTGTTGTGCACCGCCATGTTCCGGGGCGCGGGGCAGGAGTGGCACGAGCACGGCGACATCTGGCACCGCGTCACCGCGATGCGGCCCCTTCCCCCCGACATACCCACCCACCGGGTCGGCGACCTGACCGCCGGTCTCCACCGGCTCATCACCGCCGACACCACCCCGACCGGCCCGCAGTTCGGCACGCCGCTGGCCTCCGCCGCGGGCTGGGCCACGGCCTTCACCGACGCCGGTCAGGCGCTCGCCGAAGCCGCCCGCGGCGGCGCTCTCCAGCGCGGCCTACGCGACACCCTCGCCCACCACGTGATCTTCCACTGGAACCGGCTCGGCCTTCCCGCCCGCACGCAAAGCGTCCTCGCACACGCGGCCCGCAACACCGTGATGAACCCACCCACCCCAGCCGCCGCGGAGCACTGATGTGGCCCGCACCTGACAACCCCCATGTCCTCGACCAGATGCGAACCGCCCACCGCACCGCCTGTACCGCTCTCAACGTTCAACCCGAGCAGGACGCTCAGGAGGAGGTATGGGGCTGGCGCGGCCGAACGCTCAGCCAACCGGTCATCGCCCCAGACGGCCCCTCCTGGCTGCGCGTCGCCTGCGCCCCGGCCAGCCAGGTCGACACCACCTTCTGGGACGGCTCCCTCGCGGCCGAGAATGTGATCCCCAACGCCGTGCCCCGCCCTCGGCTGCGCCGGTATCACGACTGGATCGACGAGCCGTGGAAGTACCGCGCGGAACTGTACGACAGGGTGACCGTCCGCCCCCTCGCCACATCCCCCAGCTTGCACACCGCACCTGACCTGACGGCAACCTGGTGGGCCGCGTCGCGGTGCGTGCTGCACCACATCGCCAGGGTTGCTACCGACCGCTACACGATCCGGCAGGACTACCTCGACCAGGCCATGCCGCGGTTCCTGGGTACGCCCGTCACCACCAAGGCACCAACCTGGAGCACCGCCCATGGCGACTTCCACTTCGCGAACCTCTGCGCACCCACCCTCCACATCCTGGACTGGGAAGGTTGGGGACTCGCCCCCACCGGCTACGACGCCGCAACGCTGTACATCTACAGCCTGCTCGTTCCGGCTACCGCCGCCAGCGTCCGCAGCGAACTCAGGCACCTCCTCGACACCCCCGCCGGCAAGTTCGCCGAACTCGTCGTCATCACCGAGGTCCTCCACGGCACCACCCGCGGCGACAACCTCGACCTGGCCCAACCAGCGCGCAACCGCGCCGCGATCCTCCTAGACCGCCCAGTTCCCCTTTCCGCCAGGGCCGAGGGCGGTGGGATGCCTGACTCCCCTGAGACGGCCGACTGACCCGGGAGCCGACCACCGACGCTGCCGTGGAGCCCGTCAATGCCACACCCGCCATCCGTCCCGCGACCCTGCCCATCGTTGACCTCGACCAGCTCAACCCGTCGGCAGCCAGGTAGCCAGGCCAGCCCGGCGCCGTAGCCGCCGGTGCCCTCAACTCACAACGCCCAACCGGTGACGTGCAGCAGTGGGCACCCCCGGACGGTCGATGAATCAGCCGAAGGACACTACCGGCGGTCAGTCGGTGCGTCAGACCGCTGGGTGACCCGCCCCTACACGGTCACCGTCAACCGCTAGTTGTCTCGTCGCCAGTGCCAAGGTCACCGATACGCCGAAGTCGTTTGACCCTGCTCAGCGCCGCCGGGGTGGCCCGGTACACCACGTGGTTGGCGCCGATGTTCTCCTTGGTGACCAGTCCTTCGTCCCGCAGCCGGTTGAGAACGTCGGAGAGGACGCCGTCGGAGATGTGTTCGCCGCGGCTGTCGCAGACTTCCTGGGTCAGTTCCCGTCGACGCCTGGGGCGTTCGGCCAGCAGGACAAGGATGATCGGGTCCCGGCGATGCCTGAAGATTTCTACGAGCTCGCGTATTCCGTCGAGATTCAGCCGAATCACCGCCCCCCGTGGGCCCCCGACGATGCCACCTACCAGGCCAAGTCGGGGTTGACGCTCGGAAAGGCCACTGAAACCCCAGCGCTCGGTATTGTCAACTACCTTTGCTGGACACCCCTCTTGCATTCGCCCAGCTCGTTGTGTTATGCGCGCAATGACTGGGCGACCGGGTGGCCCTCGATCGCCTGTTCGGCTCTTGCGACCGCGTCCACCTTTCCGTCAGACGGAAGCCTCGGCCTCGAGTTCGCGGAGCAGGCGGAGCAGTTCCTCGCCGCGGCTGGTCAACATCAGCGGCTGGTCTGGGCTGGCCTCGGACGAGTTCGGATGGACAACAGCCCCGATCTCCGTCAACCGCCGCACGGCGGCCAGGAGGGCCTCGGGGTCTGCGTCGGCGGGCACGGCGTCGCGTGGCTTGCTGCCCGACTCGGTGCCCACGAGCACTTCGAGCAGGAGGGGCTGGCAGATCAGGTCGGCTGCGCCGCGGATTTCGTCGTAGATCGCGGCCATCGCATCCCCCTCGCCTGGTCGCTCGGGCTTCGCGTGTGGCGATGGGCGCCCGGTCCCCGAGCCGGTTGGGGACAGTGTGGACTGCCGCCAGCGGGGTGGGCAAGCGGTCGTCCGCTGTCTGCCACTTTCGGTTGCGGGCATGTTTACGTGACGTTGTCGGTGCGTCTGGTGCACGCGTGGGCATGCGCCTTTGGCGCGCGGGAAAGGTGCGCATGTTCGATGCGCATGGATGGTGCGCGTCGAATCTGCGCAGCTTGCGGTAGGTATGGGGTGCGGGTTTACCGTTATCGACTTGTACGGGGAGGGTCTTCAGATGACCACTTCGAATCGTTGGTTGGGCCGTGTGGCGCTGGTGGCGCTGGTGGCGCTGCTGGCGCTTGGGGCCTGTACGCCAAAGCCGGCTCCACAGGGCACGCCGACCGCGAACCCGTCGCTGCACGCGCCGTCGCCGGCCGCGTCGTCGCCGGCCGCGTCGTCGCTCGATCCGCGAGCGGAGGTGCAGAAGGCGGTCGCGGCCTACACCAGCCTGCTCAACGCCTTTACCGCCGCAAGCAACGCCGGCACGGACGACACGACGGAGCTGGCGAAGTACGCGACGGGTAGCGCCCTGCAGCGTCTGGCGAAGGGCCTCGCCGACAACAAGGCCAAGGGCCTGCACTCGCAGGGCACACCCGTTATCGACCCGCCGCATGTGACCGAGATCGCGCCAGCGAACGACCCGACCATGGTCATAGTCACCGGCTGCGTCGACGACACCCACTGGCAGCTCTACAACAGCAAGGGGCAGCTCGCCGACACGAGCCCGAGTGGACGACGCGGTACCAGCGCCCAAATCGATAAGAACGCGGGCACGTGGAAGGTGACTTCTCTCGCTATTCAAGGAGTAGGCACATGCCCTGGTTAGTCTTTCGCCGCGCAGCCATCGCATCGTTTCTGCTGGCCGCGTCTATGATCGCAACTGCGACCCCCGCGTCTGCTGGCACCTACGGGTCGGTCGACTGCCAGAAGGACCCGACCGATCCGCGGTGTGTGATCACGGTGGGGACGTCGGACGCGCCGGGCAGCAACGGCAGCAGCGGTATCAGCGCCTGCCATGACCAGATCGGCCGGGTGGTGCCGTGTTTCCTGGAGGGATCCGGTTGGTACGGCGGGGACGGCTGCTACTACCAGCCGGCGACCGGCACCGACCTGGCCGCGGCGCAGGCGTTCGCTGGGGTACCTGACCCGGGCGCGGCCTGGTATGTGGGGGTGTGCGGGTACCCGCCGGTGCCGGGCTATGCCCGGTTCCGGGTGTTCGGTACGCCGCCGGGGCCGCAACTGCTGGCCGACGAGGCGGTCAAGGCGTTGCGGCTGCCGACCCCGGTGA
>WNGB01006410.1_pt1 | contig 17293 bp, 10 predicted proteins | sample 5400681 | NCBI WGS metagenome assembly WNGB01 (sample SAMN13153367, study PRJNA577476) | soil metagenome | isolation source: 115 cm soil or saprolite under grassland replicate 2 | place: USA:California | collected 2016-06-15 | reverse complement strand
GTCCTGCGTGACGGCGATCAGCGACTTGTCCACGAGATGCGATAGCACATCCAGCACGTCGTCCGCTTCTAGCCCTTCGCCCGCGCAGACCGTCTCCGCCGCCGCGAGCGTAAAGCCGCCCGCAAACACGCCCAGCCGCGCGAAGAGCATCTGCTCGGCCGCATCGAGCAAGTGGTAGCTCCAGTCAATCGCGCCACGAATAGTTTGATGCCGCGCCGGCAGGTCGCGTCCGCCGCCGGTCAACAGATTGAGCCGGTGTTCGAGCCGGGAGAGCAGCGCCTGCGGGCTGAACAGCTTGACCCGCGCCGCGGCCAGCTCGATGGCGAGGGGCAGCCCGTCCAGCCGATAGCAGATCTCGGCCACCGCCGGCGCGCTCTCGTCGGTGACGGCGAAATCGGCTTTGACTGCCCGCGCCCGCTCGATGAACAGCCACACCGCCTCATACTGAGTCAACGTTTGAACGTTTGAACATTCCAACGTTCGAACAGCGGGCGGGGGCAGGGCCAGCGGCGGCACGCCAAATTCGTGCTCGCCGTAGAGGTGCAGCACCTCGCGGCTGGTGATCAGCAGCTTGAGCTTTGGGCAGCCCGCCAGCAGCTCGGCCAGCTGCGGCGCTGCCTCAAGCACCTGCTCGAAGTTGTCCAGCAGCAACAGCATATCCTTGTCGTGCAGCGCTGCTTTGAGGCTCTCGATCAGCGGCCAGCTGCCGCGCTCTTTCACGCCGAGGGTCTGGGCGATGGTGGCGACGACCAGGGCCGGGTCGCTGATCGGCGCCAGATTCACGAAATAGGCGCCGTCGCGGAAGATGTCGCCAAGCTCGGACGCGACCTGGAGCCCAAGACGGGTTTTGCCGGCCCCACCCGGCCCAGTGAGGGTGACCAGGCGTGAGGTATTGAGTAACTGCTTAACGTCCGTGATCGCTTTCTCGCGCCCGATGAAGCTCGTCAATTGCACCGGCAGATTCGTACGCAACAGGTCCAGAGTCTTGAGCGGCGGGAAGGTTGCGGGCAAATCTGGCGCGGTGACCTGAAAGAGGTGCTCCAGGTGCATCAGACCTTTCATGCGCTGCTTGCCCAGGTCACGCAGGGTCACATCCATGGGCAAATCGCGGCGCACTAAGTCGGCCACTTCTACCGACAGCAGAATCTGTCCGCCATGACCGGAGGACATGATCCGCGCGACACGATTGAGCGTGTGGGTCGTGTGGTAATCAGTGTCCTCCGGCACCGCTGGACCGACATGTAAGCCCATGCGCACGCGTAGGGGGTCGCTTGTCTCCCAGGGCTGCGCCGCTAACGTGTGCTGGGCCGCCAGCGCCGCGGCGACCGCGTGCGCGGGAAAGGCGAAGGCGGCCTGGAAGGCATCGCCGATGACCTTATAGGCATGCCCGCCGTGTTTGGCGATAGTCGAGCGCAAGATCGCATCATGACGGGCGAGCGCTAATCGCATCTGGTCCGGCTCGCGCTCCCATAAGGGGGTGCTGCCCTCGATGTCGGTGAACAGGAACGTGACCGTGCCGCCTGGCAGGCCTGCCGCAGGCAGCGCGAGCAGCGCAGGCGCTACGGTAGAGCCTGGCGCGCGACTTACATGCTGTAAGGGCGGCGCCAGTCGATCGACGCCGAGCTCCGCCCGAGCAGCGCGGATGAAGGCGGCGCGATCCGCCGGCGCGATCGCCAACTGGTCGGCCAGACGCGCAGCAATCTGGCTGGAGGGGCGGCGCTCGTCGGCCTCGATTTTTTGGATGGTCACTTCCGCACAGCCGACCCGGTGTGCCAGGTCGGCTTGGGTCAGGTCGAGCGCCTTACGCCGCCGCCGCACCCAGTAGCCGAATGAGCTTGGCTCGTCCATCGCGCCATCCTTCCGAGGTCTAGAGCGCTCTGTATGGCTGGTGTATGCGTTATTGTATCACTTTCGCCTACCTAACTAAACGCGCACAGCTGCTGTAATAGCACATGCAATCACAAATCATACAAGTGATTCTTCCGTGTCATAAAAAGGAGAAAAGTCTATGAATGCAGCGAATCGTTCTGTTCCAATCCATCGCACGACGCGACAACGCGTTTCATCCTGGTGGCTGGTGAGCAGTCTGGTACTCGTCTTAGCGTTTACCTTGCGCTTTGCCATCGCCGATGAGGAATATGCCGGACTTCTGGAAGGGGCTGGGGGGAAGTACCGTCAAATGTGGTATCCTGCGTCCCAGATGCTGGGGGCTGTGGAGGGCATGAAGACATAGAAATCAAGGTAGCCGTGTTTGTGACCTAGAGCTGAGGAGACCGCGCGTGACACTACCAGAGCCGATCCCACAGCCGATCGAGGCGCCGCACCTCGCACCTACCGAGACGCCCGCCACGCCGCGCGGCTTCGAGCGCCGGGTGCTGGCGCTGGCCGGGCCGGTGATCGGCGAGAACCTGCTCCAGACCATGCTCGGCGTCGCCGACACAGTGCTGGTCGCGGGGTTGGGCGCGGTGGCGCTGGCCGGCATTGGCGCCGCGCTCCAGGTGATCTTCGTGCTGATCGGAGCGCTGAGCGCCTTGTCGGTCGGCGCCTCGGTGCTGGTCGCGCAGGCCGTCGGCGCAGGCGACTTTCCGGTGGCCAGCCGTTTCGCGCGCCAGGCGCTGTTATGGAGTGTGATCGTCTCCGTGCCGCTGGCGCTGCTGGGCCTGCTGTTGACCCCGACGGTGATCGGGCTGTTCGGCTTGCAGGCCGACGTGGCGCAGGTGGCGAAGGACTACCTGCACATTACGATCGTCACGATTGTGACGCTGATCGTGACGCTGATCGGCGGCGGCGTGCTGCGCGGCGTGGGCGATTCGCGCACGCCGATGCTGATCACCGCGCTCGCAAATCTGATCAACGTCGGCCTGGCCTACGCGCTGATCTACGGCCATTTCGGCCTGCCGGCGCTTGGCGCGGTCGGCAGCGCCTGGGCGACCTTCGTGGCACGACTGATCGGCGCGCTGTTGCTGGTCGGCGTGCTATGGCACGGTCGCAACGGCGTGCGGATCAGTGGGCCGGGGACGTGGCGACCGCGTCCAGGCATCGCCCGGGAGGTGCTGCGGATCGGACTGCCCGCGGCGCTGGAGGAGCTGCTGGTGATCGGCGCGTTCGCTACGCTGACGCCGATCGTCGCCGGCCTGGGCACGGTCGCACTGGCGGCGCACCGTGTGGTGATCAACGTGCTCTCGCTGTCGTTTCTGCCCGGCATCGGCTTCGGCCTGGCGGCCACCGCATTGGTCGGCCAAGCCGTCGGCGCGCGCCGGCCCGACGACGCCATGACGATCACACGGATCGCGCTGCGTTGGGCAGCGATCTGGATGGGAGGGCTGGGGCTAGGGTTTCTGCTGCTCGCGCCGCAGCTCATGCGCATCTTCACCGACGATAGGCAGATGATCGACATCGGCGCGGCGGCGATCTGGGTGGTCGCGCTGGCGCAGCCGTTCTGGGCTGCGACGTTCGTCTACGCCGGGGCGCTGCGCGGTACCGGCAACACGCGCACGCCACTGCTGATCACCGGCGTCATGATGTGGTCGGTCGTCGGGCTGGGCATCCTGGCGCTGCTGCTGGTGCAGGCCAGCCTGGCGGCGATCTGGTTCGGCTTCCTGCTGATCTGCCCGATCGAGACGGGCTGCTTCTGGTGGTTCTGGCGGCGCTGGCGGATGCGGCAGAGAAGCGAGAACCGGCTCTAGAACAAAGAACCGGGTGCCCTCTGGACGAACAAATAAGGAACGAGCGCCACGCCAGTATTTCCGCTTCGCGGGCGGCGATGGCGCGAGTGGCGCTTATGAAGATTAACTTTTAAAACGGGTATACCCAAACCCTTCGGGTCGGCGGCACGGCCCGGTGCCTGGATAGGCAGCAGTCCCGCCGCCGACCCGAAGGGTTTTAGGGCGCGATGGGCGGCGAGGGCGGGGCAAGATCGCCATCCGTGTAGTAGTCTGCACTTAATACACCGGCTTGTGCATTGAGGGCCAGCGACTCATTGAGATACCCGATCGCCTGCTGGTAGTCGCCGCGCTGCCTGGCCTGCTCGCCCGAGTGCTCCAGATACGCGATGGTCTTGGCGGAATCTTCAGCTTTGCCCCAGTGATACGCTAGCAGCGAGTAGTACGAGGCAAGGTCATTAGCATACATACACTCGTACCACTCGGCCACGGCGCGGTGCAGCTGCCGCCGCTGAGCGAACAGCAGTCGGTTGTATACCGCCTCCCATGTCAGCGAATCGCCGAACGTGTAGGATAGGGTGGCCGCGGCCGGATGCCGGGCCACCAGGCCGGACTGATCGAGCACCTGTAAATGCTCCTCGATGTGTGGTTTGTCGGCGTCGATCGGGTAAATATCGCGTAAGAGATCAGCCGCGAAGACCGGTCCAATGACGCTCGCGACTTTGAGCGTCAATTGATGAGCGGGTGCCAATTGATCGATGCGGCTGCTGATCGCACTATGCATGGTTTTTGACGCTGGCCGATAGACGGCCACCGGATGGGCTTTCCCTTTGACGATAATCGGCGGCAGGGAATCAAAATGCAGGTGCGACCGAGCGGCGTGATAGATCGCCTCGTCACACAGGATACCTCCAGGCGCAGCCTGCATCAGCCGCGCCGCCAGGTTGGTCTTATCACCCAACACACCATAGGTGCGCTGTGCGGAGCTCCCATACGCTCCAGAGCGCATCTGTCCATACGCTACGCCGATCCGGATGTCGGTGATGAATTGTAGCTCGGCAGGGGGCGTCTGCATGTCCAGGGCGGCGGCCACAGCTCGCACCGCGTCGTCTTCATGGGCTACCGGTGCGCCAAAGGCGGCGTACATGTAGCTGCCCTTATCGCCGATAGTCAGCTGCAGCAGCGCGCCAGCATAGCGCGCCACGACTGTCTGAACCCATCGTACAACTCGATCTAGTTTCGCACCGGCGCGATCGTCTCCATGGTAGTCGATGCCCTGGAACGCAAAGAACAGCGCCGCCGCTCCACGGAGCTCGGACAAGAACGCGCTTTTTCCGCTGCGTATACGCTCATAGACTGAGGCCAAGAGCCAGGGCCGACACTGGGCCTCGGTCAATCCATCAGGCGGCACATCCGGCCAGGGTGTTGTCGGCACCGCTTCCGTCAGGTCGGTTACTCGCGCGAACCGCGTGCCTGAATCAGCGGCGCTGCGCCAGCCTGCGATCGTCATATGTGTACCCAGCGCTTCGACAATCGCCGCCTGCACCAGTACGTCCCCGCGAGTGGCAAGCTGGTCGCCGATCGCCAGTTCGTCAATCAACTGCCCGGCCAACGCCTCGATATGCTGGATGTGGGGATCGCCCACCAATAAACGGCGCGCTGGGCCGGCACCCACGACGACTTTGATCGCCAGTGCAATCATTGTTCCAGCGGGCGTGGCGATCGTTGCGAACGGTACCAGCGCGGCCTGCATCGCCAGCGCACACGCGACAGCGCGGAGCGCTGCGGGAGTTGGGAGTTGGGAGTTGGGGGTTGGGGCTCGTTCACCAACCCCCAACTCCCAACTCCCAACTCCCGCTTCGTCGAACCAGCAGGTGATCGCGTCGCCGCTGATGTTGATCACGCTGCCGCCATAACGATGCACGGCGTCGATCAAGGCCCCGTAGACCCGGTTGAGCTGCCGTGTGATCTCTTCCGCGCCGCGCTGCAGGCCCAACTCCTGCGCCAGCGCCTCGGTAAGCGGAGTGAAGCCGGAGATATCGGCGAACAGCGCCGCGCCGTGGGTTCGTTCGGGCAGGGTTGCATCATGGATGAGGGCCTGGCGACGATCCGGCGTGCTCGACGCCGACCAATTGTGGCGTCAGGATCGCGCCGATTGGGCCGATAGGCATGGCCGCCAGTGCGCTCGTAGACTGGGCAGATGTTCAGGCAGGCCGAGCAGCGAATGCAGTCAGTGTCTGGCGCTCGATCTGGTCGGCCAGCATATTGGTGCGGCCGATATCGTTCGTGATGCCTATGCGTTCAGCACTGCAACTCTGTGCTTACCAAGCGGATCACTAGGTATTTTGTCGTGCGCCGCAGTGCCTGGATCTCGTATCAGCGCCTGCCATGCACTGTCTCGATCAACCGGCGTGTAACATCAGCGAACAGATCCTCATTACAGTGAACGTCCAGCTATCACCAATTGCCGAGCCTTTGGCCTCCAGTGGGCACATTCACCCCTGGGCTTCCGCCGCACGTTTTAGGTTCTCCAGCCACGCACGGATGGATTGGTCGAGCGCCTGCTAAATGCGGCCGCGATCGCGCTGGACTGGTTCGTCATCCCAGTCCATCATCATGCCCTGTACTCAAGCTGAATCCTTGACACGGAACAGCGCCTCACTGCGGTACAGCATTTCGCCGGCGTGCGGTACGAGTAACACTCCTTCCGCCTCATGGCCAGCCCACTCCTGCGGGTCGATCGTCCGGTAGTCGGCATACCCCAGATTGACCCGCCGGCAGCGTTCCTCAGGAATGCCCGTCGTGAGGGTGACCTGAATGCGCGGCGTTTGACACCGCTGGCGCTGTCAAATGTGCCTGTGCCCTTGACGTGGGTGCTGTGCGCGAGAATGCCGCCCGGAACATGCTTGAAACGCTCCTACTGCGTGAGAAAATAATCGCGCACGTGATACCCGACTTCGTCGATCAACTGGCCGTGCGTGTACGAGATTTCAGTGATATGCGGCGCGTAGATAATCACCTCGCCGCTGTCGGCGACGATCGGCTCGGTTTTGTACATCGCATGCTTAATCCCTCGATGAACGTAGCTTCTTACTATTCGATCCGGTTATCACCTTGTGGGACAGGTTGATGATCTGACCGGCGCGCACTATAATGTCCATACACATGTCTAGCAACCTGGTGACGCCGGCACGCTTAAGCACGTTGCTTGGAGCGGTCAGCAGCTGCGCCTAATCCGACAACCGCTGAGTAGCTGAAGGCGACTTCCGGCCGCACCACGCACTATACATGGCCACACGCAGCTTTACCAAGCGTTGACCCCGCACTCTATCACGTTCAGATCTCGATCTGGTAGGGTCGCCACACGGCGACCGTCCGTAGGGGCCGAGAAGCGGAGGTAAGCGATGGAAGACAGACCGCTGAACACTCCAGAGATGCGCCCCGGCACCCAACAAACGGCGCAGCTGAAGGGGCTGGATGTACGTCGCACGATCGGCTTTCTGACCGCCTATATCGACATTGACGTCAGTCGCCGCCTCTGGCGTGGGGTGGTCGACGCAGCGGCCCGACACAACATCAACGTTGTGTGCTTTCCAGGTGGCGGCCTGCACGCTCCCACCGAGTTCGAGGCGCAGCGCAACGTGATCTACGATCTGGTGAATCCGGCTAGCCTGGACGGTCTCATAAGCTGGTCGTCCACAATCGCGGGATCGCTCGATCCTGCCGACATCAGAGCCTTTCATCAGAGGTATCGACCGCTGCCGATGGTCTGTCTAACCCAGCCAGTGCAGGGCATTCCAACGCTGTCTGTTGACAGTTATCAGGGAATGCGCGCGGCGATCATCCATCTGATCGAAGTTCATGGTTACCGCCGCATGGCATTTATCCGCGGGCCGGCCGAGCATTATTATGCGCAAGAGCGGTATCGCGCCTACCTTGATGTCTTGGCAGCATACGATATCCCGTTTGCAGCGGAGCTGGTCACCCCCCACCTTGATTGGCAGTTGGAATCTGGTGCCGATGCTATCCGGCTCCTGCTCGACGAGACTGGTCTACGGCCGGGGATTGATTTTCAGGCGATAGTTACCGTCAGCGATCTGCTGGCGCTGGGCGCATTAAAGGCGCTGCAAGCGCGCGGCATCCAGGTTCCGAGGGATCTTGCCATCGTCGGCTTTAATGACACGCGTGAGGGGCGTTTTGCCATGCCGCCGCTGAGCTCCGTCGCGATGCCGTTCTATGAACAAGGGTCGCGGGCAGTCGATATCGTCCTGGCGCTCTATGGCGACGCGGAGGTTCCGATGCAGGTGATGCTGCAATCACGGCTGGTCGTGCGGCAATCGTGCGGTTGCCCTTCCCGCGCCTTGTTGCACGCCGCGGCCGGACCTATCGAGGCACGCGGTGCGGACGCGGCCATCGTGGTGTCGGAACTGCGCAATATCGTTCTGGATGAGATGGCACAGGTATTGAGCGCATCAGGGACAATCGGGATCGAGTTCGAGCACGTTCTTGATACGTTTCATGCCGATCTCAGTGGCAGGCCGGGCGGCCGCTTTCTGTCTGCGCTGGAGCAGGTGCTGGAACAGGTGGCCGATCGTGAAGACGACGTTGCGACGTGGCAAGATATCATCTCGGCGCTCCGCCGTAGTGTATTGCCCGCTCTCGATCAGCGGGCGCGGCAGCGGGCCGAAGATCTGTTTGGGCAGGCGCGCGTGCTGATCAGCGAGGTCGCACAGCGCGTGCAGGGCTTTCGGCAGCTTCAGGCCGATCGGCATCTGGCGATCCTGCGTGAGATTGGCCAGGCGCTGATCATCGCCTTCGACATCGAGACGCTCACGGATGTGCTGGTCGAGCGGCTACCCCAACTCGGGATTTCCAGCTGCTATCTCGCGCTCTACGAGCAGCCCGCCACGTCGCTCGACCAGGCGCGGATGGTCTTGGCCTACGCCGAACGCGGCCGGCTCGGGCTGGAGCCGGGGGGGCGCCGCTTTCCTTCACGGGAGTTGGCGCCCCCCGACCTGCTACCCCAGAACCGGCGCTTCAGCATGGTTGTCGAACCGCTCTTTTTTCGCGAGGAGCAGGTCGGTTTCGCCTTATTTGAAATCGGCCCGCGCGACCCTTCGGTCTACGAGGTGTTGCGCGGGTATATCAGCAGCGCGTTGAAGGGCGCGCAGCTGATCAACGAGGTCCATCAGGCCCGCCTGGCCGCCGAAAAAGCCGACCGAATCAAGACCCATTTGCTGGCGAATGTCAGCCACGAGCTGCGCACCCCCTTGCACATCATTCGCGAGTACACCAAAAACGTGCTCGACCCAGCTGGCCCGTACGGCGATACGCTGCCAAAGGATCTGCTGAATGATGTCCAACATATCCAGCAGAGCGCCGAACACCAGCTCCGTCTGATCAACGATCTGCTCGACCTCTCACGCGCCGAGATCGATGAGCTCGACCTCTACCCGGAGATGCTCGACCCGCGGCCGCTGCTGGAAGAGATCTTTCATAGCCTGGCCGATCGCGCCGCCACCACGCGGGCCGTCGCCTGGCAGCTGCAGCTGCCCGATCGCCTGCCGTGGATTCGCGCCGACGCAGTGCGCATGCGCCAGATTCTGCTCAACGTGCTCGGCAACGCCCAAAAGTTCACCGAGAGCGGCCAGATTACGCTAGGCGCCGATGTGGTTCCGCCCGAGCTACATATCTGGGTCGAAGATACGGGGATTGGAATCCCCAGCGATCAGCAGGAGCGCATCTTTGAGCCGTTTGTCACAGCCGAGCACAGCCACGGCGCGCAGCGCAGCGGGATTGGCCTGGGCCTCTCGATTACCCGCCGGCTGATCGCGCTCCACCGCGGGAGTCTGAAGCTGGAGACGCATCCGGGAGTGGGCAGCACCTTTCACATCTATCTGCCGTTGCCGAGCTTGAGCGAGCAGCCGCCTACAGTACCCGACCAGGCCCAGTCGGTGCTGCTCGTCATTTCAACATCCGCCGATCTGGCCGACGACATCGTCACGTTCAGCCAGCGCCAGGGACTCGCGATCCACCGGCTGCAACCCGGCGACGATCTGGAGACTGCGCTGGCGAGCACACAGCCGGCCGCGCTTGCTTGGGATCTGTTTGGCGCTAGCGTCGGCGACTGGGTGATCGTGCGCCAGCTCCGCCAGCGCCAACACTTGAGCCAGCTGCCGTTTATCGTGTATGGGCATGGGCAGTTGGGCGAGGCGACGCTCGACGTCGGGCTCACAAGCTTCATCGCCAAACCCGCGAACGCGCAGACGCTGATAGATACGATCAACGCCGCGCGTTCAGCACAGGCGAGTGGCCCAGTCTTGATTGTCGACGACGACCCGCGCGCGCGCGTGCTGCATCACGACGTCGTGGCGCAAGGCCTGCCAGGGTACCCGATCTACACCGCCGGCGACGGTGTGGAGGCCATGGCGCTGATGGCGGAAGAAGTCCCGATTCTGGTGATTCTCGATCTGATGATGCCGGGGATGGCGGGGACGGATGTGTTGGAGCAGATGCGGGCGGACCCACGTCTGCGTCAGGTTCCGGTCGTGATTCTCAGCGGCAAGCTGCTGACTCTCGACGATATCAAGCGGCTGGAGCAGCACGCCCACGTGACGCTTCAGAGCAAGGGCATTCTGTCCGAACAAGAAACGATTACCATGCTCCAGCGTGTGCTGTTTGAGGAGGAGGCATTGCCCGTGCAAACTAGCGCGCTGGTCAAGCGCGCAGTGGCCTATCTGCACCAGAATTATGCCCGCTCGATCATGCGCTGGGAGCTGGCCGAAGCGGTTGGCGCGAGCGAGGACTACCTCAGCCGCGTCTTCAACCGCGAACTGGGCCTCTCGCCATGGGAATATCTCAACCGTTACCGAATCTATCAGGCTAAAGAGCTGCTGCACCGTACGAATGACAGCATCGGCTCAATCGCCCAGCAGGTCGGCTTTCACGACCAGAAGTATTTCAGCCGCGTGTTTCGTAATCTGGCCGGCGTGGGGCCGAAGGAGTTTCGTGAGCGGCCTGAGACATCATAGCAGACGCATCAGCGATCCTTCTCGGAAAGCCAGCGCCACAAGAAATCGTATGCTTTCGCGCCATTGATCTGATGCCCGCCCGCGAACACGTCCTTGTCGAGGCGATCGGCGGCGCCAAGCGCTGTGTAGGCGCCGCGCAGGCGCCCGTAGGCCTCCAGAACGCCGGGCAGCGGGAACAGCGGGTCTTCGCTGCCTGTCACGATCGGTAGCGGGTGCGGGGCGATCAGCGCCGCGATATCATACATCTCGCCGTCGTGCAGCAGGTCGGGGATATAGTTGCAGGGGCAGTGCGGCATCGCGAGAATGCTGTCCCTGAACGTGCAGAAGTAGTTACTCATCACTGAGGCCCGCAGCCGCGGCTCCAGCGCCGCCGCACACATTGCGACCGCTCCACCGCCAGCCGCCCATGATCCCAATCCGGTGCGAGTCGACCTCGGGCAGTGACTGGAGCAGGTCGAGCGCCTGTAGCGCATCCTCCACCCGGCTGCCCAGTAGCTCGCATGCAAATCGCTGGCCGAACGATTGTAGCAGATATCGAGCCGTCAAGAACTGGCCTTTACTGGTCGGTTTTGTCCACTAAAGGCACGCCAAAATCCACATACGAAGCCGCATACTGGAGTCATCCAATCAGCGCACGACATACAAAGGCTTTGGGCCGTTATTTTGGCATCACTCGAAAGGCGCCCGGACCGACCGGGGATCGGGACGCCACCTGCCCAACGAAAAGGAGCAATTCTGATGTCAGTAGCAAGCTTCGACGGTGAGGTTTATCCCCGTTCGATTGTCAAGCAGGATGGCGCCACATACTTCCTCGGCATCTCACAGAGCGGCGATCGTTCTCTCGGCGTGATTGGCTCGGCCGAAGGATTCGTTGGGGGTACGAACGAGCGTGGTATGCTGCTCTGCCCATGCTCGGCCGAGAACGCGGCTGCGCTGCGGGAACGGCTGCCCTGGCTCAACCCTAGGCCGCTCGGCCGGCGGCTCTCGTTCGGCTTCGGCGACCGCATTGGGAATGCGACGCCGGGCCACATTCAGACCATGCGTGCGACTGGGGCCGAGAGCCAGATCGCGCCGATCTTCGGCCAGCAATCGGTGCGCGAGAATGCTCGCACCGGCCGCACCCCGCAGCAGGTGCTCGACGATGCGCTGTGGGGCGTTTTCCAGGAAGGCTGGCGCGCACCCTGGGGAGCTGACGCGGACCATGTCAAGGAAGTCGCCGACCTCGCCCCATTCGTGGCGGCCGGCTATACGTTCTACACGATCGACCCCAGCGACTATGTGGACAATGCCGCCCAGGCCGATTCGCCCGCGACGCTGCGCGAGAAAGTTACGCAACTCCCGTGGGACGCGCTTGGGACTACATACGAGGCGATGCGGGCACACTACTGTCGCGAGCCGTTCGCGCTTGGCGGCCTCGACCTCGCGTTCGACGAGGCTACGCTGCTGCGCGCCCTGGCGAAGTACGGCCGCGCCATCGCACACACGGCGGCGATTGCCGAGGCGCTTACCGCGCAAATGCGGGGCGCGCCCTACGATCTGGAGATGTCGGTGGACGAAACCGACACGCCGACATCCACCTACGAGCATTTCTTCATGGCGAACGAACTACTCGCCCGCGATATCCCGGTAGCTAGCCTGGCGCCCCGTTTCGTAGGCAAGTTCCAGAAGGGCGTGGACTACATGGGCGATATCGATGAGTTCGGAGCCGCGCTTGCCCAGCACGTCGCGATCATGCAGCATTTCGATAGCTACAAGCTCAGCATCCATACCGGCTCGGATAAGTTCAGCATCTACCCAACCATTGCGCGGCTGGCCCATGGCCTGGTCCATGTTAAAACGGCCGGCACAAGCTATCTCGAGGCGCTGCGTGTGATGGCCGCGCTTGATCCTGGTAGCTTCCGCGCAATGCTGGACGACGCCCGTGCGCACTTCGAGCATGATCGCAAGACCTACTTCCTCGACGCAATACTAGCCAAGGTGCCGGCAAGCGATGCGCTGGAAGATGCGGATCTGCCTGGGCTGCTGGATCAATTCGACGCGCGCCAGGTCCTTCACGTTGGGTTCGGTACGATCCTTACGACCTACGGCGACACGATCCGCGCGACACTCGCCGCCCACGAGGCGGACTACCGGGCGGGGCTGGAGCGGCACTTCGCGCGCCATCTCGAGCCATTCGTCCAGCGTTAGGCACAGATCGTGATGCTGCCTGAGGTCGTTATTGTCCACCAACGGTACGTCAAAATCCACCAGCAGGTTAGTACAATGACAGATATCCAAAGACAATCCGAATATATTCCTGGTGCATTTCTTGCTATCTCAACAGTACATCTCTTGCTGTCTTACTGTTATTACGATACCTGAGTGCAATGAGGCATGTCATCGATAATGGCGTGGCCGTCAGTGCCAGCCCGCCATGCAGTGTCAGCATCACACTATCTTGTCCCATCCTCTGATACCGACACCCCCCATGCCTTCGAGGCCAACAGCTGTGAGCTTTATATGCGCATGCGCCCAGAGCATGCGTGCTGTTGCCTATTTTGCAACTTGTAGGCTCTCGATCTCTAGTAAGGAGGACGGATCATGAATGCTCGACGGTTGTTGGCTCCCCTGTTGGTCATCGTCAGTGTATTGCTCAGCGCGTGTGGTGGTTCCTCTCCTGGGGGAACAACTAGCCCCACGGCGGCTAGTGGCGGTCAGGCGGCAGCCCCGGCTGGCGGCGAAGCTATTCAGATGCGCATGGCCTGGTGGGGCTCTCAGGATCGCCACGATCGCACGATCAAGGTGATTGAGCTCTTCCAGAAGGAAAACCCGAATGTCAAAATCACCTACGAGTTCAGCACGTTTAACGACTATTGGACGAAGCTGACGACCCAGGCCGCCGGCGGCAACCTGCCCTGCCTGATTCAGCAAGACTACGCCAAGATCGGCGAGTGGGTATCGAGAGATCTGCTTCTGCCGCTCGACGAGTACATCCAGAACGGCACCATCGATACCAAGAACGTCGACAAGACCTATCTGGACGGTGGCCGGCTCAACGGCAAGGTGTATGCGATCAGCTTGGGGACCAACTCGCAGTCTCTGATCTATGACCCGGCGCTGTTCGAAAAGGCCGGCATAAAGCCGCCCTCGAACGATTGGACCTGGAAGGATTTTGAGCAGGTCAGCACCCAGTTCAAAGAAAAGCTCGGCATCCCCGGCATGAGCGTCAGCCTGGACGACTGGCAGGTGTTCAAGCTGTGGCTCAAGCAGCACGGCAAGACGCTCTACAACGCCGAAGGCACCGCGCTTGCCTACGACGACGACAAGCTCTACGTCGACTTCTTTACCATGATCAAGGGCATGATGGACAAGGGCGCGATGCCAAACCGTGAGCTTGAGGTCTCGCGCGGCAGCGCCCCGATCGAGGATGACCCGCTCGTCAAGCAGCAGGCGGCGATCGCCTACATGTGGAGCAATCAGATCGTCGCCGTCTCGGCTGCGGCCAACCGCCCGCTCAAAGCCGGGCTGTTGCCGAAGCTCGACGCATCCAGCACCCAAACCGGGCACTATCTCAAGCCATCACAGTTTTTCTCGATCACTGCCAAGTGCGATCACCCGGAGGTCGCCGCCAAGCTGATCGACATGTTCACCAACTCGATCCCGGCCAACGATATTCTGCTGGCCGAGCGCGGCGTGCCGATCTCATCGGAAGTCCGCAAGGCGCTTGAGGGCAAGATCGCAGATGCGCAGAAGGAAGCGTTCGCATTAGTCGCCCTGGTCGAGAAGAACCCCAGCCCGCTCGATCCACCCGACCCGGCTGGTCACAGCGAGGTGATCAGCAAAGTCTACACGCCGCTGATGGACCAGGTTCTCTACGGCCAGCTCTCAGCTGAAGAGGCGGCCAAGCAGTTCAGGGAAGGGGCCGACGCGATCCTGGCGAAGAATAAGAAGTAGCTTCGCTGAGTGGCCAGCCCGCGATGTTAAATCTGGATCCGAAGCGCGTAGGCAGATCCATCGGGCAGCGGCGCCTACGCCCTTCGCTCCAATCGGCAGGAGGTGCAACCATGAGTAACTCAGTACACGGCGGTTCCGTGGCGGCTCCAGCCGCACAAGCCAGACCTGCTGCTCGACGGAGTCGTAGAGAAGTTGACAACCTGGCAGGATATCTCTTCATCGCGCCCTGGCTGATCGGGTTCTTCAGCTTTACCCTGATCCCAATGGTGGCATCATTGTACTTCTCCTTTACCGACTACGATATCTTTAGCGCACCTCGATGGATCGGGCTGGGCAATTTTCAAACAATGTTCTTCGAGGACGCGCGCTACTGGAAATCGGTTGGAGCAACATTTCTGTATGTCTTCACAGCGGTGCCCTTACGGCTAGCCTTCGCGCTGGGGGTCGCGATGCTGCTGAACGTCGGCTTCAGCCTGCTTGGGCTGTACCGCGCGATCTTCTATGTGCCCTCGATTATCGGCGGCAGCGTGGCGGTCGCGCTGATGTGGCGGCAGCTGTTTGGCGGTGATGGGCTAATCAACGATGCGCTGAGCGCCATAGGAATCCAGGGGCTGAACTGGCTGGGCAATCCCCGCACGGCGATCTGGACATTGGTCCTGCTGGCAGTCTGGCAGTTCGGCTCGCCGATGTTGATCTTCCTCGCCGGCCTCAAGCAGATCCCGGCCGAGCTGTACGAAGCGGCATCGATTGACGGCGCGGGCGGCTGGAGGAAGTTCGTCAGGATCACCGTGCCGATGCTCAGCCCGGTCATTCTCTTCAACCTGGTCATGCAGATCATCGCTGGCTTCATGGTCTTCACGCAGGCGTTTGTGATCACCAATGGCGGGCCGCTGGACACCACGCGCTTCTATGCGGTGTATCTCTATAACGAGGCGTTCGAGAACTTCCATATGGGCTATGCCTCGGCGATGGCCTGGGTGCTGTTGCTGATCATCGCCTTCTTCACGGTGCTGGCCTTCAAATCGTCGTCGATGTGGGTCCACTATGAGACGAGGGGAGAGTGAGTATGGTTACGCAGATAAGCAATGTACTTGGCGGGAAGCGACCGACGCCGATGAGCTTTGTCTACCACCTGTGTGTCGGCCTGTTCAGCCTGTTCATGATCTATCCGCTGCTGTGGCTGATCGGCAGCTCGTTTAAGCCGCGCGAAGAGATCTTTACGCGCTCGACCTCGCTGATACCGCAGAACTTCACGCTCTCGAACTATGTCGCGGGGTGGGCCGGCTTTGGCGGCGTGACCTTCGCGACCTTCTTCAAGAACTCGTTCATCCTGGCCGGCATCGGCACGATCGCGGTGGTCACAGCCTCAGCGCTGGTGGCCTACGGCTTCGGCAGGATCCGCTTCGCGGGCAGAAACTTCTGGTTCACCTGCATGCTGCTGACGCTCATGCTGCCGACGCAGGTGCAGATCATCCCGCAGTATATCGTGTTCAGCAAGCTGGACTGGATCAACACCTTTCTGCCGCTGCTGGTGCCGCGGTTCTTCGGGCAGGCGTTCTTCATCTTCCTGATGATCCAGTTTATTCGCGGCATACCGCACGAGCTGGATGAAGCGGCGGAGATCGACGGGGCGGGGAAGTTCGGCATCTTCTTCCGAATCATCCTGCCGCTGCTGACGCCGGCGCTGATCACCTCGGCGATCTTCTCGTTCTACTGGACCTGGGAGGATTTCTTCGGACCGCTGCTGTACCTGAGCAACCCGAATCTGTACCCGGTGTCGCTGGCACTGAAGAACTTCGCGGATGGGTCTGGGTCGACCAACTGGGGGGCGATCTTCGCGATGTCAGTGCTGTCGCTGGTGCCGGTGTTTGTGCTGTTCATCCTGTTCCAGCGCTATCTGGTGGAGGGCATCAGCACGACCGGCCTGAAGGGTTAGATAAGGTCCGTTGTCGGTTGTCAGCTGTCCGTTGCGGTGCAATTGACCACAGACAACCGACAACCGACAACCGACAACAAACGGCTGTGAAACATATGAACCAACCATTACGCGTTGCTGTCGTCGGCGGCGGCGTCGGCCAACAGCACGTCAGCGCTTTCCAGCAGCTCCCCGAGCAATTCGAAGTGCTGGCGATCTGCGACACTAACATCGACAGGGCACAGGCTGCGGCGGCAAATCACAACGTTCCACGCGTCGCCACCGATATTGTGCAACTCTGTCAGATGAGCGAGCTCGATGTGATCGACATTTGTACGCCACCGCACCTTCACTTCGAGCAGATCCAGCAGGTGCTTGCCGCCGGTAAACACGCTATCTGCGAGAAGCCGCTGGTGGGCTCGCTGAAAGAGGTCGACGAACTCATGCGGGTCGAGGCTGAGTCTGGCAAACGGGTGATGCCGATCTTCCAGTATCGTTTCGGCCAGGGTCTTCAGAAGCTCAAGTTCCTCGTGAATCAGGGGCTGGCGGGCCGAGTATACGTGGCGACCGTCGAGACCGCCTGGCGGCGACGGGCCGATTATTACGCCGTGCCGTGGCGCGGTAAGTGGAAGACCGAGCTTGGTGGCACGCTGCTCAGCCATACAAGCCACACCCTCGACATGCTGTACTACATCCTTGGCCCGGTCAAGAGCGTCTTCGCGCGCACTGCGACCAGGGTTAATCCGATCGAG